>UOFP01000147.1_pt1 | contig 15179 bp, 13 predicted proteins | sample 1988921 | NCBI WGS metagenome assembly UOFP01 (sample SAMEA4712195, study PRJEB27164) | hydrothermal vent metagenome | biome: marine basaltic hydrothermal vent biome; feature: marine hydrothermal vent; material: mineral | place: Pacific Ocean | collected 2011-06-14/2011-07-23 | depth 1719 m | reverse complement strand
GGCTACTCCGATGTGTTAACGCCTGAGGTAATTGAGCGTATCGGTGTACTTCAAGTGCTTAAAAAACCACTCAACAGCATGGAGCTGCTAGAGAGTGTTGCCGATGCGTTGGGGTAGCAATGCCTGATTGACACTAAATCGTTTCGTCTATATCCTTGCTGCCATTGATAATCCGTGATTTTTCGTAGCAAAAAGCGCCTAACAGCGCTTTTTTTGTTATGGGAACTAATCACCAGACGGATATTTCGTTTGGGTCACAGTGGAAATTAAGGTAACAACATGCTTACGATTACCCTTCCCGATGGCAGCCAGCGTCAGTTTGATAACGCACTGACGGTGATGGACGTTGCCGCTGATATCGGCCCTGGCCTGGCGAAAGCCACATTGGCCGGAAAAGTGAATAACGCGCTGGTCGACGCCTCTTACCTGATTGAAAGTGATGTTGAGCTCAGCATTATTACCGATAAATCCGAAGAGGCGGTAGAGATAATCCGCCACTCTACCGCTCACCTGTTGGCCCAGGCAGTCAAGATGCTTTACCCCGAAATGCAGGTGACGATTGGCCCGGTGATTGAGAATGGCTTCTACTACGACTTTGCCGGAGAGCACCGCTTCTCCCCAGAAGACCTGCCTAAAATCGAAAGCAAAATGAAAGAACTGGTCAAACAGAATATCACCATCGAACGGCAGGTGATGGTGCGCGAAGAGGCGATTGATTTTTTCGCCGACAGGGGTGAAAACTACAAAGCTGAAATCATTGAGTCGATTCCCCATGGCGAAGAGCTTTCACTCTATAAGCAGGGTGACTTCATTGATCTATGCCGTGGTCCCCACGTGCCGACAACCGGCGCACTAAAAGCGTTCAGATTAACAAAGCTGGCCGGGGCGTACTGGCGCGGTGACTCTAATAATGAGATGTTACAGCGCATCTACGGTACCGCATGGTCAAATAAAAAGGCACTGAACGCCTATCTGCATCGGATAGAGGAAGCTGAAAAGCGCGACCATCGCCGTATCGGAAAAAAACTGGGCCTGTTTCACTCCCAGGAAGAAGCGCCGGGAATGGTTTTCTGGCACGACAACGGTTGGAGTATTTACCTTTCAGTCGAACAATATATTCGGGATGCATTAAAAGAACATGATTACCAGGAAGTTAAAACGCCACAGGTAGTGGATCGTAGTTTGTGGGAGAAGTCAGGCCACTGGGATAAGTTTGGTGATATGATCTTCTCCACCCACTCCGAAAATCGTGATTACGCAGTAAAGCCGATGAACTGCCCCTGTCATGTGCAGATTTACAACCACAGCCTGAAAAGCTACCGAGACCTGCCATTGCGCATGGCCGAATTTGGTTCGTGTCACCGCAATGAGCCATCCGGTACACTGCATGGTTTGATGCGGGTACGGGCGTTCACTCAAGATGATGCACATATTTTTTGTACTGAAGAGCAAATTCAATCGGAAGTTTCCAGTTTTATTGACCTGCTCTACAAAGTGTATGCCGATTTTGGCTTTGATGAGGTTATTATTAAACTCTCTACGCGCCCTGAAAAACGGGTGGGTAGCGATGAAGTTTGGGATAAGGCCGAGCATGCACTGGAACGTGCATTGAATGACAAAGGGATTGAGTGGGATCTACAGCCAGGTGAAGGGGCTTTTTATGGCCCTAAAATTGAGTTTTCACTGAAGGATTGCCTGGAACGTGTCTGGCAATGCGGTACCATTCAGGTCGACTTTAATATGCCGGAGCGTCTTGGTGCGACCTACATTGCAGAGGATGGCAGTAAAAAAGCACCGGTGATGTTGCATCGTGCAATTTTAGGCTCTTTGGAGCGATTTATCGGTATTTTGATTGAACAATATGCCGGTGCGTTCCCGCTCTGGCTGGCACCAACTCAGGTTATGGTGATGAATATTACCGATCGACAGGCCGAATATGTGGAAAAAACAGTCAAAACATTGAAAGAATGTGGCTTTAGAGCAAAATCGGACTTGAGAAATGAGAAAATTGGCTTTAAAATTCGCGAGCACACTTTACAGAAGGTCTCTTACTTGCTGGTGATCGGTGATAAAGAGCTGGAAGAGGGTGTTGTCGCGGTGCGTTCGCGCACTGGTGAAAATTTAGGCACTATGAAAATAGATGTCTTGATTAACAAACTGGCTGATGAAGTTTCTTGTCACGGCCAAAACTAAGCTGATTCGGAGGGTTTAACTATCGCTGCAGAAAAGAAGGCGCGCATCAATGATGATATTACCGCGCGTGAAGTCCGTTTAATTGATGCTGAAGGTGAGCAAGTTGGCGTTGTACCATTAAACGAAGCGAAAACCCGTGCCGAAGAGGTGAGTCTGGACTTGGTGGAGATTTCGGGTAACTCTAGTCCACCGGTTTGCCGTATAATGGATTACGGTAAGTTCGTTTTTGAAACGAACAAGAAAAAGCAAGCTGCCAAAAAGAAGCAGAAGCAGACACAGGTCAAGGAAGTCAAGTTCCGTCCAACGACGGAAGATGGAGATTATCAGGTTAAACTTCGCAACCTGACACGTTTCCTGAACGATGGTGATAAAACCAAAGTCACTCTGCGCTTTCGCGGTCGTGAGATGCAACATCAACAACTCGGCATGAACATTATGAAGCGTGTCGAAGCTGATTTAGCAGAACTAGCGAACGTGGAGCAGCGCCCAAAGATGGAAGGGCGTCAGATGGTTATGGTGCTATCACCCAAGAGTAATAAAAAGTAGGGCTTCGGCCCGTTGTATTAAACTTTTAAATGCGGAGATTTAGAAATGCCTAAACTCAAGACAAACAGTGGTGCTGCCAAGCGTTTTCGCTGCACTGGTTCTGGTGGAATCAAGCGTGGTTCATCGTTTCGCCGTCATATCCTGACCAAAAAGAGCTCTAAGCGTAAGCGTCAGCTTCGTGGTCCAGCAATGGTTGCTTCATGTGATGTACGTTCAGTACGTCGTATGCTGGTCGGTAGTTAATTCAGGATTAGGAGGTAGAGACAAATGCCAAGAGTAAAGCGTGGTGTAACGGCACGAGCCCGTCACAAAAAAGTTATTGCCCAGGCCAAAGGCTATTATGGGCGTCGTAAAAATGTATTTCGTGTTGCTAAGCAAGCGGTAACCAAGGCAGGCCAATACGCCTACCGTGACCGCCGCCAGCGTAAACGTGTATTCCGCGCTCTGTGGATTACACGTATTAACGCGGCTGCTCGTACCTGTGGCCTATCATACAGCCGTATGATTAACGGTATGAAAAAAGCAGGCATCGAGCTTGATCGTAAGGTTCTTGCCGATCTGGCTGTGCGTAACAAAGATGCATTCGCTGCAGTTGCAGAGCAAGCCAAGGCTGGTCTTTCCGCCTAACTTGTCACTGATGGCATGTTGGCGAAGAGCATGTCATAAGTTGATGCAAACGAAGGGGAAAGGTGAAAGCCTTTCCCCTTTGTTGTTACAGATTTTCTTATTTAGGGATGTAGAATTAATTAATTCTACATCCCTTAGAGGCTCTTGCAAAACTATTTTGCGGTAACCAAGAATCAATGACTTACGATAAAAAATGTACCGTAACCCATTGATTCTTCGTTTTCGTTTCGAGTTTTGCAAGAGCCTCCTTAGTAAGGCTTTAAATCTTTTTCAGTGTTGTATTTGATTTTAAGCATACAACCCTACATGAAGCAGAATTCTTTTCGGGAGTAATCATTGTGCCGGCATTGGCAGAACTTGTAGATCAGGCAAAACAGGCCATCACAGAGGCAGCAGACCTGCAAATTTTGGATCAGTTGCGTGTTAACTACCTGGGTAAAAAAGGTCTGTTAACCGATCAGCTAAAGCAGTTAGGCAAGTTGCCCCATGAGCAGCGTCGAGAGGCGGGCCAGGAGATCAATAAGGCCAAACAGCTTGTTCAGGCTGCTATTGAGACTCGTCGAAAAGTACTGGAACAGATTCAACTGGCGGCACAGCTGGCGGCAGAGACCCTTGATGTCTCAATGCCAGGTCGTGGGCAAGCGCTGGGTGGTCTTCACCCCGTTACACGGACGATGCAGCGCATCGAAGAGCTGTTTACATCGTTGGGTTACGGTGTGGCCACCGGGCCAGAGATTGAGGATGATATTCACAATTTTGAAGCGCTGAATATTCCCGAAACCCATCCTGCGCGTGCGATGCATGACACCTTCTACTTTGATGCCCACACGTTACTGCGCACCCACACCTCACCGGTACAGGTGCGGGCAATGGAGACGCAAGCGCCACCACTGCGTCTGATTGCACCAGGGCGTGTTTACCGCTGTGATTCAGATTTAACCCACACACCGATGTTTCATCAGGTTGAGGGGTTGATGGTGGATGAGTCAGCCAGTTTTGCTGATCTTAAGGGGTTGCTGATGGACTTCCTGCATAGCTTTTTTGAAAAAGAGCTCCCAGTCCGTTTTCGCCCCTCTTATTTTCCGTTTACCGAGCCGTCAGCCGAGTGTGATATTCAGTGTGTGATGTGTGGTGGTAAAGGTTGTCGTGTTTGCAGTCATACCGGTTGGCTTGAGGTGTTGGGATGCGGCATGGTGCACCCGTCAGTTTTTTCACACGTGGGTATTGATAGCGAAAAATATACCGGTTTTGCTTTTGGTATGGGGGTAGAACGTTTGGCGATGTTGCGTTATGGCGTGAATGATCTGCGTCTGTTTTTTGAAAATGATCTGCGCTTTTTGCGTCAATTCAATTAGTACGGCCAAGGTAAAAAAATATGCGATTCAGTGAAAAATGGCTACGTGAATGGGTAAACCCGGCAGTTGATACCGCGACATTGGGGCACCAGATAACAATGGCCGGTCTGGAGGTCGACTCCATTGAGTTGGCTGCCCCCGAATTTAATGATGTGGTAGTTGCCGAGGTACTCTCCGTTGACAAGCACCCTGATGCCGATCGCCTGAATGTCTGTACGGTTGATGTGGGTCAAACGGAGCCGCTGCAAATTGTCTGTGGTGCCAGTAATGTGGCTCAAGGGGTAAAAGTGCCGGCTGCACTGGTGGGTGCAAAACTACCGGGTGGCCTGAAAATAAAAAAAGGCAAACTGCGTGGTGTGCCCTCGTTAGGCATGCTCTGCTCGGCGGTTGAGATTGGTATGGCAGAGTCCGCTGATGGGCTGTTGATTCTGCCATCCGATGCCCCGGTTGGAGAAAATATTCGCGACTTTTTTGATCTGGATGACCGCTGTATTGAGGTGGATCTAACCCCCAATCGCAGTGACTGCTTTAGCATCAGGGGGATTGCCCGTGAAGTGGCGGTGTTGAATAACACCCAGGTGACTGAGCCAGTTATTAATGAAGTGCCTGCGGCCAGTGATGACTCTTTTGCAATCACCGTTGAGGCGGCTGACTCATGCCCTCGCTATGTTGGGCGGGTGATCAAAGGCATTAATTCAAAAGCTGAAACGCCGTTGTGGATGGTCGAGCGTCTGCGTCGTAGTGCGATTCGTTCAATCAGCCCAGTGGTTGATGTGACCAACTATGTGATGATTGAGCTGGGACAGCCGATGCACGGCTTTGATCTGGCTAAAGTTGACGGTGGCATCTGTGTGCGTATGGCCCGGCAGGATGAGAGATTGCAGTTGCTGGATGGCAAGGAAATTAAGCTCAATAGCGACTCTCTGGTGATTGCCGACCAGGTTAAAGTGATGGCACTGGCGGGTATCATGGGTGGTGAGGGCACCGGTGTTACTGATGATACTCAGGATGTATTGCTTGAGAGTGCTTTTTTCTCACCCACTGCAATTGCCGGGAAAGCACGCAGTTATGGTCTGCATACCGACTCATCCCACCGCTTTGAACGCGGTGTTGACCCGGCACTGCAACAATTAGCCATTGAGCGTGCGACTCAGCTGTTACTTGATATTTGTGGTGGTACTGCCGGCCCGGTTAATGAGGTTGTTAATAGAGCGCAGCTACCTGTCGTTGCCGATATTACCTTGCGTAGTGATCGAATTAAGCGGGTGTTGGGTGTGGAGGTGGCACCAGTTGAAGTTGAACGTATTCTCTCTACACTGGGTATGAAGTGCCTTGCGGTTGAGGGTGGCTGGAACGTGAGTGCGCCCAGTTTTCGCTTTGATATCAACATAGAAGAAGACCTGATCGAAGAGGTTGGGCGTATTTTTGGCTATGACAACTTACCCGTCTCACGCCCATCACCCAACTTGAAGATGGAGCTGAAAACCGAACGGCAGCTACCGGTTAATCGCCTACGTCAGATTATGGTAGATCGCGGTTACCAAGAGGCGATCACCTACAGTTTTGTCGATCCTGAATTTCAGCTGGCATTGACACCGGAATCGCCGGGGGTGAAGTTGGCTAACCCTATTTCCAGTGATATGTCGGTTATGCGTACCACCCTGTGGTCGGGGCTGTTACCCGCATTTATCTACAATGCTAATCGCCAACAGGAGCGTATTCGCCTGTTTGAGGTTGGTCGCCGTTTTGTTGAGGTGGATGGTGAATTGACGCAGGAGTCAGTCATTGCCGGTGTGGTTTCAGGTGAGCTGAACCCAGAGCAATGGGCAGAGCAGGGGCGAAAGGTCGACTTTTTTGATATCAAGGGTGATGTTGAAGCTTTGCTCTCTGCGGGCGGTATTGATGATGCAAATTTTATTGCCCAGCAGCACCCCGCATTGCACCCGGGCCAATCGGCATCGATTCATAGAGGAGAGCAGCTTATTGGTTGGGTCGGCAAGGTGAGTCCGCTGGTTGCCAAGCAGTTGGATTTGCCTGCTGAGGCCTACCTGTTTGAGTTATCCCAGGATGCGTTAACCGAAGCGCGTCTGCCTGCATTCAGTGAGCTCTCTAAATTCCCATCAATTCGTAGGGATATTGCCTTGCTTGTTGATGAAGATGTTTCAGTACAGAGCGTTCAAGATTGCATTGAATCTGCCGCTTCATCTATATTGAAAGAGTTGAAGTTGTTTGATATTTATACCGGCAAAGGTATTGATTATGGCAAGAAAAGTCTTGCCATCGCTCTGAATTTGCAGGATGATCACAAAACATTGACTGATGAGGATGTGGAAGTCGCAGTCACTAAAATCCTTGATACCTTGTCAGAAAAGCTGAACGCTAAACTGAGAGAATAACAACAATGGCATTGACTAAGGCCGACATAGCAGAAACGCTGTTTCAAGAGCTTGGTTTGAATAAGCGCGAAGCGAAAGAGATAGTGGAGTGTTTCTTTGAAGAGATTCGAATGGCACTTGAGCGCGGAGAACAGGTTAAATTGTCGGGTTTTGGTAATTTTGACCTGCGCGATAAGAGCCAGCGCCCCGGTCGCAACCCAAAGACCGGGGAAGAGATCCCGATTACCGCGCGTCGAGTGGCCACATTCAAGGCCGGTCAAAAGCTAAAGGCGAGAGTAGAATCCTATGTTGGAAGCGTCAAATAACAGTGAGCTGCCAACGATCCCCGGTAAACGTTATTTTACCATTGGTGAAGTGAGTGAGTTATGTGGCGTAAAGCCCCATGTACTTCGCTATTGGGAACAGGAGTTCGAACATCTCAAGCCGGTTAAACGCCGGGGTAACCGGCGCTACTACCAGCGCCATGATGTGCTGATGATTCGCCAAATCCGCAATTTACTCTACGAACAAGGATTTACTATTGGTGGGGCCCGTCAGCAGTTGAAGGGTGAAAAAAAACAGAAAAGTGTTAACAGCAAAAACCAAACCGTTGAGCTTATGATAAGTGAACTGGAAGATTTACTAAAAATTCTTAAAAGTTAAAAAGCTGTTTATCTGGCAATCCAAATCAGTTAGAATCCGCGCCGAGTGATAGATTGATGAGTTTTATTCGGGGCGTAGCGCAGCCTGGTAGCGCACCTGCCTGGGGGGCAGGTGGTCGCAGGTTCAAATCCTGCCGTCCCGACCACATTTAAAAAACCTGCTCCATTTTGGAGCGGGTTTTTCTGTTTTTACAGTTCAGCATAAACCCGCAAAAAATAAGCAAAGCGTGGTAATCCGTTGATGGTTCTCCCGGTAAATCGATAGGTGACGGTGCTCCCTATGGGAGGTGGGTCTTTACGTTGTTGGTCGCTAAGGCCGCTGCCAAGCTTGAATCTATTTCCCTCTTTATCGACAACCAGTAACGAGCCGAGCAGCCCGCTGTACTTCCCCTTTCCTGGTTGATGCCCGATAACGGTGGCTTCGGCATCCTGGTATATTTTCACTTTAAGCAGATTGTTGCTTCGGCCTGCGGTGTAGAGTGCGCTGCCGTTATGCAGCATCAACCCTTCGCCCCCTGATTCGGTCGTTTGATTAAGCTTTTCCATCAGCTCGGCGTGAGTTGATAGTTGGTATTGCTCAACAATCGATAGATAAGGGCTTGGATGGGTATCAATGATCTCTCTGATTTTAATCAGCCGTTGTTCAAAAGGGACTCCCTTTACAGGAAGGTCAAAAACCCTATAGCGCACCTTTCGCCATAGCTTGTGATTAATCGGTTGTTGTCGAAGGGTGCTGAGCAGCTTCTCAAATTGGTTCCGACCCATCCATAACTCACCATCCAGTGGTTGAGTGGGAAATGCCTCGGTAAACCATTCAGGTACCGAAAACGGGTTACCATTTTTTGAAATTAACTGTTTGCCATCCCAATAGGCGCGCACACCATCCAGCTTTTCACTCACCCAGTATTGGCTGAATTCGATATTTTGCTGGTAGTGGCGGGCCAGTGGCAGTGGCGGTGGTTCAGCGGCGTGCAGTGGATGTGAGTAGCTGAAGGTGGCAATAAGCAGCCAGATTAAACGGCTGAAGAGGTGGTGTTTCATGTGTGACCGCTCCTTGGTCATTTTATAACATTGAGACCCCACTTATGCGGTGGGCCTCACATTGGTACTATTAGTTATTCGCACCATCAATAAACTGCTGTACCTGCTGATCATCCGCAGATGTTTTGATATATATGGCTCTGCCACTGTTTTTTCCTATATAGGGTTGTGCTTTGCTTAACATCAGCGGTATTAACATGCGCAGATCATTGCTACCACTGTTTGTCTCAACGGTGATCATCCAGAGTTGTTTTTGCTCGTCATCGTTGCTGCGTCCCTCTAACCGGAGATAACTCAGATAGGTGGTGATTTTTCGAGAGCGTGACTCTCGGCCAACCAGTTGAAGGCGGTAAGGGATATAGAGTTGGGTAGTGCTGCTCTCGGTATTGCCATTACGAATGGCGTTTTCTTTGATGGTAATAGTATCTCCACCGACATATTCGTAGATAGGGGTGCTATAAGTCTGGCGTTGTGTGGTGCCGCTGTTAACACCAAAACTGAAATAGACCTTTTGATTGGCTGAGGCCGCATCACGGGTCGCCTGTAGTCCTGTTTGTTTAAGAGCATACCGGGCGAGGCGGCTAAACTCTTTGAAATAGAGGTCGTCGCGTTTGGTTTCAGGGTCGCCACTTAGCAGTTGATAAGATTGTTTTTCTGCCGAGTAATCCGGTGTGTTGATGGCATCCAGCTTGATGTTGATCGTGCTCTGGCTACAACCCGATAAAAGCAGAACAAGTGCAAGTAGTAATGTTTTTTGTCGCATAGTGGTACCTCTTTTAACCCTGTAGCGTAAAGTGTAGCGTTTATGCGCTTTTTTGTCAGGCGTAAAACTCTGCAGGTGATTGTGTTTGTCGTCACATGCTCTTAAATATTAGCATTTTATAATGTAGTCTATTTGGTAAGTCATTCAACTGCTTTGGGGTGGTCAGCCGCACATGAAAAAAATTATCACAACATCACTGCTATTTTTACTTTTTACTCTCTCTTTTGCGGTTGCTGATGAATCAATTCCATCACAGAGAGTGGAGTATAAAGAGTACTCACAGCGTATGGTGTATGACGGTGTGATAGAGGCGATTAAACAGGCCACTGTTTCAGCACAGACCTCGGGGCGTATTACCGAAATTAATTTTGATGTGGATGATTTTGTACCACAGGGCAGCGTTATCATGCGCCTGCGTGATAAGCAGCAGCAGGCGCAGTTGGATACCGCTGATGCGGCTCTGCAAGAGGCGAAAGCGCTCTATATCAAAAGCAAGGCTGAACACCAGCGGGCATTTGAGCTGCAAAGTAAAAAATTGATCTCTGTTGCCGTTTTTGATGAGGCGGTTGCCAATCTCAGTGCCAGTGAACAACGTTTGAAAGGGGCTGAAGCACAGTGGCAACAGGCAAAAGAACAACTTGATTACACCGTTATCAAAGCCCCATTCAGTGGCATTGTGGTTGCTCGTCACATAGAGCAAGGTGAAATGGCCAACGTAGGACAGCCCTTAATGAGCGGGTTTGTGGTTGATGATATGCGGGTAACGGCCTCAGTGCCTCAGAGCTATATTGAACAGGTCAGAAAAAATGAATCTGTCCAGGTGGTATTTCCACAAACAGAGGCAAAAGCGGTTGTCAGTGATGAGATAACCATCTACCCCTATGCCGATCCGCTGACCCACACTTTTAAAGTACGGGTGGGTTTGCCGAGTGGTCTGGCGGGGGTTTACCCCGGCATGATGGTGAAAGTGGTTTTCAGCGTTGGCTCTTTTCGTGCGCTGGCTGTTGATCCACAAGCGATTGTCCGTCGCAGTGAATTGACAGCGCTGTATGTGATGAATGGCGACGCAATCGCATACCGACAGGTTCGTTTAGGGCGCGAGCTGGAGGATGGGCGTATCGAAATACTCGCCGGATTATATGAAGGTGATCAGATCTCACTGGATCCGGTGCGCGCCGGTATTATGCTTAAACGCCGTGCTCAGGCGGGAGAGTAACTGATGAGTTCATCCATGGGCCTCTCCGGCAATATTGCAAAACGTTTTCTACAGACTGAAATTACGCCACTGCTGGCGTTGGTTGGTCTGCTGCTGGGTCTGTTTGCGGTTATCGTGACACCGAAAGAGGAAGAGCCGCAGATTAACGTCACTTTTGCGAATGTCTTTATTCCATTCCCCGGAGCTTCGGCACTGCAGGTTGAGGCGCTGGTCAGTACCCCTGCTGAGCAGGTGTTGTCAGAGCTGGAAGGGGTAGAGCATGTCTATTCAGTCTCCAAGCCGGGTATGTCGCTGTTGACGGTGAGCTTTGAGGTGGGTGAGCCGCGCACCGATGCGATTGTTCGACTCTATAATGCGGTGCACTCGAATAGTGATTGGATCCCTCAGCATGTGGGTATTTTACCGCCGGTCATTAAGCCGATGGGAATCGATGATGTGCCGATTGTCTCACTGACACTCTGGAGTGAGGATCATCAGGTGGGGGCGACTGAGCTCTCTAAAGTTGCCCATACCATTGAGGTTGAGCTTAAACGTGTTAAAGGAACCCGGGATATCTACACGCTGGGTAGCCCTGAGCAGGTTGTTCATGTGCTGCTCGATCTGCAAAAACTGGCCGGTTACAACATGGCGATTGGTGAACTCAGCTATGCATTGCAGCAGGCTAATCTCTCCAATGAAGCGGGGGTGATGATCCGTGACAACCGTGAAATAGTGGTGCGGGTGGGAGATTTTCTGAGCAGTGCCGAAGAGATTAGCCAGTTGGTGGTGGGGGTTTCCAGGGGCGAGCCGGTCTATTTGAGTGATGTTGCCGAAGTGCATATTGGATCAGATCACCCCGATCAATACGTCTGGTTTGGTACCGGCCAGGCGATTGCTGAAAAAGGTGTTTCAGCCCGGGGGGAGTTTCCGGCCGTCACCATTGCCATCGCCAAGCAGCCGGGTACCAATGCGGTGGATGTGGCGGAGCAGGTGATTCAACGTGTTGAGCAGTTGCAGGGTTTGTTTATTCCCGAAAACATCGAGGTGACGGTGACCCGGAATTACGGTAAAACGGCCGATGATAAAGCGACACACCTGATTAAAAAGCTGATTTTTGCCACCCTCTGCGTGGTTCTTTTGACCTGGATCGCTCTGGGGCGACGCGAAGCCTTTATCGTCGGCAGTGCCATCACCGTTACCCTGGCAATGACGCTGTTCGCCTCCTGGGCATGGGGTTTCACCATCAACCGGGTCTCACTGTTTGCGCTGATCTTTTCGATCGGTATTTTGGTCGATGATGCGATTGTGGTGGTTGAAAATATCCACCGCCATATTCAGTTCAACAAGGGCAAGCCGCTCTCAGAGATTATTCCAAAAGCGGTTGATGAGGTGGGCAGTCCAACCATTCTGGCAACCTTTACGGTAATTGCTGCACTGCTGCCAATGGCTTTTGTCACTGGTTTGATGGGGCCCTACATGAGTCCGATTCCGATCAATGCCAGCATGGGGATGTTGATCTCCCTGGCGGTTGCCTTTGTGATCACCCCCTGGCTGACCCTCAAAGTGCTGGGCGAAACCCCGGCAGTTGCCGAACATCAAACGGATCAAAAACCCGCTCTCTATCCACTCTTTAATCGTATCATGCGGCCATTTTTGAGGGATGAACAGGGGCGGGCGAAGCGCTGGAGCCTGCTGGGTGTTGTGCTGTTGCTGATCGCGCTCTCTCTCTCACTGGTGGTGGTTAAAGTGGTGGTACTTAAAATGCTGCCCTTTGACAATAAATCTGAATTTCAGGTGGTGGTTGATATGCCGGAGGGGACACCGGTTGAAGCGACGGCTCATGTGCTCCAGGAACTGGGGGTCTACATCGCCAGCGTGCCGGAGGTGAGTGATTATCAGGCCTACGCTGCCACAGCGGCCCCGGTCAATTTTAATGGCTTGGTGCGCCAATACTATCTGCGCAGTGACCCCCACATGGGTGATCTACAGGTGAATCTGGTGGATAAATCACTGCGTGATCGCAGCAGCCACGAGATTGCACAATCTGTGCGTGCACCACTCCAAGAGATTGCTCAACGCCTGGGTGCCAATGTGAAGATAGTCGAAGTACCACCCGGCCCGCCAGTGCAGGCTCCGCTGGTTGCGGAGGTCTACGGTCTGGATTATGACGGACAGATTCAGGTGGCCAAGCAGCTGCGTGAGGTGATGCAGAATACCGATGAAATTGTCGATGTAGATGACTCAATAGAGACCACATCAGCCCGTTATCTGATCCAGATTGACCAATCCAAAGCAGCGGTTTTGGGTGTCTCACAAGCGGATGTTGTGAGTGCAGTTTCTACCGTACTGGCTGGCGCTGATGTGAGTTATCTGCATGGACTGGCAAAATATTCGGTACCGATACGGGTTGAAATCTCCGAAGGTGACAAGGCTGACCTGAATACCCTTTTGGGTATTAAAGTCAGGAGTAGCAGCGGTCAGCTGATACCGCTGGCTGATTTGGTCACGGTGCGTATGGAGAGCCGTGAACAGACCATTTACCATAAGGATTTGATGCCGGTAGTTTTTGTTACCGCAGATGCCGCCGGTCGCACAGACAGCCCGCTCTACGGCATGTTTGACATCTTTACCCAGTTGAAAAACAGCCCGTTCGAGCAGGGCTACATTGAACAGACACTCTTTTCACAACCGGACAACCCCTATCAATACAGTGTGAAGTGGGATGGCGAGTGGCAGGTGACCTTCGAAACATTCCGCGACATGGGGCTTGCCTACGCGGTGGGGATGATCCTGATCTACCTGCTGGTTGTGGCGCAGTTTCGCTCCTACATTGTGCCGCTCATTATCATGGCCCCGATTCCACTGACCATTATCGGTGTGCTGCCGGGGCATGCGCTGTTAGGTGCACAATACACGGCAACATCCATGATCGGTATGATCGCACTGGCGGGCATTATTGTGCGCAACTCAATTCTGTTGGTGGACTTTATTAACCAAGAGCTGGCCGAAGGGCGGCCATTTGATGAAGCGGTTATTCGTTCAGGCGCGGTGCGGGCAAAGCCGATTATTTTGACCGGTCTAGCGGCGATGCTTGGAGCGATGTTTATTCTGGATGACCCTATTTTTAACGGATTGGCCATCTCATTGATCTTCGGTATTTTGGTCAGCACGGTGTTGACGTTGCTGGTTATTCCGGTGATGTATTACGCCTTTATGCGCAAGCGGCTATTGAAGCATGCCTGAATAATCAGAGTGTCTGTTCTTCGTTTGCTGATCGCTTTGGAGAGCGAAGCGAAGAAGATGCAGCAGCGGCTTTAGTGGGCGTAGAGTCATTGAGGGAGTCATGGTGTAGTGCAGCGAGGCAGCGACACATTCGTGCATCAGTTTGAGCGGCTTATACCCAGCTCTGCATGGTAATTTTGAAGAGTGGTAAAACCAAAGCGGCTTACCCTGATTTTTTCTTTTTTAGATACCAAAGCTACATAATTACTTACGTATTTTTCAAATTGTTTTTGGATTTTATTTTTATTGTTTTTAACCTTCAAATATTCGTCATTTCGGCGTAATTTAAAAGCTTCATTTTTCAAATCTTTTTTGTCTATAATAATTGCTTTAGTATAATCCAGCCCGTTCCAAGCACCGTTATGAAAAACAGTTTTAAAGCCATTTTTATGATTCATATTGCTTCTGAAAGGAATGGCAAAAGTAATCCCATTTATTTCTACGGGAAGCACACCATAACCACGATCTTTTTTCGCCATGGTTTCCTTTAGTTTTATTATTCGGTTGTAAGCGTCTTCTGTTAGGAGTCTTATTTTCATTGCATTCCTTGTCGTATAAATAGAAAAAGCCCTCAATAATATTGAGGGCTTTTCATGTAGAACTTCCAATGAGGTTGATGCTTTTTATTGCGGGGATACCTCTACCGCCGCGACTTCTATTGAGGTTGATATATTTACCGTGGGGATGCCTCTACCGCCACATCTTCTACTCCTTAAGTATCGTACTCTTGTGGGTGGTTGTCAATAGAAAAATAGATCCTGAATTAATACCGCAATCTACAAGAAATATAATGGGCTGTGATAGAGAGTTGGTAGCAAGCAGGGTATTATGCCCTGTCTACTCTGAATTAACGCTTGGCCTTCTCCAGCGTCAACGCAAGAAAGTGACCCGTATGGGAGTGGTTCAGTGTAGCAACTTCTTCCGTATTACGTGTTACATAAATACCTATATTCTTGTGTGGCACCAGTCTCATAGTCGGTAACATTTGAATTTCTGTGGTTTTTATTATTCGCTCAGTGTGATGATTCCGACAAAATCATCACCATAGCGTTCCAGCTTTTTAACGCCAACTCCGGTTATCTGCCCCATGGCCAATAGGTTGGCCGGGCGGGAGATCACCATCTCCCGCAGGGTGCTATC
>UOFP01000197.1_pt1 | contig 15338 bp, 4 predicted proteins | sample 1988921 | NCBI WGS metagenome assembly UOFP01 (sample SAMEA4712195, study PRJEB27164) | hydrothermal vent metagenome | biome: marine basaltic hydrothermal vent biome; feature: marine hydrothermal vent; material: mineral | place: Pacific Ocean | collected 2011-06-14/2011-07-23 | depth 1719 m | reverse complement strand
GCATATTGCTGACCACAATGTTTACGGTGTGGATTTGAATCCCATTGCCGTTGAACTGGCTGAAGTCTCATTGTGGCTTAATGCCCTCTCCGGCTCCAGTGCCGTACCCTGGTTTGGTTACCAACTCTTTAACGGCAACAGCCTTATCGGTGGGCGCAGACAGGTCTATCGCAGTGATCAATTAGTAGCAAAAAAGAAAGGCCAGCTCTGGTTTAATTTTGCCCCTGAGCGCTTAGCTCCTGAATCACTGCGAAGCAATCAACAGGGAAGAAACGAACATCAACTCTACCACTTCCTGCTACCCGATCCCGGCATGGTCAATGTGGCCGATAAAGAAGCCAAAAAACTCAGGCCTGATGTTTTCAAAAAAATACAAAACTGGAAAAAAGCGTTTCTCAAGCCCTTGAGTCTGGATGAAGTGGAACAACTGCAATACATCAGCGAGGCGATTGATAAGCTCTGGGCCGAACATACGCGAATATTGCGTACCGACCGCAAACGCACCGAAGACCAATTCCCCATCTGGGGCCAAAACGTCGAGGAGTACCACACCTCCACCGCCGAGAAAGACCGCATCCGTGACAGTGGCATCTTTAACCACAACGCCACAATCGCCTCCCACTACCGCCGTCTGAAACTGGTGATGGACTACTGGTGCGCCCTCTGGTTCTGGCCACTGGATAAGGTTGATCTGCTGCCACGCCGTGACCAATGGCTGTTTGAACTGAATCTGTTACTCAGTGATGGTCAGGTGTTTAACTTCCAAACCGAAAAACAGCCAGTACAGGGTGGGCTTGTGTTTGACACACATCAAGAAAACAAGCCGAGTGAATCGGATAACCAGTTTGCCCCCGTCCAATCCACGCTGTTGGGTGACGAACCCCAGCCCTGGCTCACCGAGCAGGAGCAAAAAGCCCAACAGGTCAAAACCGCCAAAGGCGAACTGCATCTGGAGAAACTGTTCCAACAATTTCCGCGCTTGAATCTCACCAATCAACTGGCGGACAAATATCGCTTTTTCCACTGGGAGCTGAATTTTGCCGATGTGTTTGCCGACGGTGGCGGCTTCGACATCATGCTCGGCAATCCACCGTGGCTCAAAGTGGAGTGGAATGAAAGCGGTGTGTTGGGGGATTACAATCCACATTTTGTGTTACGTAAATTTAGCGCGACAAAATTAAGGGAAGAGCGTCTGGCTGCCTTTGAGCGTAATCCGCAACTGGAACAGAGCTGGTTCAGCGAGCTGGAAGAGGCGGAGGGGATGCAGAGTTTTCTCAATGCTCTGCAAAATTACCCGGAGTTAGCAGGACAGAAAACCAATTTGTATAAATGCTTTTTACCGCAGGCTTGGCGTTGGGGTAATCAACAGGGTATGAGCGGATTTTTACATCCAGAAGGTATCTATGATGATCCTAAAGGAGGGGAATTAAGGGCTGAGATTTATCCAAGATTAAAGGTACATTTTCATTTTCAAAATCAATTCAAGCTATTCACTGATATTGATAACCAAAATTATTACAGTATAAATGTTTACCAAACTAGAGTTCAGGGTGTGGACTTTATCACCATTGCAAATTTGTACACACCATCAACAATAGATCTGTGTATCAATCATGATAGTGATGGCCCGATCCCCGGTATGAAAAATGAGCAATCCAAATGGAATACTGAGGGGCACGCTAGTCGCATTATCCATGTTGATCAAAACATCCTTAGTACCTTTTCTAAACTTTATGACGAACCGGGAACGCCAGCTATACAGGCACGCTTGCCTGCTATTCATTCACAGGAGTTGATGTCGGTATTGGGAAAATTTTCTGAACAACCGAAACGCTTGGGTGATTTGAAAGACGAATATTATTCAACACAACACTGGAATGAAGTGAATGCCCAAAATGATGGCACCATCAAACGCCAAACCCAGTTTCCGGAGTTACCTGAGCAGTGGGTATTGTCCGGCCCGCATTTTTTTGTCGGTAATCCGTTCTTTCAAACGCCACGAGCTGTTTGCAACACAAATCGCTCATACGATCGACTCGACCTTACCGACCTGCCGCAAGACTACCTGCCCCGCAGCAACTACATCCCTGCCTGCAATCCCGCCGAATATCAACGCCGAATTCCCCGCGTGTCGTGGGTTGAGGAGGGGGAGAGCGAGCCTAGGAAGGTGACGGAGTATTATCGCCTAACGTCAAGAACGATGGTGGGTTCTTCTTCTGAGCGAACATTAACCAGCGCGATAATACCCAAGGGTGTTTCTCATATTGACCTTGGGTTTTCTGTGTTGCCTAAAGATGAAAAAATATTATCTTTTCTCGCAGGCCTGTATCACTCAGTATGCTTTGACTTTTTTATGAAAAGTACTGGCAAAGGGCATTTTAGAAATGATATCGCATCGCTTCTTCCCATCCCGGATAAGGCCCTAGTAAGGCAAGCGATTACATGCAGGGCTCTCGCGTTGAATTGCCTGACAAATGCTTATAAAGAATTGTGGGCGAATCAATGGAGTGATGAATTTAATCAAGATGATTGGACATCAAATAACACTACCTTAAATCAATTATATTTTTCGAGCTTAGCGCCTGAGTGGATATGTAGTTTTGCATTGCGTACCAATTTTGAACGCCGTCAAGCCTTACTAGAAATAGATGTCCTGGCCGCCATGGCCTTGGGTCTTACTTTACAAGAACTACTCACCATCTACCGTGTCCAGTTCCCCGTCATGCGCCAATACGAACACGAAACCCACTACGATACCAATGGCCGCATCATCTTCACCCCCAGCAAAGGCCTGGTCGGCGTTGGTTTGGCTCGTAAAGCCAGAAAAGAGGAACTGCTCACTGTCGAAACCCCCGACGGCAAAACCGAAGAAAAACCCCTCGGCTGGGAAGAGGCCATCAATCTACCCGACGGCAGCAAAATCCACCGCATCGTCATCGATGACACCCAACCCGGTGGCCCCCGAGAAAAAACCATCACCTACCAGGCCCCCTGGTATCTCCCCAACCGGGAAGAGGATTATCGCATGGCGTGGGAAGTGTTTAGTGAGCGCTTTGCTGTTGACGAGAGTGAGGCTGATGTTTTGCCTGATTTTGTCTATCCGGCGCACAATATTGCAGGGTATGTTTACTGCACATTGCTTTTTATCGCCATACAAAAACAACAGAAGCTTTCTGAAGGCAATTTGCGGGATATTATCGGTGTAAGCTTTGACTTGGATAAACGTAGATTATTTCTTAAGGATGAAGAGGTCGTGGGACTACCTGAAACTGTGCCACAGGCGAGTGACGATTACGATCTTCTAAGAGCACTCAATTTTCTAAAAAACAGGAAGACTATCCGCAAAGGGAAAGGGAATTTATGGGAACGGTGGGACAACGAATTACCTCAGTGGTTAATACCGGAAGCGGATTACACGTTGATAGTTGAGCAATCAATACGGGCCGCAGAAAATATGGCGAATGATCCTATATTGCATGATCAGACTGAGGATGATCATCCAGCCGTAAAAATAAAGCGTATTAAATAATTAGGAGCCTGGTGTGGCCATTGATGATTTATTTAATAACACGGTAACTCAACCCAAGGTGTGGATTGAAAGAATATCTCTGTTTGAATCTATTAATTTACCGCCCTTTCGTGAGATTTTTTTCAAGCCGGGGCTAAATATCATATGGGCGGAAGAGACTGACGATGCGGGTAAAAATGGCACGTATCAGTTTGGGCATGGTGTAGGTAAAACATCGCTCTGTCGTTTGATGCGTTATTGCCTGGGCGAGAAGTTTTATGCACCACGCCGCTTAAAAGATCAAGTTGTTGCAGCCTATCCGAAAGGTTATGTTGCCGCCAAGGTGTGGATCAATGGCGAGACGTGGGCTGTGGCAAAGCCTTTGGGCACACACAAAAAGTCTTATTTTGCCAAAGGAGGAGATATTTCCACACTCTTTGCAATCGAACAGAAACATTCTAAAGAGGAGTATCATAACGTGCTGCATCGGGGCGTATTTGGCTCTGATGATTATCTAACACTGCCAGCGGGTGGTCAGCGGATAACGTGGGAGCATCTTTTGTCATGGTGCGCCAGAGATCAAGAAGCCCATCTGGATGATTTTAGTGTGTGGCGCTCTCTGCGAAGTGAGTCTGATTCACCTGTTCTTAATCGGCCGAAAAAAGACCCTGTTGAGATGGTTCGTATTTGTTTAGGGTATGTGGAACTGGACGAGCTTAAGTTGCAAAAGGCATGTCGGTGCCTGGAGCGTGAAAAAGACGCACTGGAGAAAAAGGTAGAGCAAACTGGGCAGCAACCCCGATTCTTTCACAGTGAGTATGTTGCCAGGGTAAAAAGACAGCTAACCGTGACAAAAAATATTCCGGTTTTTAATATTCAACGTAGCTCTCCACCAACTGACCTGGTTGGTTTGGCAGAAGCAAAAATAGAAAAGGATCAGCTCGATATTGAGCGGGAAAAGGAGGTGTTAACTGAGTTAGACCAACAGCGAGTGGTGGCAACTTCGAAGGTCTCTCGAATCAGTGAGCGTCTAGAACAACTTGAAGCGATAGTTGATTTTAATAAGGACCAAAACTCCGGTATTGAAAAGGAGTTGAAAAAAAAGCAGCAACTGAAGGCACGGTTAAAAAATCTACCTGATAGAGATTGTGATCTTGGCAATATACCACTCAACAAATGTGAGTATGCTCTCAAATACAGAGAGCGGTTGACGCTCGATACCAAACAACAGATAGGTGAATGTGAGGAGGACTACCATGACCGGTTGAAGCTTATCGATGAGCATTCCAAGCGGGTGGTGAGTGTTAAGCAAGAGCAGCGTGAGGCTCAAAAAGAGTATTTTAAGATAAATTCCCGATTTCACGAGCAGGACTCAAAAGTTCGTGAGCTGGAATCTACGCTAAAAAACCTTGAAAGTGATTTGTCTGAATTAAAACGATATGACGAGGTAGTAAATGGCCGAGCTGACAATGATGATTTTGTAACAGCTAAAAAAGAGCTGAAACAGAAACAGAAATCGCTAAAAAAGAAGCAGGATCAACTGAAACTGGCAAAGCAACAACAAGTCGGCAAGGCTGGGGTGTTGAACTCATATTTAAATGCTTTGGCTGATACCGTTTATTCAGGTCTGCAAGGCCGAGTGGTGTTAGATGACATCGCTAGACCTTTCCAGCTACTAGGCCCAGGTGGCGAGGCCTTTCATGCACTCGAAGTTATTCTCGGCGATTTATCCGCCGCATTATTCGCCACTCACCAGCCCATCATTCATCCCGGTTTTATTATTCACGATAGCCCACGCGAAGCGGATATGGGAGACAATCTCTATCGAGGCTATTTCAGAATGCTGATAAAAATGGGAAAAGCGATGCAGAAAAAGAGTTGTTACCCCATTCAATATATCGTTGCTACGACTACGATGCCATTAGACGGTGAAGGTGAAGAAGAGTTTATTCGGCATCGGCTGCATGCGACGAGCGAGGATGGATTATTGTTTAAGAGGCACTTGCATGAGGTTGGGGAGGGACTTTTTAGCGAATCATCATCCAAAGGAGAGTCACCATGACAAACCCTATCGCAAGTGACGAGTATCAGGCCTTATTGGATCAGATAAAAACCACCATCCGTGATACGCGAATTCGTGTGGCGAGGGCGGCTAACCGTGAGTTGGTGCAGTTATATTGGCAGTTAGGGAAAAGTATTGTAAAGAAACAGGAGCAGCAAGGTTGGGGGAAAGCAGTTGTTGAACAACTTGCCCATGACTTACAGCAGAGCTTTGCCGGGCGCAGTGGTTTTTCAGCACGTAACCTGTGGAAAATGCGCCAATTTTATCTTGAATATCAAGATGATACAAATCTGCCACAAGCTGTGGCAGAAGTTCCCTGGGGACACCACCTTGAATTGATGGCCAAGGTTAAAGACCCCGCAGAACGTGAATATTACTTAAAAGCAACAACAGAAATGGGTTGGAGCCGCAATGTATTGATTCATCAGATTAAATCCCAGGCCTATCAGCGGCACGGTTTATCGAGCAAGCAACATAATTTCGACCACGCCCTGCCTGTTCATTTAGCCGAGCAAGCAGATGAAGCGATGAAAGATGTTTATATGCTCGATATGCTGGGGGCAGAAAAGCCATTACTTGAGTGTGAACTGGAACATAAAATGGTCGCCAAAATTCAGGCTGTCATGTTGGGGTATGGCTTTGCCTTTATCGGCAATCAATACCGCATTGTTGCCAATAATAATGACTATTATATCGACCTGTTGTTCAGTAACCGTCGCCTGAATTGTCTGGTTGCCATCGAGTTGAAGATAGGGAAATTCAAACCGGAATACGCAGGCAAGATGAATTTTTATCTGAACTTGTTGGATGATTTTGTCCGTGAAGCGGGGGAAAACCCTTCCATTGACCTCATTCTTTGTACCGAACGGAATTATTTCGAGGTGGAATATGCCTTGCGGGGGCTGGATAAACCCGTCGGCGTTGCGGATTACCTGTTGACCAGGGAACTGCCGGAAAGCTTGCGCAACAAATTACCCGATGTGAAAACCCTTGAGCAGAAGTTGCGCAAAGAACTGGCTGAGGGCGGAGCCTAATTATGCTACCCGGCCTGCTCGCAAACGAAGTTACCTCTACCCTGCGTGAGTTCATCATCACCGGCTATGAAACCGAAACCTGGCCCTTTGCCGGTAAGTTTCGCCAGTTGGTTGAAGAACAAAACGACGGTGAGGCCTTCATCAAGGGGCCGTATGTTTCTATTAGCCTGCCCTTTGCCAAGGCGAATAACCGGCTGGATCTGTTTCCCGGCTTTAAAACCCAGAACGCGCCCTATGTACATCAGGAGCGTGCATGGCAGCGTTTACGTTCAGACGGTGATGCTGTCAGTACATTGATTGCGACGGGGACGGGTTCCGGTAAGACAGAGTGTTTTCTTTATCCGTTGCTGCACCATTGCCAACAAACCCCGGCGCGGGGTGTGAAGGCGATTGTGATCTACCCGATGAATGCGCTGGCCGGGGATCAGGCCAAGCGTTTTGCCAAGGTGATTTCTGAAGCGCCTGATCTGCGTGGTCGGGTGCGTGTGGGGCTGTTTGTGGGCGGCGGTGATCGTTCGGCACAAAAGAGCATGGGGCCGGATTCAGTGATTACCTGCAAGGAGACCTTGCGGGATGATCCGCCTGATATTTTGCTGACCAACTACAAGATGCTGGATTTCCTGTTGATGCGGCCCAAGGATCAACCCCTATGGCAACACAATACGCCCGATCTTTTGCGTTATTTAATTGTGGATGAGCTGCATACCTTTGATGGGGCGCAGGGGTCTGATTTGGCGATGTTGATTCGCCGCTTGCGGGCTCGCCTGAACACGGATAAGCATCAGCTGATTTGTGCGGGCACCTCGGCGACCTTGGGCAATGAAGAACAGGGCAGTGAGGATCAAAAGGGTGAGCTGGCTCAATACGCGCATGATGTGTTCGATGCTGATTTTGATGTGAATAGTATTATTGGTGAGCAGCGTCAGAGTCTGGAGGAGTTTGCGCCACCTAGCACTATCTACGTGCTGGATAATGCCTTTCAGGCCGAACAGTTAGATTTTAATACCTACCCTTCTATTGAGGCTTATTTAAGCGCACAGTATCGACTGTTTTTTAATAAAGATCCTGAGTTCGATATGACGACGCTGGAGGGGCGGGTGGCGTTGGGTGATCAACTCAGGCTGCATGCGCTGACCAAAAATGTTTTACAGGCGGCATCATCAAAGCCGGTGTCGCTGCATGATCTGTTGCCGTTGATTCAAAATCTGGTACCTGCCCACTTAAAGCATCAATTACCGTCGGTGTTGTTGTCAATGCTCTCCTTGCTGGCGCATGCACGGGGTAATAACTATGAAGGTGAACCCTTTGTCACCTTGCGTTTACAGCTCTGGGCGAGGGAGCTGCGGCGTATTGTCTCTCGTTTGGGGGATGATACGGAAAGATTCCCGGTTAATCTTCAGTTCGCGGATGATCTGAAAAAAGATCAGCAGCAACTCTTTTTACCGTTGGTGCAGTGCAGTGAGTGCCATACCACGGCATGGCTGACGCGTGTTAACGAAGGTAAGAGCCAGGTTGATACGGACTTACGGGCCATTTATAACGGTTTTTTTGCTAAGAACCGGCAGATAAAAGTGCTGTTGCCTGTTCGTGAAGGTGAGGCTGCCCCCTCTTCAAAGGGACAGCGTAAATACGTTTGTGCGAGCTGCGGTAATCTTCAACTGAGTCACACGCAATGTACCTGTTGTCTTGAAGAGACAATGATTGATGTGTTTGAGCCGAACCTAAACAAAGAGGTTCGCCGAGGTGGAGTGCCGACCGTTGAGAGTCAGCGTAAGTGTCCGGTGTGTGAAGCCAATAACAGCTTGCTGGTATTTGGTGCCAGGGCAGCCAGCCTAAGTGCGGTGGCCGTGCATACGATGTATGCCGCTCGCTGCAATGATGATAAAAAACTGATTGCATTTTCTGACTCGGTGCAGGATGCGGCACATCGTGCCGGGTTTTTTGCAGGACGAACTTGGCATAACAATATTCGTATGGCAATGGCGAAATGTCTGCATCACCATAATGTGGAGATGCCGCTAACAAAGTTCTATGAAATGCTTCCTGAGTTTTGGTTAGAGAACTCAGACAATCCTGATTCTATGGAACCCTTGCGATACATTGCTGAATTCATCGCGCCTAATATGATGTGGGTATCGGACTATCAGGCCTTGGATAAATCCGGGCGCTTAGATAAGCCTGGAAATCTGATCAGAGATATTAACCGTAGGCTGGTGTGGGAGGTTTTGGCTGAATTCGGTATTCGTTCGCAGATCGGGCGTTCTTTATCTCGTACCGGGGTGGCTGCATTGGGGTGGTCTTCATCGCTGGTGGATCACGCCGCTGATTCTGCATGTGGCAACGCCCGAGAACAGCTTGGCTTGAGCCTGGATACAGCAAGTGTACGTCATATGCTCTGGGGCATTGCACTGAGAATGCGGCGACAGGGGGCGATTCTTCATTCCTATCTTGAAGGGTATGTTGCCAAGGGTGGTGATTGGTATCTGCTATCAGAGAAGCATATGCCGTTTATGCCGCGCCATGGCGCTTATTCCAGTTTGCCAAGATTTCCTGCCAGCAAGGCGGAAAAGAAATTGGAGTGCTTGACGTCCAACGGGGAGGCAGGCTGGTATCGAAGTTGGGTGAAGGGCTTGCTGGGCCTTACTCAGTTGGTTGATAACAAACAGGTTGATGACCTACTCACTACGCTTATGGATAGCCTGGAGAGTAGTGGTCTGGTGTTGTCTCGTATCACGGATAAGCAAAACAGGGTTTGGGCCCTGAATCCTGAGCGGTTATTTGTGACTACCGAATTAGCTTCACTGGAGTGCGTGCCTGAGTCTGGAAATGATCATCAGGAAAAAGAGGCATTTGGCCGTTGGCCGGTACCTGCCCAGTGGGTCTCTCATTTTGAAGGTATGCCATCATTGGATATCGGTTTGAAAGTGCGCTATCGCCAGAATTTATCCCCGCGCCGTTCGTTGTATCGCCGCTTTTATCTTGAAGGGGAGATTAAGCGAGTGATTGCTCATGAGCATACGGGTTTATTGGAGCGCGATTACAGAGAAAATTTGGAACGGCGGTTTATTCATGGCAACCATCCCTGGGATATCAATCTTCTTTCTGCTACGCCGACCCTGGAGATGGGTATTGATATTGGTGATCTATCATCGGTGTTGCTCTGCTCGGTGCCGCCCGCGCAAGCCAATTATTTGCAACGCGCAGGGCGTGGTGGTCGCAAGGATGGCAACTCTTTTGTACTGACGCTGGCCAATGGTGTACCCCATGACCTCTATTTTTACGCTGATCCGATCAATATGCTGGCAGGTAAGATCGAGTCCCCCGCTATTTTTCTGAATGCTAGTATGGTGCTGAGGCGTCAATTATTGGCCTATTGTTTTGATCAGTGGGCAGTGAAGAGCCAGGGAGCACATACGATTCCTGCCTCTATGCAACCGGTGATTGATGCCGTAGAAAATCACGACCTTAAACGGTTTCCTTATACCCTGATCGACTTTAGCGAAAAGCATCGTGATGAATTGTGGGAGGGTTTTTCTCTGCTTCTTTCCGATAAGGTTGATGAAACGACCCGAGCAAAATTAAAGCGCTATGTTACGGGCGGAGGGGCGACGGATGATGACTCTTTAGGTTATTTTTTGCTGACAAATCTAAAACGCATGGTTGATGATAGAAAGATTTTGACCAGGCAAACAGGGGTTTTGCAGAAAGAGGTGAAAAAGCTGGAGGCGATGCCTGGGGATGACTCCATCAGCGACCAGTTGAAGAAAATGCTTTCTGAGTTGAGTGGTTTACGGCGTTTAAAGGCGGAGTTAAATAAGAAAGCAACGTTTAATTATTTTACCGATGAGGGGTTGTTGCCTAACTATGCCTTCCCAGAGGAGGGAGCAACACTTCAATCAGTGATTTACAGACGCTCTAACAAAGATGAAGCAGCAGAGGGGGCGAAGGCTGAATATACAGCCATATTGTTTGAATACATGCGGCCTGCACAGGCTGCGTTATCTGAATTAGCACCTGAGAGTAAGTTTTACGCGAATAATCGCAAGGTAGAGATTGAGCGGGTTGAAATGGCTCAGGGGAAGAACCTTGAGCAATGGCGGTTGTGCCCAAGTTGTAGCCATTCCCAGGAGATTTTAGGATTGGACAACGAAACTCAGTGTCCTCGCTGTGGTGATCCTATGTGGGCCAATGTTTCGCAGAAAAAAGCCATGCTGCGTTTGCGACAGGTGTATGCCAATACCAGTGAGCGTGATGCCGTGTTGGCAGATGATTCTGATGACAGGGAGCCGGTTTTTTTTGCCAAACAGATGTTGATTGATTTTGAGCCAGAGGATGTCACGCTTGCCTATGCGTTGAAAACAGAAACACGTCCCTTCGGCTTTGAGTTTATTCGCAAGGCAACGTTTCGTGAAATTAATTTTGGCCGTCATGGTGGTGAGGATCAAGGTACTCATGTTGCAGGCAAGGAGCTGACAAGGCCGGGTTTTAGAGTGTGTCGTGAGTGCGGCATGGTGCAAAAACCAAGATCTCAACCCAAGCATATGTTTAATTGCAAGCTTGGCAAAGCCAATGATGAATCAGCGATTATCGACTGTCTTTATCTCTATCGTGATTTTCAGTCGGAAGCGATTCGTATTCTTTTGCCACGCCTGGCTACGGGGGGAACTGAAGAACAGGTGCACTCTTTTGTTGCTGCGCTTCAACTGGGTTTGAAGCTGAAGTTTGGTGGCAAAGTCGATCATCTCAATATCACTTCATATGATGAACCAATCCCTGGCAGTAATGATCGATGTTACTTTATTGTGTTATTTGACAGCGTGCCGGGAGGCACGGGTTATCTCCACGAGCTGTTGTTATCTGCGGAAAACATACGTGAACTGTTACGTCTTTCCAAGGATCGAATGGCGGATTGTTTTTGTCAAAATTACCCGGATCTTGATGGTTGTTATCGTTGCCTTTATGCCTACCGCAATAGTTATGGCATGGAAAATACCTCCCGGCATGTGGCGCTGGAGATGTTGGCCGATATTCTTGATGACGCTATTGCGCTGGAAGCAGTTGATAGCTTATCGAAAATCAAACGTAACCCCTGGGTGGATAGTGAGTTAGAGGCTAGATTCGCCGATGCATTGAAAAGCCTGAATAAGACGCCTGCACTTAACGGAATTAGGGTCAGGGTCAGCAAGGATATTGTGAATGGCAAATCCGGTTATGCGCTGGATGTTGGCGAATACAGTTATAAACTGGAGCCACAAGTCGATGTGAGTGTGGGGATGGTGAATCAATATCCATCCAGACCCGACTTTGTGATTCGTAGTGACCGAGATTCTTTGGCATTTAAACCTGTTGCTGTTTTTCTCGATGGTTATACCTATCACAAGGATATTGTTCACGAGGATTTGTTAAAACGCCAGGCGCTTGTTCAAAGTGGCGAATATCTTGTGTGGTCATTAACCTGGCATGATATTAATCAGGTATTTGCGGGCAGTCAGGCCAAGATCCCCAATGTGTTGATGGAAAGTATTGATAGCGCCCCATGGTCTTTTATCAATAAAGTGGCGGAGTCTCAGGGGCTCGGGCAGCATCACCCTATCGCGCAACTTTCACCTTTACATATGTTGGTTGAATATTTACGCAAACCTGATGTTGAACAGTGGTCGCAGATCGCTACGCTTCGGGCGTTATGTTGGCTGGACACGGCGGTAATGCAAGATAAAACACTGCATAACGAGTTGACGGAAAGCGCTAGAGTGTGGCCAAGTCAATTTCATGATCGCCTGCCAAATCCTGCGCTCTTTGTCGGTAGTAGGGTGTTCTCTTCAGAGGGGAAGAGGCTGCGGGTTTGGGTGGCCGGTGGGGAGGATGCGATTCGATCCCTCGATGCCTCGGAGTTGGTTTTGATGGTTGAGTTGGAACGAACAGATACTTCCACCGATGAGGCTCAGCTCGATTGGCAGAAACTACTTCAGCTAGTCAATATTGGCCAATTCCTTCCCAACTTTTTTGCGGCTACCAAGAAAGAATTAGTATTGGGTGGCTATGTGAATCTTCAATGGCATGGTATGGCGTTTGAAATGCCGGAGACGCCTGTTGAAGATGAGTGGCAGAGTGTTGTATCTGATGTTGATCAAGAACTGACTGGTTGGGCAGAGAAACTAAAATCCTCTGGTATACAAAAACCGGAAGTGGGTTATGAACTCGAATCTGCTGAGGGAGAGGTCATCGGTGAGGCTGAGCTTGCATGGCCTGAGTTGTCTGTAGCAGTGCTTTTAATCTACCAGGCTGAGGAATGTGAAAGTGCTTTTGTTAGCCGGGGATGGGCAGTATTCAAGCCGGGTGATGAGCAAACGATTGAGTCGTTGGTAGACAAAATTGGGAGTATGCAATGAGTTTGGTAAGAATAGGGTTCTCTGATGATTTTTTCCCGGCGGTGACAAAGTTACCCGCCAGTATTCAGGCCAAGGTTAATAATCTGGTGATGAAGTTTCAACGTAATCCAAAGTCTTCGGGATTAAACTATGAAAACCTGAATGTCAGGGATAAAAATATGCGCTCATTGCGAGTTGATCAGGCTTATCGGGTAATTTTGACGGCACCTGAGGAAGGAAACGTATACTTGTTTTTGTGGGTTGACCATCATGATAAGGCTTACCAGTGGGCTGAGCGCCATACGTGTAGGGTCAACCCTGATACGGGAACCGTCCAGCTTTATTCAACGGTGCAGAAAGTTGCTGCCCCTGAAGTGATCAAGCCAGAATCTCATCCTGCAAATTTGGCATTTGATGCATTAAGAGATCGGCAACTGCGCAAGCTGGGTGTGCCTGAGGAACAAATTTCGTTAGTCAGAGCCGTTTCGAATGAGCGTGATCTGGATCGTTTGGTAGGCGATCTTCCTGGGGAGGCATACGAAGGGTTGTTCTATTTTATTGCTGGCGAGCCGTATGAGTCTATTCTTCTTGAGAGAGAGGTGAAAGAAGAAGAGCAGTTTGATCCCGATGACTTTGTTACGGCACTGGAGCGGATACAAACACAGTCTAAATTTGTGGTCGCTGAGAACGAAAGTGAGCTACAAAGTATATTTAATGCGCCGCTGGATAAGTGGCGTGTATTTCTTCATCCTTCACAGCGCCGATTGGCGACAGGCATTAAAAATGGCCCTGTACGGGTGCTCGGTGGGGCAGGCACGGGTAAAACCGTTGTCGCAATGCATCGTGCCAAATGGTTAGCTAAAAATGTGGCGAATGACACAAAGAAGGTTCTGTTTACCACTTTTACAAAGAATCTTGCCGTCGATATACGCAAGAACCTGGAGTCTATATGCTCTCCTGACTTGATGGGGCGCATCGAAGTCGTCAATTTGGATAGATGGGTTCAGTCATTTCTTAGGAAGCAAAATTATGATTATGACGTGCTCTACGATAACAAGGTTTCTCAAGGATATTGGGGGCAGGCGATGGGTAAGAAGCCTGCTGATATTGATTTGCCTGAACAGTTTTTCCAGGAAGAGTGGTCCCATGTGATTCAGCCTCAAGGGGTGCAAGCTCTTGAACAATATAAGAAGGCTAGCCGGATCGGCCGGGGAACACGATTAAATCGTGGGCAAAGAATCAAGATTTGGCCTGTGTTTGAGGAATATCGCTCTCAACTTCAGCGAAATCGTCAAAAGGAAGTGGATGATCTTTATCGGGATGCCGCACAGTTTCTGCAAACCCAACAGCTGGAAATGCCTTATTGTTCCGTTATTGTTGATGAAGCACAGGACATGGGAAGCCAGGCTTTCAAGCTTATTCGTACTATCGTGCCAGAGAGCAAGAATGACTTATTTATCGTAGGGGATGGACGCCAACGTATCTATGGAAGGAACAAAGTTGTTCTGAGTAAGTGCGGAATTAATATTCGTGGTCGGTCGCGTAAGCTGAAAATCAACTACCGCACTACCGATGAGATCAGGAAATGGGCGACTGCGCTTATGGAGGATGTGAGTGTTGATGATCTGGATGGTGGTCTGGATGAGTCCAGGCTCTATAAGTCTTTGGTTCATGGTGATTACCCTGTCTATAAGCAGGTCAACGATGCATTATCCCAGGCAGATCTAATACAGCAAATTGTAGAAAAAGGGGAATTCCCACGAGGAAATATTTGCGTGGTGGCCAGAACCCATGCTGAGTTAGGAAGGATTGAAAATTTACTCATTGATCGAGGAGTTGCCACTCGGTTAATCAAGCCAAGTGTGGCAACAGATAACGATCAGCAGGATTGCATAAATCTTGCCACGGTTCACCGGGTAAAAGGTCTGGAATTTGACCAGGTTATTCTCGCCTCAGCTAATGATGGTTTGATTCCTCTTTCTTATGCCCTTGATGGTAAGGCTGACCAAGTGTCACTGCGTCAGGCAGAGAATGAAGAACGTTCGCTGGTCTATGTGGCCTTAACCAGGGCTAGAAAGTCGGCGATTGTTATTAGTTATGGCAAGAAAAGTGTTTTCTTTGGCTAGGGTCTGTTGACGTTTCGTTTTCATCACTGCTGGAGCCGCTTTTTTTGTCCTGCAAGGCGGAAGGAGTGCTGTGTAGTTGTTCTACACAAGCGACTGACAACGCCGCAGGGCGGAAAAAGCGGCCCAGCCCTGCGGGTTGCGTCTGAAAAAGCGCCACTCGGCGTTGCTCGTCGTTTATTTGGAGTCACCAAACTTCTCTCCTCGTGCCTTGATTGGCGCTTTTTCAGGCGCAACAGTGAT
>UOFP01000225.1_pt1 | contig 15345 bp, 14 predicted proteins | sample 1988921 | NCBI WGS metagenome assembly UOFP01 (sample SAMEA4712195, study PRJEB27164) | hydrothermal vent metagenome | biome: marine basaltic hydrothermal vent biome; feature: marine hydrothermal vent; material: mineral | place: Pacific Ocean | collected 2011-06-14/2011-07-23 | depth 1719 m | reverse complement strand
AATGTAGAAAAAACTAAACGCACATAACGCCCTTATATCGATTTTTACAGCACTCTCGATAGAGAGTAAATTCAAACACAGCAATCCAGAAAGGACGAAACCCGACAAGTGTACCGCCTTCATCTCAGCACACCAAATCCAGCCTAGCAGCAACATTATTCATAAACTGTGATTTCCCCCGCAAACGGTCAACCTTAAAGTAGATATGCTTGGGTAATGTCTAGTCTGAATAAGGATTCCTGTCCGTGAAAAAACTTGCGATTCCTCTGTTTGCCGCAATTATTTTCTGTGGCTCAGCATATGCTGGCCCACGCGAACAAGCAAAACAACTACACGACAGGATAGCCGGTGTTCCTGCCGACTCTGTACTACTTGACCAGATGCAGACATTGATTGAAAGCGGTGATGCCATCAGTGCCGCCGAACTGGCGATAGAACATCCTGACTTCTATAATACGACACTCAAAACTATTATCACACCCTGGACCAACGAAGCACAAACCACATTTGCACCTCTCAATGATTATACTGCCACGGTCATTGGCGCTATTCGCGACAATCTGGATTTCCGCACCCTGCTCCACGACGACATCCTCTATATCGGCGATCCCTCACTTGGACTGGCAAACTACTCCCAAAACAACAACAACCACTACCAACAGATGGAACAGACCGGTGTTGACTTGAAAGCAGACCTGATTCAGGTCACCCAATCCTCTGTTAACGGTTTGCCCGCCACCGCCACTGCCGGCGTGATGACCAGCCGTGCGGCGGCACAAGCCTTTTTTGTGGACGGCACCAACCGGGCAATGTTGCGCTTTACTCTGCTCAACCACCTCTGTAGCGATATGGAACAGATGAAAGACAATACCCGCTCACCCGACCGCATTCGACAGGACGTCTCCCGCAGCCCAGGCGGTGACAGCCGCATTTTTGTTAACGCCTGTTTGGGTTGTCATGCTGGCATGGATCCGCTTGCTCAGGCGTTCGCCTACTACAACTATGTTTACGATAGCAGCTCCGATCCAGAAGCTCTCAACGGCAGATTGGAATACACCGCTGGCAGTGTGCAACCCAAATATCTGATCAATGCCACCAACTTCTCCTATGGCTTTGTCACAACAGATGACAACTGGGAAAACTATTGGCGAGCAGGGGCAAATTACCTACTGGGCTGGGATACCAATGGCCTTAATTTGCCTTATAAACATGCTGGTGCACAAAGCCTCGGGAGAGAGCTTGCCAATAGCGAAGCCTTCGCCAGTTGCCAGGTGAAAAAAGTATTTAAAAGCATCTGTTTTCGAGAGCCTGAAAATAGTAATGATCATATCAAAATCAAACAGATAACAGACTCATTTAAAGCAAATAATTACAACATAAAGACTGTCTTTGCTGAAAGCGCTGTCTACTGCATGGGGGAATAGAGGATGATTAATCGGTACACTCTCTGCTTACTTTTAGCGCTATCCATTCTTAGCGGATGTAAAGGAGTTGATACAGAAGATAACCCCAACACGAGCTCTAACAACGAACCACCACCTGATTACACCGGCCCAGCAGCCCAGGATGACGATGTAACACGCTTTAAAGAGAATGTGTGGGAGAATCTGCGAGCCAACAACCGCTGTGGAAACTGTCATGACCAGGATAGCAGCAACCTCGCCTTTGTACGCGGCGATAATATCAATCTTGCCTACGATGCTGCGCTGACCATCGTCAACAGAACCGACCCTGGAAGTTCAGAGATGGTGACTAAAGTTGCCGCCGGCCATAACTGTTGGGAGACCAATAATACGATCTGTGATAACAACATAACCACCTATCTGAATGATTGGTTTAACCCAAACAACCCACTACCCGGTAACAGTGACATTGAACTGGTCGCTCCTGATATTAAAGATCCAACTGGTGGCAAGCGCCTCCCCACGGACAGCGCCCTTTTCTCAACCACCATCTGGCCGCTGCTGACACAGTATTGTGCCGATTGCCACAGTGAAGAGGCCAACTTCCCCCAGGCACCTTATATCGCTCAAAGCGATGTCAATGTTGCCTACGATGCGGTACGCAGTGGCCGACGACTTGATTTGAACAATCCGGCCGATTCACGTATTGCGGTACGTGTTCGCGAAGAGTTCCATAACTGCTGGGGCGACTGCCAAGCCAATGCTGATGAGCTGACTGCTGCGATCCAACTGTTTTCAGACGGTGTTCCAGTGAGCGTAATCGACCCGGATTTTGTCATCAGTAAAGCACTCAACCTCTACCAGGATGGCATCGTCGCCAGTGGTGGCAATCGCTTTGATGACCACCTGATTGCCCACTATGAACTGAAAAGTGGTACCGGCGACACGCTCTACGATACCAGCGGTATCGAACCCGCACTCAACCTGATCCTGGCTGGCAATGAAGGGAGTGACTACCAATGGGTTGGCGGCTGGGGTATTGAGCTTTTTTCCACCTCCGCACGGGGCACTACCACAGCCAGTGCCAAGTTGGCAGAACGGCTGAAAAACACTAATGCTTATACGATTGAGGCGTGGTTAGTTCCGGCCAATATCTCACAAGAGGGCCCTGCCCGTATTATTAGTTACTCAGCCAACACCACCGAGCGCAACTTCACTCTCGGCCAAACACTTTACAATTACAACTTTGCTCAGCGCAGTGGCAGCAGTACCAGTAACGCCGATATCAATGGCAACCCTCTGCTCTCCACCGCCGATGATGAGGAAGTGCTTCAAGCCACTCAGCAACACGTTGCCATCACCTACAGTGGTACCGAGGGGCGCAAAATATTTGTTAACGGTGTACTGGTTGCCAGTGAAACCGACTCCCAGGGCGACAACCTGAATGATTGGGATGGAAATTACGCCCTGCTGTTTGGTGCCGAAGCGGATGGCAGTTCACCCTGGGAAGGGCGATTACGCATGGTTGCCATCCATGAACGGGCATTAACCGAAGAGCAGGTACAACAGAACATGGCGGCTGGCGTGGGTGAGCGTTACTTCCTGTTATTCAGCATCAGCCATCTCATCAGCGTGCCGGATAGCTACATTTTCCTTGAGGTGAGTCAGTTTGATAACCACAGCTATCTGTTCCACACTCCCCAATATATCTCACTGAATGAGACACCCGGGGTGATCAACTTTGCTATCAAGGGGATGCAAATCGGTATTAATGGTGATGAGTCAGCCATTGGACAGGTCTATAAAAATCTTGAGTTGCAAGTCGACAGCAACATCTTCAATCTCTCACCCTATGGCACCATCATTCCATTACAGGAGGGGCCGAACCTGGATGAGTTCTTCCTCACCTTTGAACAGCTTGGATCGCACAGCAATGTTGTGATTGAACCGATTCCTGCTCAGCCCGCCATGCCAGCTGACGGCGAAAAACAGCCGCGCATCGGATTACGCACATTTGCTGAAATCAATGCTAGCATGTCAATTTTGACCGACGTACCAATCACCCAGAGCGATGTGCAGGAAACTTATGAAGCAGTAAAACAACAACTTCCATCCAGTAGTCGTATTGATGGTTTCCTGGCATCACATCAAATTGCGATTGCACAACTGGCAGTTGAGTATTGCAATGCGCTGGTTGATGATGCCACATTGCGTAGCAACTACTTCCCTGGCTTTGATTTTTCAGCCACCTCAAATATCGCGTTTGATACCGCCGAAAAACGAGACTTGCTGCTGGATCCGATGATTTTGCGTATCAACGGCAGTCATCTCGCCACACAACCAGACCCAGCAATCATCAAACAAGAACTCAATAACCTCATCGACCGGCTGACCAGCTGTGGTGGAAGTTGTAGTAGCGATCGAACATTTTCCGTTGCCAAAGGCAGCTGTGCCGCACTTTTGGCTAGCGCCGTGATGACAGTGCAATAAGGAGCGAACATGAGCAAAAAAAATAAACACCACGGGCTAAACCAGCCTCTCCTGCACACCCATCACCGTCGACCCTACAGCCGACGAGATTTCCTTGCACAAGGATTGATGGCCGGTGGTGCCATGGTCATGGCCCCCTCACTGTTCGGATTAAACAGTGCTCAAGCAGCTCTCGCCCCCGATATGGAGGCACTTAAAATCGCCTGCAATATCAATACGGTTGGCGCTGGCATGATTCCCTTTATCTGCTTCGACCTTGCCGGAGGAGCCAGTATCACTGGCTCCAATGTTTTGGTTGGTCAACAGGGGGGGCAGCTCGATTTCATCTCAACCCAAGGTTATAACGTGATGGGCGTTCCGGGAGATATGACCCCCTCGTTGAACGACCCCATCACCGGCCTACCCTACTATGACAGCTCACTGGGCCTCTCCTTTCACAGTGACAGTGGCTTTTTACGCGGTATTAAAGAGCGCCTCAGCCCTGAAACAGTCGCCAATATCAATGGTGCCGTTATCCCCGCACGTTCGGAAAATGACACTGGCAACAACCCCCACAATCCGATGTACGCCATCGCCCAGGCCGGGGCCAACGGTGAGCTGTTACGCTTAATCGGCTCGGTTAGCTCTGAATCAGGTGGCAACTCGATCTCACCCGCCGAGATGGTTCGCACCACATGGAGACCAACCAAGGTTGATCGCCCCAGTGATGTGACTGGTTTGGTGGATACCGGGAAATTAGTCGGCTTGCTGGAGCAAGCGGATGCAGTGGCCGTATTGGAATCCATACAGCGGATCAGCGCCGCAAAACTTGGACACGTCCAGACGGGTGTCACCCAGGACGAATTGATTAAAGAGCTCCTCAGTTGTGGTTATGTTAAGACCGCTGACCTGGTTGATCGCTATGGTGACCCCAGCGCTCTCAATCCAACTCTGGATGGTGATATTGTCGGGGCAAGTGGCATCTTCACCCAGGAAGAGTATGACAATGACCGGGAGTTTCGCAAAACAGCATCGGTAATGAAAATGGTAATTAATGGTTACGCCGGTGCAGGCACCATCACCATGGGTGGTTATGATTACCACACCGGTGAACGGGGTACAGGCGAGCTACGTGATCTACGTGCCGGGCGCTGTATGGGTGCCTGCCTGGAGTATGCCCATCGACTGGGCCAACCACTGATGATCTATGTGTGCAGCGACGGCTCTGTCTTCAGTAACGGCAATCTCGATGAGAGCGAAGATGGTCGGGGAAAAGGGGTCTGGACCGGTGACAGCTCAGCCACTGCCGCCTCATTCTTTTTGGTTTACAACCCACTGGGGCAACCACAACTACTGGGAGCCGGCCCAGATGAACAGGCCCGACAGCAGCAGATTGGCTACTTCCGCCGTGATGGCTCTGTAGAGACCGCCGCCACGCCTGCCGCGAATAATGTCAACCTGCTGGTTGAAACCGTCGTCCTCAACTACCTCGCCCTGCACGGTCAACAGGGTGATTTTGAAACACTCTTCCCCAACCACCGGTTAGGTAACTCAACCTTAAGAGACAGTCTGACGGCATTTTCCAGCATAAGATAACGACTTTCATTGCTACCACCAGTACATCAACCACCAATATAAAGTGGTTGATGTACTAGTAATCCCACCCCACATCGCAGACAATACCCGCACTCAACGAGTGTGGGTATCCCTGCCTCCCGTTTTCCGTAGCGCAAACCGACGCTACCTTGTGCCCGATTGAGGTTCCTGGTGCTATGAAAGTCCCGAAAAAAATTCAACCGCTCATTGATGATGGGCTTATTGATGGTGTTATCCGCCCACTGATGAGTGGCAAAGAGGCATCAGTCTATCTGGTTCAATGCGGCAATGAAGTCCGTTGCGCCAAGGTTTATAAAGAGGCCAACAAACGCAGCTTCAAACAGGCCAGCCAATACCAGGAAGGTCGCAAGGGAAAAAATAGCCGTCGTGCCCGTGCCATCGAAAAAGGCTCTAAATTCGGTCGTAACCAGCAAGAAGAGGCGTGGCAAAATGCTGAAGTAGATGCACTTTATCTCCTTGCGGATGCTGGCGTGCGAGTACCACAACCCTATGGCTGTTTTGATGGGGTGCTACTGATGGAGTTAATTACCAATGAATCAGGTCAAGTCGCCCCCCGGCTAAATGATGTTTCAATGTCTGCTGAACAGGCTGAAGAAGACCATTTTGTGATGATGGTGTATGTGATGCGCATGCTCTGTGTCGGTCTGGTTCACGGAGATCTGTCGGAGTTTAATGTGCTGGTGGATGAATATGGCCCGGTGATTATCGACCTGCCCCAGGCCATTGACGCGGCGGCAAACAACCACGCCCAGCGAATGCTCGAACGTGATGTCAACAACATCACCACCTACTACGCACAATATGTTCCTGAACTGCTAGAGAGCAACTACGCCAAAGAGATTTGGGACCTGTATGAAAATGGCAAACTCCACCCTGATTATGAGCTGACAGGCGTGTTTGAAGAGGATGAACAAGTAGCCGACGTGGATAGCGTGCTGGAAGAGATCAAAGCGGCCTTTGAAGAAGAGCAGCGGCGTAAAGAGCGTTTACGTGAAGCGGAAAGCCTTGACTGAGATCAGCGGCTCACCCTCACCCGGTTGTTGGTATCCCGACTCTGGCGAATCAAATCATCGCCGGTGACGGTGTGTGTGGATTTTGCCAGTCGATCATAGAGCAGCACATTAACCGTTGCCGCTAAATTCATACAGCCAACCGTGGGAATATAAACAACCGCAGCGGCACAATCGATAATTTCCTGGCTAATGGTGCCATCCTCAGGGCCAAAAATATAAAAAGCACACTCCGGGTGCTGGAACTCGGGCAGTGGCGTTGCCCCCTCGACCAACTCCACACACACCAACTGACTGTTGCCAGGTTGTTTATCCAGCAACGATTCAACCGCAATCAGTGGAATTTGTTGTCGTCTGTTTTTAGTATCGGTTTGAAACTTTGTAGCGCGGTCATAACGGCTTCCGGTATAGAAAACAGCATCCGCCTGATAACAACCCGCAGCCCTCATCACCGCCCCTACGTTAGACGGTGTTTTAGGGTCACACAGCCCTATCGTTACTTTTGATACACTCATGCCTATTCACTTCGCTCTGTCAGGTTTTTATACGAAAAAAGTCGATAGCCGATAATAACAAAGAGAACTCAGGTAGCAAATGGATGATACAAACATTGGTATCAGGGGCGTTAGCACCCCCTGAAAAAAGGGGCTATTTTTTCTTATCCTATGTACTTAATGTCAAAAAAACACTATAAGAGATAATCAATTTTTTATGTTGTTGCCTTGCCTCAGGATCAAGCTTAATGCGGACATCTCTTTTCACGATTAAAACTATTTCTTCTATTTCCGAGATCATACCGTTTGATCAATACCATGAAAAACAGAACCTTCTTATTCAAATATTTAGTGGCTTAGGTGGAGAGATGCTGCAACACGTTGCAGAAGAGATCACCCTGCAGCTCCCCCAAGCAATCTGCATTGGCGCAACCACTGATGGCGAGATCAATAACACCTGTGTCTCAACACAACATTGCGTTATTTCAATCAGCCACTTTGATAATACCCAGCTTCGCTCTCACCTTTGCACTAATCCAGCAAGCTACGAAACAGGCTATGAACTGGCCAAAAAACTAACAACCGATAAAACAAAACTTCTCATTATCCTATCCGATGGCACGACCACCAATGGTGATGAACTACTACAGGGCATCTATGCTTATGCTCCGGACTTAATGATTGCCGGGGGTATGGCCGGTGATAATGCCTCATTCAAACAGAGCTACATTACCCACAATGGTGAGCTGATTAAAAAAGGTGCGGTTGCAGTTGCACTTGATAGCGAACAGCTTCAAGTTCATAACCATCATAGCTTTGACTGGCAACCGATTGGTAAAAAGCTACTGGTCACCCATGCAGAAAAAAACCGTGTTTACACCATTAACAACAAACCCGCCGCCGCCATCTACGCCCACTACCTGGGTTCTGAAATTGCACAGCAGATGCCGACCACTGGCATTGAGTTCCCACTGATCATGGAAAAAAATGGCATATTGGTTGCGAGAGCCGTTCTGGCAATGCACGATGACGGTTCACTCAGCTTTGCCGGTAATATTCCGCAAGAGTGCGAAGTGCAGTTTGGTTTTGGTAATACCGCCTCCATCATCAACAAATCGATCAGTGGTGCCTCACAAATAGCCAATAAAAATGTAGAGACATTTTTCATCTACTCCTGCATGGCGAGGCGACGCTACATGCCGGATAACATCGACATTGAAATTGCACCCTATGCAAACCGAGCCCCCACCGCCGGTTTTTTTACCTATGGTGAATTTTTTCATACACCCAATGCCAATGAGCTAATGAATCAGACACTGACAGCGGTGGCACTGAGTGAATCAACCCAATCAATTTCAACCACCACCGAGCCTTTACAAGATGAAGTGAAACAGCATGTGGAGACGATTCAAACCTTTAACGCACTCTCAAACCTGATTAAAACCTCCACCGACGAACTAAATGAAACCTTTGAGCTGTTCGACAACGGACAGTTCATCCTCTTCAAACGACGCAATGAAGCAGGCTGGCCGGTTGAGTATGTCTCAAACAACGTTGCCGACATTCTAGGTTACAGTGCCAAGGATTTTCAGCTAGGCAACATCGACTTTGCATCACTGATTCACCCGGATGACCTCAACAAAGTGCTCAGTGAAACCAGCCGGGCAATCAACAACAACAGCTGCGATCACTACATCTATGAACCCTACCGGTTTCGCAAACACGACGGGGAGTACCTATGGCTCTACGATGCCACCCGCATCATCCGCAATGAAAATCACCAAATAACACATCTCGTCAACTACCTGACCGACATCACCACGCGCAAAAAGGCAGAGCAGGAGCTTCACCTGTACGCTTCAATTTTTCACAGCTCCAGTGAAGCGATTGTGGTGACTGACAAACAGAGCAAGATCATCTCTGTCAATCCGGCATTCACCACCATTACCGGTTACAACGAAAGCGAAGCGATGGGCCGTACACCTAACTTTTTATCCTCCGGAAAACACGGCATTAACTTTTATGACACCATGTGGAAAGAGTTAAACGAGACAGGAAAATGGCAAGGAGAGATATGGAATCGAACCAAAACCGGTGAAATTTACGCCGAGTGGCTCTCCATTAGCACTATTCTCGACAAAGAGGGTGAAGTGGAGAACTACATCGCTCTGTTTTCGGATATTACTGAAACAAAATTGATCAGTGAACAGGTTGAATTTCTGGCCCACCACGACGCCTTAACCGCCCTACCGAATCGGGTACTTTTTCAAGATAGAATGCACCAATCAATAGTGAGTGCCGGACGCAAAAAGAGCAAAGTGGCGCTGCTCTATCTCGATATAGATCACTTCAAGAGTGTGAATGACTCATTAGGCCACCGCATCGGTGATCTGCTGCTTAAACAGGTGGTTACCCGCTTGCAGGAAACCCTTCGCCAGGGTGACACCATCAGCCGACAGGGGGGTGATGAGTTCCTGATACTGATTGATGACATGTCAGATGTTTCACCGGTAATGTGTGTGATAGAGAAAATAGCAAAATCGATGAAAGTTCCTTTTAATATCGATGAGCATCAGATCCACACCTCCACCAGTATCGGCATTGCGATCTACCCCGATGACGGCAACGACTTTGACACTCTGCTACAGCACGCAGACACCGCCATGTATCACGCCAAAAACAGTGGCCGTAACACCTACCATTTCTTCACCTCTGAAATGCACGCCAAAGCCAAGCAAAAACACTTTATGCAGAACTACCTGCATAATGCAATTCCGAACAGAGAGTTGTTCTTACGCTTTCAACCGCAATATTGCCTTCACTCCAAACAGATCGTTGGTGTCGAAGCGCTGCTACGTTGGAACTCAGAGGTATTGGGCTCGGTACCCCCTGAACAGTTTATTCCGGTCTCGGAAGAGAATGGCCAGATCATTGAAATCGGCAATTGGGTGATTAAAGAGGCTTGTTTGCAGTTAAAACAGCTGCACGACCTTGGCCATCATGAGATTACAATGGCGGTCAATATATCTGCTTTACAATTTAAACAAGCAAACTTCATCACTAATCTGCTCTCGATTATTGAAGAGATTGGGGTGCCCGCAGCCAACCTTGAACTGGAGCTGACAGAGTCCATATTGATCAGCAATATTCAGCGCAATCTTGATACCCTAACCGCATTGAAAGAGGCAGGCTTTAAACTGGCGATAGATGACTTTGGAACCGGCTACTCAAGTCTCTCCTACCTCAAACGCTTCCCTGCCGATGTACTTAAAATTGATCGTGCCTTCATCAGTGATATTATCGAAAATGAGAGTGATAAATCGATCGTCAACGCCATTATCGGACTGTGTAAAAACTTCAATTTGAAGGTGATCGCCGAAGGTGTAGAGACAACAGCTCAGTTTGAGCACCTCCAGCGACAGGGGTGCGACATGATTCAGGGCTATTTCTTCAGTAAGCCTCTCAGTGGTCAAAAACTGATAGAGAAGTTAGGGCAATCGCACCATCACCTTCAGACCACCCAGAGTTGATTGTTGAAAGTTAATCTCGCCCTGATAAAGCTCAACAATATCATTGACGATGGCAAGACCAAGACCTGAGCCCTGCACACTCTCATCGATTCGAACACCCCGTTCGGTCAACTGAAACAACAGCGCACTGTCACACCCCTCGCCGTCATCCTCAATGGTCATCACCATCCCCTGTTGACAGCTTATTTTACAAACAATCTGCTGTTGCGCCCATTTACAGGCGTTATCTAACAGATTTCCCAGCAACTCCAACATGTCATTGCGATCAGCGGTATATTCGCAGCCGCAATCAATCTCATAATGTATCTCCAAGGCTTTTTGCTGATAAATGCGTTTAAGCAGCTCAACCAGCGTAGGCAGTTCATCCGCCACCTCAAAGTGCTGCCCCGGCAGACCGGCACCGGCCAGTCGGGCGCGCTTTAATTCACGCTCCATCAACTGCTGAATCTGCTGGGTATGCTGACTCAGTTCCTGTTTCAAGTGGCTGTCAGCAGTTTGCTGTTCCGCCAACTGCACCAACAGATTGAGCGGATGCTTGAGACTGTGGGCAAGATTACCCACGGCATTACGTGAGCGTTGCAAGCGCTGCGCCAGCAAATGGAGCAACCGGTTCACCTCTTCAACCAGCGGTTTCACCTCCTGTGGCACTTCTGTGGAGAGGCTGCTCAAATCCCCCTCTGAAAGCGCTTCCAGCTCATTGATGACCGGTTGCAGTGATAAAAATGAGCGTTTGACCACCCAGCGCTGCAACAGCAAAACCCCGCCCAGCATCAGCAGACAGGCAAAGGCAAACAGTTGGCTAAAATAGTTCAGGGAGTTTTGTAGTGCCGTAATATCTTCTGCCACCCAAATTTTCACGCTCTGCTCATTGAGTTGAAACTCGGCATACCACAGCAGTAGATCCTGATTATCCGGGCCGGGTTGATGGTGCTGCAAGGGGGTTGAAATATTCAAGCTGTAATCCCACAACGAGCGAGAACGCAGCTGTTGCCCCTCAACCTCAATCAAATAGTAGTGACCAGAAAATACCCGCTGGTAGATATGTCCCACATGGGCCGCCTTGAGTGACCACTCTCCCGACTCATCTTTTTGCAGCGAGGCCAACAACGCCTCACCATCGTGCTCCATGCGAGAGAGCATCATCTGTTCGCCAATTTGATTCACGCCAGAACTGCTCAACCACCACAGCGACAACATTAACAGCGTAAGTGCCGCACCCAGACCAACATGCAGCCGTACCTGCAGTGACTTCACTTAGACTTTCCAGAAAAGAGATACCCCTGACCACGGCGGGTCTCAAACAGTGACTTCCCCAGCTTATTACGCAGTCGATTCACATACACCTCAATCACATTACTGTCTCGGTCCGCATCACCTTCGTAGACATGCTCAGTCAAGCGGCTCTTTGAAAGAATCGTGCCGGGGTAACTCATAAAATAGCGTAGTAGCCGATACTCCGTGCCGGTAAGCTCATATTCACAGCCCGACGGACTGGTGGCGATCTGTCGCTCCTCATCCAGCCTGACCTCGCCCACCTCCAGACCCGGTGCCGCTTTACCGTGGGCGCGTCGCACCAGTGCATCGACCCGCGCCAACAGCTCCTCCATATGAAAAGGCTTACCAAGGTAGTCATCTGCCCCCGCTTTAAGCCCATCCACCCGCTCGTGCCAGGCATCACGTGCCGTCAACACCAGTACCGGCACCTTATTCCCCTTGCTACGCCAGTTTTTCAGCACCTCCAGGCCACTGCGCTTTGGCAGCCCAAGATCCAGAAGAATAAGATCATAGGGCTCCTCATCACCCATAAACTCAGCATCTACCCCATTGTGCACCAGATCCACCGCGTAGCCTGATTTGCGCAGTGTCTGCTGAATAGGCTCAGCGGTTGCCAGATCATCCTCAACAATCAAAAGACGCATAACTACTCCTGTTCCCGCTTGAGAATATCACCATTGGCCGCATCAAACTTCAGCTCCCAAACACGCCCTTGATGATCAAGTATCTCAATTTCATAGATTATCCGGCCCCTCTTCTGCTCCAGTTCCACCTCAAGAATATGCCCATCAATCTGTTGACGACTAATGGCCAGAATCTGCTCAAGGGGAAGAATTTCCCCCAGTTGTCGAAGCTGCAAAGCGCGTGACTGATCATCATCAGCCACGCTCTGTGCAGAGAGAAGAACCACCACAACAGCAATAATCAGTCGAGTTAATCGTCCCATTGTCCAAATCCTGGAATGTTGACTTGATGTTCGTTATACGAGCCGCTATCGGCCTTGGTATGACACACTTCACAACGGCTGAATGAACTCACCTCAGGATTATCCTCCACCACACGCCTTGGCAGCTCATCGTGCTTGCGAATAAAGTAGCGCGTCTCACTAATGCGCAACGGTGTTTGATAATCGGCCAGTGATTTCATCATCGCCTTTGAGCGTTTATAGTCAGCGTGTTCAGCGGAATTTTCAACCATATATTGCGTTAACTGCTGCTGGGTTTCACTATCCAGCTCTGCATTCTCACCAAAATGATCCTCCAGATTGCCCATCATCTTCTCCCATGAACGAGCGGGCAAAAAACCGGGCTGATACGCCATATGGCAATCACCACACTCCTCGCTGTAACTGGCATTGCTCACCGGAGCCACATCCAGTGAAGAGCGATAACCGCGCTTGTACTCATCGTGATCATCATCACCAACCGCACAACCGGCAATTAAAAAACCAGAGGTTAAAACAGTTGCTAACAGTACCTTTGATATTTTCATTACTCTATCCTCTCTATTCTATGGAACCTTCAAAAACGCTAATAACCTATCAAGAAAGTTAAAAAATCCGCTTTCTCCTGTGCCGTACACTCACGGCCAATCGTCCACTTACAATTACGTTTAAACCATTTATTGATCTTCTTACGCTCCGTTAAACGCTCACCGTTAACCGCAGGAGCCATCGGCTCGATCAACTTGCCTGTTTTGGCATGCTTGCCCCTCTGGTTCGGATGATCACCATGACAGGTTGTACAACTGCGCTGCTGAGCGGTTTTTTTATCAACAAACACCGTACTCCATAACCGCTTGCCCGCAGCAGCATCTGCCTGAACCCCCTGCTGTTGAAACTCGGACAACATCTCATTTGCCAGATCAGCGACAGCGACCTGGCTGGCAAAAAAGATCACGCTGGAAATTAAAATAATGGGAAAGCGTCTCATTGCATCACCTCATCAGAATTAACTGGTTGAATTTTCTGTTCCGCTATTTCGGCCTGCTTATAACCATCAATCATGCTCTGCACCAGATTCTCCCGGTGTTGCAGGCTGGCCACCACCACTCCAATCACATGCAGCCCCACCAAAAAGAGTGTGAAGTTAGCGAAAAACTCATGTACCTCTTCAAAACCTTCAGCCAACGTATCACTCACCCCTGACACCATACCGGCCAGCGGCCCAGAGAACTCCATCGCCCCATAAGTCAGCATGCCGAAAAAAACTGTCATCGTAATACTCACCAACAGTGCAATCACCATCGCCCCACCCGCCGGGTTATGGCCCAGATAACGTTTGGCCCGAAACAGCAACACATCCTTCAGATAAGAGTTCACCTGGGAAGGCGACTTCACAAAATTGCTAAAACGTGCGTGACGAGGGCCAATAACACCCCAGATAAGGCGAAAAACAATCAAGCCGATGATGAGATAGCCAGCGATCACATGCAGATCGAGAAAATCATCCTCAGTGATAAAGGCAAATAGAAACAGAGAGACCAAACTCCAGTGAAAGATACGCAACAGCGGATCCCATACTTTAATTGGCTGCGTTGACATGTGATTCTCCTTTCTCGTTTTGTTGCATTCACCTTAGCAAGGCAAACTGAAACAGAACTGAAAACGGAGCAGGTATTATTGAGCTAACAAATATCGAACCGGTTTTCTTTCACAACATACCGGCTGAAGCCTCGACCTCCAAAACCCTCTGGGTTAGAGAAAAAAGGGGGTTGGAGGCCGAGGCTTCAGCCGGTGTTTTTTAGGTGTAGCAGCCACCCAAAACGTTTGGCTGTAAACAGAGATATACTATTGGAGGCCTTTGCACGAAAACTATCTTTCGGGCAAAGGTCTCTATTGATATATCCCTATCAGTCGATATAATTACATATACTAAAAGGATATACACGGAGATCATCATGACTGCCATCCACACCACCGTATTCAAAAACAACAAAACTCAGGCAGTGCGACTCCCCAAAGCCGTCGCCCTACCAGAAGCCATCAAAAAAGTGGACATTGTTGCCATCGGCAATACTCGCATCATCACCCCTGCGGGAGAGTCCTGGGATCAATGGTTCGACAATCGCAGCGTATCTGATGATTTTATGCCCGAGCGTGACCAACCTGCCGATCAAGAGCGCGAGGCGCTTTAGCATGCTCAAATACATGCTCGACACCAACATCATCATCTACACCATCAAAAACCGTCCTGCGCAGGTTCGTGAAGCCTTCAAGCAACACGAAGGCCAGATGTGCATCTCCGCCATCACCAAAGGCGAGTTGATTTATGGTGCAGAAAAATCATCCCAACCCGAACGAAACCTTACCGATATCGAAAGATTGATTGCACGCCTGGAGGTAGCCCCCTTTGAAGATCACGCATCAGAACATTTCGGGCAACTAAGAGCAGAGCTGTATCGCATCGGAAAGCCGATTGGCCCCTATGACATGATGATTGCTGGCCACGCAAGAGCCATGGGGTTAATTTTGGTGACGAATAACATGAAAGAGTTTGAGCGGGTGCCAGGGCTTCGGGTTGAGAATTGGGTTTGAACGATAAATCTG
>UOFP01000103.1_pt1 | contig 15362 bp, 14 predicted proteins | sample 1988921 | NCBI WGS metagenome assembly UOFP01 (sample SAMEA4712195, study PRJEB27164) | hydrothermal vent metagenome | biome: marine basaltic hydrothermal vent biome; feature: marine hydrothermal vent; material: mineral | place: Pacific Ocean | collected 2011-06-14/2011-07-23 | depth 1719 m | reverse complement strand
GTGATATTCCTAAAGCCTCTCTTATCTCTCGAGGAATTGTGACTTGGCCTTTCGTTGTAACGCGCATAACTTCACACCTCCAAATAGTGGTAATACCACTCTAGTATTACCGCTGGGGTTTGCAAGTATTATCAGCTAAAACTGAGAGCTGTCCCTGTTGACTACCGTGTACGCCCAGCATGGACATGAACTAAGGGATGTAGAAAAAATTAAAGTACCGTTATTGCACCGGATTTTTGTTCGCTCTGTCTAGGCAGGTATTGGGCGCATAGTGGGCTACGCAACGAATACTTGCCTAGACAGAGCGGGCAAAAAGACCAGTAAGAGCGGTATTTTAATGAATTCTACATCCCTAAGTATCATATTGGCACCCAATTATGCTATTTTTGACAATGCGGCTTGGACGCTTACTTGAGCCCTTTGAGAGCACAACCTAATAAGCACCTAGCTATGACATCAATGTAGATCATTGATATTAAAAAATTGCATGAACTCTCATAAAACATCAGGATTATTGTCACGCACATTCTTCCCCTCTTTTTCAGACTCTGCTCCTCTCTGGGGCTAAAACCAGCAACCCATTGTAAAACACCGAAAATAAGGTAATCAGGTCACACTATGCTCGCTTCCAAATTTCTGCTTGCCACGCTCAAAGAGACCCCATCCGACGCCGAGGTGATCAGCCACCAGCTGATGCTACGGGCGGGAATGGTTCGAAAACTCGCCTCCGGCCTCTACACATGGTTGCCCATGGGGTTGAGAGTGCTACGCAAGGTGGAGGCAATTATTCGTGACGAGATGAATGGTGTTTCGGCTCAAGAGATTTTAATGCCGGCAATGCAACCGGCTGAACTGTGGCAAGAGTCTGGCCGCTGGCATGAAATGGGGGATGAGATGTTGCGCTTCAAAGATCGCCACGATCGTGACTTCTGTTTTGGCCCCACCCATGAAGAGGTGATCACCGACTTGGTGCGTCATGAGCTGCGCAGCTACAAACAACTACCGGCCACCTTTTACCAGATACAAACAAAATTCCGTGATGAACGCCGCCCACGCTTTGGGGTGATGCGTGCCCGTGAATTTTTGATGAAAGATGCCTACTCCTTCCACATCGACCAGGCCTCACTGCAACAAACCTACCAGCAGATGCATGAAACCTATTGCCGAATTTTCACACGATTGGGGCTCAATTTTCGCTCGGTATTGGCTGATACCGGTGCTATCGGCGGGAGTGCTTCCCATGAGTTTCATGTACTGGCAGACTCAGGGGAAGATGATATCGCCTTTAGCAGTGACAGTGACTACGCTGCCAATATCGAGATGGCCGAAGCAATTCCACCCGCCGGTGAGCGTGCGGCAGCCACACAACCGATCAATACGGTTGATACTGCAAATAGCAAAACCATTGACGAGCTCTCTGCACAGTTGGATGTTCTCCCTCGCCAGATAGTCAAAACCTTGTTGGTCAAAGGGATCAATGAGGGAGAGCTTGTTGCCTTGGTGGTGCGGGGTGATCACGAGCTAAATGAGGTCAAAGCAGAAAAATTACCACAAGTTGCCAGCCCGTTCAGCCTGGCCTCAGATGACGAAATAAAACAAGCGGCAAACTGCAGCACAGATTCACTCGGCCCGGTTGGATTAGAAGTGACACTATTGGTCGACCACAGTGCCTCTCACCTGACAGATTTTGTTTGTGGTGCCAATCAGGATGGAAAGCATCTTACCGGTGTTAACTGGGGGCGTGATCTACCGGAACCAACAACCGCTGACCTGAGAAATGTGGTCGAGGGAGACCCCAGTCCGGATGGAAAAGGCACTCTGACCATTAAACGAGGGATTGAGGTGGGGCATATTTTTCAGCTGGGCGAAAAATACAGCCAGGCACTCAAGGCATCCGTGCTGGATGAGAAGGGTAAGGCCACAACCCCAACCATGGGTTGCTATGGTATTGGCGTTTCACGTATTGTCGCCGCGACGATTGAGCAAAATAACGATGACAGCGGCATTATCTGGCCTGCAGCGATTGCCCCTTTCCAGGTCGGCATTGTACCCATCAACATGCAAAAATCGGCTATGGTACAAGAGAGTGCCAAGCAGCTCTACAGCACATTAAGCGAAGCGGGTATTGAGGTATTACTGGATGACCGTAAAGAGCGTCCTGGCGTGATGTTTGCAAATATGGATCTCATTGGTATCCCGCAACGTATCGTGATCAGTGAACGAGGATTAAAGGCCGGCACTGTCGAGTACAAGGCTCGGCGAGACAGTGAAAGTCGAGATGTTAGCCTGGAAGAGGTGACTCAAATGTTGCTTTTAAGTCGTTAGTCGTTAGTCGTGGCTTATCGGCTGGAATCACCCTGAATTCAAATTATTCAGCGCTCACTCAACAATCTGCCCTCTGAATGAAGAGATGAGGTTTTTATGTCGCACAATCTGCTACTCAGCACTCGCCACCTGACAATCAGCATGCTGGGACTACTGTTACTGTTTTTACTGCCTGTCCATCTCTATGCAAAAGCAGACCACCCCGATCCAGAGCTGCTTAAACTGCTCAGTAAAGCGGTGGTTGAGGTTCATGGCTTTGAGGACCGTTTTGACGCAGAGGTATGGCTGCATGATATGTCTGCACGCCTTAGCAAGCGCATTCCAGACCACCAAAAACGCATCGAACTCCTGAAGATGATTCATCACGAGGCAAAACATGCGGGGTTGCAACCTGAGCTGGTGTTGGCGGTGATTGAGGTAGAGAGCAATTTTGATCGCTGGGCGATCTCTTCTGCGGGTGCTCGAGGTTTGATGCAAATTATGCCTTTCTGGCTGGATGAACTGGATCGACCTGATGACAATCTGTTTGATATCGCCACCAATCTCCGTTTTGGGTGTACCATTTTGCGTCACTACCTTGATCGGGAAAAAGGAGGGCTCAGCCGTGCGTTAGCACGTTACAACGGCAGTTTAGGCAGCTTTCGATACCCCAACAAAGTGTTCAAGGCCCTTAGAGAGCGCTGGGGAATTCGTTAACCTAAGGGATGTAGAATTCATTAAAATACCGCTCTTACTGGTCTTTTTGCCCGCTCTGTCTAGGCAAGTATTCGTTGCGTAGCCCACTATGCGCCCAATACCTGCCTAGACAGAGCGAACAAAAATCCGCTGCAATAACGGTACTTTAATTTTTTCTACATCCCTAATACTTCAGCCCACAAAGCTGATCACGACAGCTGGCACCCGGATCAATACCGATCGTGCACTTATCAACACGTTCAATTCGATGATCCAGTTTATTATCAGTAATGTCATATTCCCGCGCCACACTGGTAATTTCAGTCACATCAGATGAGCTGGCAGAATAGGCAAAATAGTAGCGTGACCCTCCACAGGCCTTGGTACCAACACCAATGGTGCGACACTCAAAATCAGAGCTACAGTGGGCCTGCTGCGTCAGCAATTCTAACTTGAATTGCAGCTCTGACAGCTGTTGGTAAAGCTGGCCATCCTCACCCGAATCACCATAAATCTCGCTCACTACTTGACCGCCCGTCATCCCACAGCCACTAAGCAGTACAAATAGACATATTATTCCACTATTTTTTAGGTACAATTTAATGTCTCCTTCTTCAAAGCCCAACACAATTCATGAAGCGAAACAGCATAAACTGTTCTATTTTCCATCCAGCAAATTATACTGCATTGCCAGATGAGTTAACTCCACATCACCCCGGATATTTAATTTTTCATAAACCCGATGCCGGTAGGTACTCACCGTTTTAGGACTAAGGCAGAGTCGGTCTGAAATATCCTGCCCCTTAAGCCCTTGAATCAACATGGTAACCACCTGAAGTTCACGCTGAGATAATAATTCAAATGGCGAAATTCTGGCCTGGGGGGTACGTGAAAGCGCAATATTTTGAGCCACGCAACGGTCAATGTAGTGTTCCCCCTCAAAAACAGTACGAATCGCCAGAATCATCTCTTCACAAGCACACTCTTTGGTAAGATAACCCACCGCACCCGCCTGTAGCAACTTGTTCGGAAAAGGGCCATCTGAGTGCACTGTTACAACAATAATTTTCAGATTTGGCTGCAGCTGAAGTAGTTTAGTGGTCGCCTCCATGCCACCAATACCCGGCATGTTTACATCCATCAAAACCACATCGGGATGTGATTGTTTTGCAGCACTGAGTGCATTTTCACCACAATTAGCCTCTGCCACCACCTCAATATCGGGGGCATCGCCCAGTATTCTCGCTAACCCCGTCCTAACTAATTCATGATCATCAACAATCATCACCCGGATCATACTGTTCGCCCATTTAAAATATAGCGTAAAATTTAACCTGCCATAAAAGAGCAGGTAAGTAGAATAAATTCCATCCAATCTATTCAGGGACTCCCCGGTATGAGTTGATCAACTATCCATTCAACTCGTCGAGGCGCTCGGGGGTGCCCACATCACACCAAACACCGGGGTAATACTCTCCACTCACCCGCCCCTTAACTATTTGTTGTCGTAACAGGGGGGCTAGTGGGTAACGGCCCGGCTGACATTTTGCAAAAAAGTCAGGGTGAAATACCGCAATCCCGGAGTAGGTCAAGGCGTTGTCACTTGCATTCGACAGCAGGCCATTGTTAAGCGAAAAATCACCTTCAGGATGTTGCGCAGGATTATCCACCATCACCAGATGGGCAACACCCTGAATCTGCGATGGCAGCGCAGCAAAGGGGTAATCACACCAAACATCACCATTCACCACAATGAAGGGGGCATTTCCCAAGAGAGGCAAGGCCTGAAAGATGCCTCCAGCGGTCTCCAAGCCGCCTGCGGGTTCCGGCGAATAGCTCACCTGCAAGCCATACGCTGCTCCGTCACCAACCAGCGCCTCAATTTTCTCACCAAACCAAGCGTGGTTAATCACCACCTGGGTGACACCCGCTTTCTCTAAAGCGATCAAATGGTGAATCAATAGTGGTTTACCCTGAACCATCAGCAGTGGCTTGGGGGTTGTGTCTGTCAATGGGCGCATACGTTCGCCCCGCCCTGCCGCGAGAATCATTGCCCGCATCAGCTCACCACGTCGGCAATATGAGCAGGGGTTACCTGGGGCTTAAAGAATTTCGCTATATCAGAAAACTGGGGGTATTTTTCGGCCATCTCCAACAGGTAATTCAAGGTGCGTGGAATATCATTAAGATAGCTGGATTTTCCGTCCCGGTAATTCAATCTGGCGAAGATGCCAACCGCTTTCAGGTGCCGCTGCATGCCCATCAAATCAAACCACTCGATAAACTGTGACTCATCACACTCAAGCAGACCAGCTGAAGAAGCTTTTTGATAATATTGATTCACCCAGTGATGCCGTTGGGCTTCTGGCCAGTCAATGTAACAATCCTTCAACAGAGAGACAAGATCATAACTGATTGGCCCCACAACAGCATCCTGATAATCCAAAACCCCTGGATTATTTTCTGCACACACCATCAAATTACGCGAATGATAATCACGGTGCACACAGACCTGGGGCTGAACCAGTGCATTGGTTTCCAAGAACGAAAACCCCTGTTGCAACACGGTTTCCTCACTGTGGGTTAACTCAAGTCCAAGGTGTCGCCCAAGATACCATTCGCTAAAGAGCATCATCTCTTTTTGCAGCATGGCGCGATCATAAGCGGGCAGACGTTCATCATTGGAACAGCGCGCCTGCAGGGTCAACAGTGCAGAAATCGCATCGCCATAGAGCCTCTCTGCGCTCTCACCATTCAAGGCAGACAGATAGTCCTGAGCACCTAAATCACCCAATAGCAGGAAACCATTTTCCACATCTTCCGCGTAGAGTTGGGGCACATTAATATCCGCCTGCTGGAACAGCTGGGTTATTTTAATAAAGGGGCCGACATCCTCCTGCGGCGGCGGTGCATCCATCACGATATAGCTTTTATTGCGTGAAGTGACACGGAAATATTGCCTGAAACTGGCATCACTGGAGGCCGGTTCCAGTAGCAGATCATGCTGATTGAGGGTGTTGCTCAGCCACTGTTTAAGTAACTCTAATCTTTGCATTGTGATATTAAACCTTACTTGTAACTCAGCGTATTCATCTTGTGCTTCAACTCTTGAGTATTTTTTGCACTCAATCGGACATATACCCTTTTTTCGTGCGAAAACGCCTCGATTTGAGGAAAAACCTAAACACGCTGAGTAGTTGCCCTCACTTAGGGATGTAGAATTCATTAAAATACCGCTCTTACTGGTCTTTTTGCCCGCTCTGTCTAGGCAAGTATTCGTTGCGTAGCCCACTATGCGCCCAATACCTGCCTAGACAGAGCGAACAAAAATCCGGTGCAATAACGGTACTTTAATTTTTTCTACATCCCTTAGTAAATATCCGGAATGAGCTCAGAAAAATCACTCACAGAAGGGTATTCTATAACCCGGTTTTCTGGGCGGCTGCTGTCTGGTTTGCGAATCGCCAACACTTGAGAAATACCGTATTTTTGAGCACTCTCAAGAACCTGTAAATTATCGTCAACCATTAATGAGTGAGCCAACTCAAAACCGTGTTGTTGCTGGAAGGCCTGCCAAAAGCGTTGATCCTCTTTGCAGTAACCATAGTCATGGGAACAGACAATCCCATCAAAATGGTGACGAAGTTGTGTCACCTCCATTTTGAGTATCAGATTATCAGGGTGTGCATTGGTCACCAGTAACACCCGCTTATTTGCTTGATGCAGCTGGTCGAGAAAGTCAATTGAATGGGGTAATACCTTAATCAGGTGGGAGAGCTGTTTTTTCAGCGCCATTAAATCAATATCTAAATTATCACGCCAATAATCAAGACAGTACCACTGCAAGGTGCCTTGATGCTCGGCATAACGTGCCATCAACTCACGCCGGGCGGCATCAATGTTAATTTGCTGTTTTTCAGCATAATGCTTCGGCAGATATTGTTGCCAAAAGGTATTATCAAAGTTGAGATCCAGCAGTGTGCCATCCATATCCAGCATGACAATCTCGACACGCTGCCAATCAATCACATTAAAACCCCACTATTTAACACAAACGGCCCGGACACAATGAATATCAGTCGCACCCTGCAGCACCTTTTCAATACCATCCTGCAGCAATGTACGTAACCCTTCCCTCATCGCCAGGCGAGTCAGATCAACGATGGGCATTTTCCCGATAATGGCTCGTTTAATATCATCACTGCTCACCAACAGTTCGTGCAGGCCTAAGCGCCCGACATAACCTGTATCACCGCATTTCTCACAGCCAACGGCTTTGTAGAGGGTAAATTGCCCCTTCTCATCCACAAAGTGCTCTCGCCACTCCGCAAGCACCCGCTTTTGCGGTATCACACCATCCTCTGCGCTCATGTCGCTGCAGTACTCGTCCAACAATCCTTTTAATTCGGACTCGTCGGGGTGATAAAGCTCTTTACACTCAGAGCAGAGGCGTTTTGCCAATCGCTGGGCCAAAACACCTAACAGGGCGTCAGAAAAGTTAAATGGATCCATTCCCATATCCAACAGGCGCACGATACTCTCTGGCGCACTATTGGTATGAAGGGTCGAAAAAACCAGGTGCCCCGTCAACGAAGCCTCAATACCCATACCGGTGGTCTCTTTGTCTCGCATTTCACCCACCATGATCACATCCGGATCAGCACGTAGGAAAGCACGCATCGCACCAGCAAAGGTTAAGCCACTTTTTGGATTGATCTGCACCTGGCGCAGCCCAACCTGGGTTATTTCAACCGGATCTTCAGCGGTCCATATTTTTCGTTCAGGGACATTAATATGACCAAGAATGGAGTGTAGCGTGGTTGTTTTACCCGAACCGGTAGGGCCACAAACGAAAATCATTCCGTAGGGTCGGGAGATCAACTTCTTGATACGATCCAGATTATGACGGCCTAAGCCCAATTTTTCGAGTGGAATAGGCTCACCAGCGGCAAGAATACGCATCACCACATCTTCCAGGCCTGCGGCGGATGGTACGGTTGCCACCCGAAGCTCAATTTTCAGTGGTCCAAATTTCTTAAAATCTATTTTGCCATCTTGGGGACGGCGTTTTTCAGAAATATCCAGTTGAGCCATCACCTTAATACGTGCAACCAACGCATTTTTGTATTGGGAAGGGAGCTGAACATACTCCATCAAAGAGCCATCTTTTCGAAAACGAATCATGGTCTTGCTCTTACCTGGGTAGGGTTCAATATGAATATCAGAAGCCCCCTGAGCATGGGCATCAATAACAATCTTGTTGACCATCTTTACCACAAGATTGTCCGATACACTCTGATCCTCCGCCTGGTCACCTGATTCATCATCAAGGGCATCATCAGAATCCTCGAGATCAAGATCAGAAAACTCACTTCCGGCTGCCGCAGAGTAGTAAAAATCAATCGCTTTTCTAATCCCTGAGGCATCGGCCATCACCGCCTCAACCGTTACGTTACTGTTAAAACGAATCACTTCAATCGCTTCACGATCCATCGGGTTTTCCATCGCCACAACCAGCCGACCTTCAAACATACCGATAGGAATCACTTCCAGCTCACGGACAATGCCTTCACCAAGCCGCTCAATCACATCCGGAGGAATTTGATAGTCCGCAAGGTTGATAAAGGGGATACCCAGTTTTTTGGCAAGGCTACGCTGAATGTCAACCTGCTCCACCACCCCTTGGCTGACCAAAATCTCCCCCAAGGGGCGACCACGATCTTCCTTCTGAGCCGACAGCGCCTCCTCAATTTGTGCCTCATCCGCCAGCCCTTCACTCACCAGAATTTCACCCAGACGCATATTGGGCATAGAGCGCTGACGCAGTAGTGCCTTCTGGAGATCTTCACTGGAGACAATGGCATTGCTGAGCAGGTAGTCACCTAATTGCTGCTTGCGATCACTTGATTGCGTATCAACGGCCTGCTGTAAATCACTCTCGGTCACCAACCCCTTCTTCAACAACAACTCACCCAAAAACTCGCCCACTTGATAGTGTTTAATCGCCCGGTGTGAATAGAATGTTTGAATAAAGCGGTCTTGGTCAACCAAAGGAAAAAGGTGTAACCCATACTGATCAGGGCGATAACCTAAGGTCTCCCCTTCAACTTCGTTACCATCATTAAAGACGATTTTGAATGGCTGGCTACAGGGAGGCATTTCGACCCCCTGACTTTCATCAAGAACCGGCTTGCGTATATTTTTGTTACGTTTAGTGGGAAACGTTAAGGTCTTGATCAACCCAAGGTGAATAACCAGTTTGTCACCGTCTTTTCCTGCGACGGCTATCGTTGGCGCATCAGGCAAAAACTCCACCAGGCGGCCCTTCAGTTTTTTACCACTGGTTAACGTAACAATAATGGCACTTTTTGGCCCAACGACCAGATCAGTATCCTCTATCAATAGCGAAGGATAAGGCAACTGCGCTTTATTCATGGTGGCATCCATATGTTAAATCAACTCCTCCGAGGTGCTGCGAGTGTCTTTACACGAAACCGTAGTCTCAATTATTCCATCAATACGCTGTCTTTCGATAGCGGCCAGCCGTGGGTATGCTGAAGAAGCAACTGAAACATCATCTCAATATGATCAGCAGAGGCATTCAATGCTGAAATATATCGGAATGATTCCCCGCCCGCCGCCAGAAATATTTCACGATTTTCCACATCAATCTCCTCAATCGTCTCCAGGCAGTCGACCGAAAAGCCAGGGCAGATAACCGCAACACGTTTTATCCCCCTGGAGGGCAAGGCGGCCAGTGTTTCATCTGTGTAGGGCTGCAACCACGGCTCTTTCCCAAAACGAGATTGAAATGTGACTAAATGAGACTCTTTCTCCAGCCCTAACTGTTCAGCAACCAAGCGAGCGGTTGTTTGACAAAAGTCGTAATAGGGGTCACCTGCCTCACAATAACGCACAGGTGTGCCGTGGAAAGAGAACAGCAGTAGCTCATCTTTCTCCTCTGTTTGCGACCAGGCACTTTCAACACTATTGACTAGTGCCGAAATATAAGCAGGGTGATCATCATAACCGTTGATAAAACGCAGCTCGGGAATCCAGCGCCACTGCTGCAATTCACGATAGATAACATCAAAACAGGAGGCGGTTGTCGCCGCTGAATACTGTGGGTAGAGTGGCAACACCACAAGGCGCTGCACATTCGCCTCTTTTAGCTTCTCCAAGGCAGAAATAATTGATGGATGACCATAACGCATTCCGAGCTCCACAACAAAATGAGGAGAAACCTCACGTTGTAAACGCACCTGTAAAGCCTGCGCTTGTTGTTGGGATGTGACTAGAAGAGGTGCACCTTGTTCACTCCAGACAGATTGATACGCCTGTGCCGATTTTTTTGGACGTGTGCGCAAAATAATGCCATGGAGAATCAACCACCAAAGCGGGCGTGACATTTCAACCACCCGGGGGTCCCACAAAAATTCAGCCAGATAACGTCGCAGCGCCGAGGGCGTTGGCGCGTCCGGGCTGCCCAGATTCAATAACAACACCCCAACCCTGCTTTGGTGACGACAGGACAATTTTTCACTCTTGTATTTCATAAAAACCTAAACGCCATTGCAGCGTAATGCTACTGTTTAACAACGATATTATGCCGAGTATCCCATACTAAACCGTAATTACTAAACACAAAAGGTGTCAAAAAATCTCTAAGCCAATTGAATGGGCTTATTTCATCAGTTGCAACTAAAGTAAGCTCTAATCTATCTGGAGTTGTGATAATCTCGCTCACCAAACATTCAGCTATCAAGACCTTAACATGAAACAAGACCCATCATCTGCCACCCTTATTGACTACCTAAAAGCAGTGCCACTCTATATTTTGCCACAGCACCTGCTCTCACGAATGATGCTGGCACTCACAAGAGTACACTTTGCTCCCTTTAAAAACTTACATATCCGCTGGTTTATCAAACAGTTTAATATCAATATGGATGAGGCCAAGCAATCCGAACCGACCGCTTACCCTACCTTCAATCACTTCTTTACCCGCGAACTTAGGGAAAATGCCCGCAATATCGTCTCTGGCGAAATGCAGATCGCCTGCCCTGTTGATGGGGTTGTCAGTCAGTCCGAAGCCATTAATGATGGCCGCATCTACCAGGCCAAAGGGCATGACTACACCCTGAAAGCCCTGTTTGGAGGAGACCCGCAGTTGACGGAAACCTTCCAGAAGGGCTGTTTTTCCACCATTTACCTTTCACCAAGGGATTATCACCGCATCCACATGCCCTGTGATGCAAAGCTGATGCAGATGCAGCATGTGCCTGGTCGCCTGTTCAGCGTTAATAATGCGTCAGCCAAAGTTATTCCCGGACTGTTCGCACGCAACGAGCGTGTGGTGACGCTATTTGAAACCCAGCATGGGCCGATGGCGATGGTGCTGGTGGGTGCCATATTTGTTGGCAGCATCGAAACCACTTGGCACGGTGTGGTTACTCCACCGTCACGCCATAATGTTAAGCAGTGGCTCTACGAAGGCGAGAGCCAGGTGAACTTTAAAAAAGGTGAGGAGATGGGGCGCTTTAATATGGGGTCAACCGTCATCGTGCTATTTGCAAACCCAGAGGTAAAATTTGCAGAGAACATTCAAGCGGGAGAGCCCGTTCAGCTTGGACAACTGCTGGCAGAGCAATTGCCACAGGAATAATCGACCATTTTGAGCTACCATTGAGATAAGACAACAGCTCAGGAGAGTGACCATGAGTGACCCAAAACTTAAACCAGAAGAGCCCGAAGTGCTGGCCTGTCAGATCTGTATGAAGGAGGTTCCAAAAGATTTATCAAAGAGTGCAGAGGGGGTTGAATATGTCTATCACTTCTGTGGTCAAAAGTGCTTTGAAAAGTGGGGAAAACAGGAAAGCGATCAGGAAAGCTCTGAATAGAGCCTAACCACTGCTCGGAGCCCCCTCCATCGGTCAGGCTCAGGCTTTTGCAAAGTCAAAACTAATGACTTTCTCTATTGAGTCAACACCACAGGCCAGCATAACCAGGCGATCCACCCCCAGCGCAACACCCGCACTGGGGGGCATTCCGGATGATAAGGCGGAAAGAAATGCCTCATCCAATGGATTTTGCGCTAGACCCAACTCTCGCCGCTGAGCAATATCTTCCTCAAAGCGTCGTCGCTGCTCAAGCGCATCCACCAACTCATGAAAACCATTCGCCAACTCAACACCTTCCAAATAGAGTTCAAAACGTTCGGCCACATCCGGGTTTCCCGGTCTGATGGTGGCAAGTGCCGCCTGTGATGGTGGATAGTCACACAAAAAGGTTAACTGCCCCCGCCCCAAATGAGGCTCAATGGCGTGACTCAAAATCAAGTCAAGCCAGCCATCCCTTGTCATATCACCCACATCCCACGAAGTTACAATCCCCAGGCGATCAGAGCAGAGCTTTAATTCATCAACAGTGGCCACAAATGGATCCACACCGGCATATTGCAAAAAAGCGTGCTGGTAAGTCATGGTCTCACTTGAAGAGAACTCTCGATACGGAGCCAGCAGTGTCAACACCACGCTCTCTACCTCAACCATCAGCTGTTGATGATTCCAACCAGGGCGATACCACTCCAGCAGTGTGAACTCAGGATTATGACGCCGTCCACTCTCCTCTTGACGAAAAACCTTGCAGATCTGATAGATCGCCCCGCAACCAGAGGCCAACAAACGTTTCATTGGGAACTCAGGCGAAGTATGGAGGTGATAATCTCGACCGCAAGTACTAAAACTTTCGATTGCGGGGTCGCTCAACGCAGCTCGACTCAAAACAGGTGTTTCCACCTCCAATACTTCACGTGCAGCAAAAAAGGCACGCATCTCCGACAAGATACGTGCCCTTATTTTCAAGTTTTCAAGTGATGCCGAAGGACGCCAGTCAGCGCTACTCCTTGGCACGGGAAACATACTCACCAGAGCGGGTATCAACCTTCAGCACATCACCAATATTAATAAACAGTGGCACACGCACCACGGCACCGGTCTCCAACGTAGCGGGTTTACCGCCACCACCCGAGGTATCACCACGGACACCGGGATCAGTTTCTGCCACCGTCAACTCCACAAAATTAGGCGGTGTGACAGAAATAGGGGCATCATTCCATAACGTGAGTGTATAAACATCCTGCTCTTTCAACCACGGCTTGGCATCAGCGACCGCCGATTCAGAAACACCGATCTGCTCAAAAGTCTCTTGATTCATGAAATACCAAAACTCACTATCAGCGTAGAGATATTGCATTTCAGTCTCCATCACATCAGCCGCCTCGACACTTTCACCCGACTTAAAGGTACGTTCGACCACCCGCCCGGTCTTCAGATTACGGATTTTCACACGGCTGAACGCCTGCCCTTTACCCGGCTTTACAAATTCATTTTCGATAACCGAGCAAGGGTCACCATCCAGCATGATCTTCAGGCCGCCACGGAATTCATTAGTACTGTATGTAGCCATTTCACCCTCATTCTGAGAAAATTATCTAATTAATGAAACTCGTCACTATTCAGTGTGTTTAGATTTTGCCTCAAATCGAGGCATTTTTGCACGGAAAGAGGGAGCATATAGGGCATATGCGACCGATTGAGTACAAAAATAACAAAGAATTGAGGCAAAAGATGAATACACTGAGTAGTTACAAGAGCCTCATGATAGCGCGAACTTACCCAATATGGCAGACCCCATCCTGGCAGAAAGAAATCGCTCAGGCAATTCGAGACCCTGAAATCCTTCTCAACCGACTAAACCTCAGTCACCACCAGCTTCCAGAGCAGTATCAAGCGTGTAAACAATTTTCTTTACGGGTCACCGAAAGCTATCTTTCTCGCATGCGCGTGGGTGACCCAACAGACCCTCTATTGCTACAAATACTGCCGCAATCACAAGAGCTTGACCAGATCAATGGCTATGAAACCGACCCCACTGGAGACCAGGAGTCAATCGCGCTCCCCGGTCTACTGCATAAATATGAAGGACGCTGCCTGTTAATCACCACCGCAACCTGTGCAACACATTGTCGCTACTGCTTTCGCCGCCACTTTCCTTATCAAAAATCACAACTGGATGAAAAATCACTTGCACAAGCACTCACATACATCGCAACAGATACCAGCCTAAGCGAAGTGATCCTCAGCGGTGGTGACCCGCTATCACTCAGTGATGAACGCCTCGCACACCTGGTATCCAAACTAAACGACATTCCTCACCTCAAACGGCTGCGTATCCACACCCGGCAACCGGTGGTGCTGCCCAGTCGTATCACCAACAAACTGATAGAGACACTGACCTGCAGCCGCTTACAAACGGTGGTCGTTCTTCATTTCAACCATGCCAATGAATTTGATAACGAAGTTGAGTGCGCGATAAGCAAACTAGCCCACCGCAACATCACGCTATTCAACCAAAGTGTGCTACTGAAAGGTGTCAACGACTCTATTTCATCACTAAAAAAACTCAGTGAAAAATTATTTGAACAACGCATTATCCCCTACTACCTCCACCGCCTAGATAAAGTCTCTGGTGCTGCACATTTTGATATATCGATCAAGCAGGCGCGACAGCTCCACCAACAACTCAGTGCAACCCTGCCTGGTTATCTGGTACCAACACTGGTGCAAGAACAGTCAGGAGAACCCAATAAAACAGTGATAGTGTGAAATTGGCCACAAGATATTGCATATTCAGGTCAGGGCAACTAACATTGGGGAGGTAGCGTGAGAACGCCTTTAGCTTAGACAAGTGGCGCTGAAAGCATGAACGGAAATATGTAGAGGTGTGGAACCTTAACTTCGAAATACCTGAGCAAAAAGATCAGGTAAATGATAACCGCGACCTCCGCCCTAAAATGATAGGGCGGTGGCTGGAGAATTTGCCTCGCGCCAACATAGGGGTAATGGCAAAACAGATCTACACCCTGCTGGTAGAAAGCAACGCCCTCAAACTCCCTCCATCAGAGCGATCAAAGTTGCTCCAGCAACTTTACGATCCAATCGATTATATTCTTAAGGCAATGGAGAAACACTACATAGGGCTCTCTCTGCCATTTCCTGAAAAAAATCAAAAAATAGCACTTCTGACGCAAAGCCTGCTGCAAGAGATGATTATCGCTCATAAATCGATCGTTTTCGACAGCCTTCATGATGAAAAACCAAGTAAAAACCGCTTACAATTAGCCACTGTCATGCAAAACCACATGGCCTTTAATAACCGGCTCTTGCTGTGCTTACACCTGACCTATAGCGCAATACCCAAGGAGTTTTGGCGTGAGCAGTGTCTGATTTTACAATATGCCGAACAGCTATCCATCACTGATTTGGCGGTATTTGGTAACAGCTCTCCCTGGAGTGTCATTA
>UOFP01000152.1_pt1 | contig 15448 bp, 17 predicted proteins | sample 1988921 | NCBI WGS metagenome assembly UOFP01 (sample SAMEA4712195, study PRJEB27164) | hydrothermal vent metagenome | biome: marine basaltic hydrothermal vent biome; feature: marine hydrothermal vent; material: mineral | place: Pacific Ocean | collected 2011-06-14/2011-07-23 | depth 1719 m | reverse complement strand
CAGCCGTTACGCTACTGGCATTGACTCCACCTTTAATTTTCAGCGGCAATGTCCATGGTAGCTGGTTTTTTACACCCGAAAAATCGAAAGTAATCCGGGCCGGTGATGTGCTGGTAAAATAACTGGGCTCAGGAATATCACCCTGAAAACTCAACTGGAGCTCAACCGGGGCATTTTTTTCAGCTTTATACCCAATGTAAACCAATGAACTCCCTGCCTCTGCTGCATGCAACGACACAGAGAGCCCAGAAAAACAACTCAGCAGTATGAATAAAGTTATCTGTCTCATACTATAACACCCCAATTTGCATGAAAATTACGTCTGTTTTGCCCATTAAGACTTCCCTTAATCATCCGTTTAGAACCAAAGAAACGGTACGTTTCTCCCATCCACCGATTCCATCAGGGATAAGCTCTAACAACTCGATATTCTCTGAATCAACTGAAGTGACACGACCATAGTCCTGCCCCATGTAGTCACCTAATTTGACACGAACGATCTCTCCTTCAGGTGTTTTTATCAAACCCCATGAGATCTTTCCTTGTTGTAGGTTCCCAATATAGCGCAACGTATCAATCGGAAAAGACTCCAATTGACTTCGTTCACGTGTCATATCCGGGCCACCCGAACTGCTTCCTATTTTGGTTGGTGCCACTTTGCTAGCCGTAAAAGAGGGCTTAAAGGGATCCCGTTGAGAGTCTGATTGGTATCCGTAAGAGTCATAAACAACAGGATCACGCAAAGGCTCCACCGCTCCCACAGGGCGTGCCTTCACCGACTCCACATACGCCCTCAAGTCCTCAGAAGCCCCGCCGCCACAGGCGACTAGGCCCAAAATAGAGATGAAAAAAAGGCTTATTTTAACAACATTTTTTTGTTTTAATTTCATATCAAAATGCAACATTTATAGCCTCTATCGTTTCCGCGCGGTTCTTTTACCTGCGTTTTTCTTCGCTTTATTCGCTTGTGCAATCTCTTCATCATCCAGGTAACGGTAGGTTTTTGCTTGTGCAGTCATCGAAAAACCGTCCTCTTTTGTGCTGCCAATTTTAAAATCATGCAACGTGACAATTCTGGGCAACCGAGCCACATCGCTGACAAACCGACCAAATTGATGATATTCACCAACCAACTCCAGCTGAATAGGCAATTCAGCATAGAACTCCAGAGGCTGCTCTTTTTCAGGCTGAAATAACTTAAATTCCAACCCATTAGCCGCGCCTATCGATGAGATCTCAGAGAGCAGATCAGCCACCTCGGTTTTACTGGGTAGTTGGCGCAAAAGTGTGCCAAAAGATCGTTCAATTTCTCCCATCTGCTCTTGATATTGCTCCAGGTTAGCGGCTTTAGACTGTTTGAGTTCAAACTCACTTTTCAAGCTTAACTCTTTTGACTCAGCTACTGATAATCGATCAAGCTCAGGTTTAATGATCACCATATAACCAATAACCAAAACAGCAATACACACCAGTGCAATCGCCAGCCCCCGCACCCATACTGGCCACGATCCAATATTATTAACATCCAGATTGAGGTTTTGCATGTCACTTGAAAGACTCATTACCCCTACTCCCCTTCAGATCCAGTAACATCCACCTGATTCACTGTCAGTGAAAAACGGTGTCCGCCTGTGTTGCGGCCTTGGGCCTTCTGGCCTGCTGAATCAATAACGATCAAACGAGGATCATCAAACCACATCGACGTATCAAGATTTCTCATAAAACTTGATACACGCGCATTAGATTGAGCCCGCCCTTCAATCATCACTACGTTCCCTGTACGTGATAATGAAGAAAAATAGACTCCTTCCGGGATAGAGAAAACCAACTCATCGAACATACGAACAATCCCCGGGCGGCTACGCTGTAGCTCCTGAATCACATCCATACGCTGAACCAGCCCCTCTTTTTCATCTTCCAGCACCTTGATTTGTGAAATCATACCTTGAAGAACTTTTATCTCGCTTTCAAGGTAGCTATTTCTCGATTCCTGAGAGCCAACCGACGCTTTAACCTGAATCAGTATTGCTCCGACAATAACCGCCATCAATATGGCCGCCAACACCATCAACTGAATAAAGTCTTTCTGTCTCTCTTTACGCTGACTTTCGCGCCACGGCAGAAGATTTATGCGTGCCATTAATCGAAACTCCTCATCGCAAGTCCACAGGCAATCATTAACGATGGCGCATCATTACTCAGCGCCTGGGCTTTAACACGCGAAGCCAATGACATATTCGCAAACGGGTTTGCAATGGCAGCAGGCGTACCCAAATGACTTTCAAGCAGTTCATCAACACCGGGAACAGAAGCACAACCACCGGCAAGCACGACATAATCGACGCTGTTGTAGTGACTTGAGGAGAAGAAGAATTGAAGTGAACGACTCACTTGCTGAATCATCGCCTCCTTAAAGGGCTGCAGAACCTCAGGGATATAATTATCAGGAAGCCCACCTTGTCGTTTTGCCATGCCAGCCTCCTCGTAGGTCAAGCCATAGCGCCGCTGTATCTCTTCGGTCAATTGTTTACCACCAAACACCTGCTCTCGAGTGTAAATAATCTGGTTATTGTGCATAACATTTAGTGTCGTCATGGTTGCGCCGATATCTGCGACAGCAATCGTCATATCGTTGAAATTGTCGGGCAACTGGGATCCCAGCAACGCGAACGCATTTTCCATTGCATAGGCTTCCACATCGACAACCTTGGCGGTGAGCCCTGCCAGTTCCAGTGCGGCAACACGTAAATCAATGTTTTCACTACGCGACGCAGCCAGCAATACATCCACCATATTTGGGTTTTTTTCTGATGGCCCCAGCACTTCAAAGTCCATATTGACCTCATCGAGGGGATAAGGGATATATTGGTCTGCCTCTAGCTGAATTTGCACCTCTAAATCCTCATCACTCAATGATGATGGCATCGCGATTACTTTGGTTATAGCGGCAGATCCCGAAACACCTACAGCCGCATGTTTCGCCCTTGCTCCGGAGCGTTTTACCGCCCGGCGTATCGCCTCACCCACCGCCTCAACATTGCTAATGTTTTTTTCTACAACAGAATCCTGCGCAAGAGCTTCAACGGCATAGTTTTCAACACGAAAGCCTGTAGGCTGACGGCTCAACTCCAGCAATTTCACTGCCGAGGAACTGATATCAATTCCTAAAATGGGAGCTTTTCGCTTCTTAAACAGCCCTGAGAGAGACGATTGCACGACAGTATCCTTATAATTTAACAAGTGGTGCTACTCTAGCACCAACCTATATATCGACCAGACTAGCATTTATTTATTTAAAAATATAACCTAATCAAGTAATTTGCAAAATAATCAAAAGCAAAACATTAACTATGATGATGCCATGACATCCCACCTGAACAGCGCCTACTCTTGAGCCAAGACAATCTATGCCTAAAATATTCACTATTCAGCTCTTTAAACTATTTTTATTACTCACACTCGTTATTGCCTGTAGCGCCAGTGCTTATATCTATTTTTTGGTCATACCCAAATTGCCCAGTATCGATACAATCAAGGAGGTACAACTTCAAGTCCCCATGCGAATTTACACTCATGATCGCCAGCTTATTGCTGAATATGGCGAGAAAAAACGCATACCCCTCCAGTTTGCCAACACCCCTGAGAACATGATCAATGCTATATTGGCGGCTGAAGATGACCGCTTCTTTAAACATCCTGGCGTCGACTACCAAGGCATTATGCGCGCCGTGTATTCTCTGCTACTCACTGGAGAGAAAAGTCAGGGTGGCAGCACCATCACCATGCAGGTGATTCGCAATTACTTCCTGACCCGAGAGAAGACCTACTTAAGAAAGCTGAATGAAATATTACTTTCCCTTAAAATTGAAAAAGCCTTAAGCAAAGAGGAAATTCTTGAACTGTACATCAATAAAATCTTCCTCGGCAATCGTGCCTATGGGTTTGGTGCCGCTTCACAGGTCTATTATGGAAAACCAATAGATGAACTGACACTACCTCAAATGGCCATGCTTGCAGGGCTACCTAAAGCACCTTCAGCCTACAACCCGGTCGCCAATATGGATCGGGCCACCTTGCGTCGAAACTACGTACTGCGCCGCATGCATCAGCTAAACTTCATCAACAAAGAAGAGTTTGAACAGGCTATCGCTACAGTTGACAGCGCCATCCTGCATCACAATCAGATCAAAGTTTCAGCCCCGTATATCGCTGAAATGGTCAGATCCGAACTATACAGGCGATATGGCAGTGACAGTTACACTCAAGGTCTACGGGTATATACAACCATCAACAGCAGCCGTCAAATTGCCGCTAACAATGCACTACAAAATGCGCTACTCAACTATGAACGCCGCCGGGGATATTATGGTCCGATTGGTCATATAGAGCTCGATAGCGAGCTCGATTCAGTTGCGTTGAAACAGATCCTTTCAAATTATAAGACAAATGACCCGCTGACCATCGCGGTTGTCACGGATATTAGCGACAAAAACTCCATACTTCAACACCCACTGCATGGAGAGATAACGATTGCCTGGGAAAATCTAAAATGGGCGCGGCCGGTTAATGAGAGCAGTGGCGAAAGGGGTTCCAGACCTCAAAGCGCTGCGGACATTTTCAAAATAGGTGATGTAATAGAGATACAACAGCTGAAAAGCGGTGAGTGGTCTTTAGCCCAAACGCCTAAAATAGAGGGCGCATTTGTTGCGCTTAATCCAAACAGTGGTGCCATCCAGGCCCTCGTAGGCGGTTATAACTACTATCGCAGTAAATTTAATCGGGCCACTCAAAGCGCACGCCAACCCGGTTCAAATTTCAAGCCCTTTTTCTACACTGCCGCACTCGACAAAGGCTATACACCGGCCACTCTAATCAATGATGCGCCCGTTGTATTTGAAGATAATACGCTGGAGACCACTTGGCGTCCAGAAAACTACAGCGGTAAATTTTTTGGCCCCACTCGAATGCGCGAAGCGCTTATTCACTCCCGAAATCTTGTCTCCATTCGCATCCTTCAGGATATTGGCATTCGCTATGCCATCAATTACAGCAAGAAGTTCAACATCAAGACCAGTCACCTGCCCAATGATTTATCTCTGGCACTGGGCAGCGCCTCCTTCTCGCCACTCGACATTGCGACCGGCTACGCGGTATTTGCCAATGGTGGCTTCAAGGTAGACCCTTACTTCATCTCACAGATCATGGATGGCCGTGATAATTTACTGTATCAAGCATCACCCAAATTAGCCTGCACTGACTGCCTGCCAGACGAACAAAAAACAGCCGACACGCCTTTTGCAGACCAAACCATATCACCTCAAACCATTTACCAAATCAGCTCTATTCTTAAGGATGTTGTCAGGCGTGGAACCGCAAGAAAAGCACGACGCCTGGGGAGAGATGACCTTCATGGAAAAACAGGTACCACCAACGATCAATTTGATGCTTGGTTCTCTGGCTTCAGCCCTTCACAAGTCGCCACTGCCTGGGTCGGCTTTGACCAACCGAAAGCACTGGGCCGCGGAGAAACCGGGGGACGAGCGGCATTGCCAATGTGGATTGATTACATGGAAGAGGCACTACGCGGCATCCCCAACATGGATCTACCTCAACCACCCGGCATGCTAACTGTTCGCATTGACCCCGCCAGCGGAAAATTGGCTCACAGCAGCGACGACAATGCGATATTTGAAACCTTCCGCGCAGGGCACGCCCCCAAAGAAATAGCCCCCCCCCCGGCAAGCAGGGCTAGCGCTATTATCGAAGCGGGTGATAACGGCGGTGATTCACCTCCTGTGTTCGAAGAACCAGAGGAACTGTTTTAATTACATGTTTTGAGGATAGTGTGCCGGGTAAGGTGCGCTGGCGACACCACTCTCCACCGCCGCTTTTGCAACCGCACTGGCGACGTAATCCATCAAGCGGGAGTCCAACGGCTTGGGAATAATATAATCCACCCCAAAACTCATCGATTCAGCCTGATAAGCATCCAACACCTCTTGTGGCACAGGTTCGTGGGCCAAGCTACACAGTGCCTTTACCGCCGCCACTTTCATCTCTTCATTGATCGCTTTAGCTCGCACATCCAGAGCACCGCGAAAGATGAAAGGGAAACCCAAAACATTATTCACCTGATTTGGATAGTCACTACGCCCGGTAGCCATAATCAGATCACTGCGCACAGAGCGGGCAAGTTCCGGGCTAATCTCTGGATCAGGGTTTGACAACGCAAAAACAATCGGCTTGTTTGCCATGCTTGCCAACATTTCTTCATCCACCAGATTCGGCCCAGAGACGCCAATAAAGACATCGGCATTGGTCATGGCATCCCCAAGCGTGGCGTCGTCAGTATCAATCGCAAAGGCCTGTTTATATTCATTCAGATCGTCACGCACACTGCGAATAACACCTTTTCGATCAACCAGACGTAAATTTTCACGCTTAGCACCTAATGAAATCAACAGTGTCATAGAGGCAATACCGGCTGCACCGGCACCCAAGCAGACAATTTTGGCCTTTTCAATCGCTTTGCCCTGCAACTCCAACGCATTTATCAAACCAGCAGCAATGATAATTGCTGTCCCGTGCTGATCGTCATGAAAGACCGGGATATCCAGCTTTTCGACAAGACGTTTTTCAATTTCAAAACAGTGTGGTGCTGCAATATCTTCAAGATTAATACCACCGAAGGTTATTGCTATTCGCTCGACCGTCTCAATAAATTGTTCGGGGGTCTCGCTATTGACCTCAATATCAAACACGTCAACATCGGCAAAGCGCTTAAACAGAACCGCCTTACCCTCCATAACCGGCTTTCCAGCCAGCGCACCCACATTACCTAACCCCAAAACTGCAGTACCATCGGTAATAACCGCAACCAAATTTCCTTTAGCGGTGTATTTGAATGCATTTTCTTCATCTGCAGCAATCGCCCTCACCGGTTCAGCAACACCGGGTGTATAAGCCAGGGAGAGGTCTGTCTGGCTATCACAGGGCTTAGTAATCGCAATACCCAGTTTTCCCGGCGTGGGTAATGCGTGATAATCAAGTGCAGCTTGTTTCAAGTCTTTAGTCATGGCAGTCGATCCAGTTGTTTTCAGCATCCAATAAGTATGCGTATTAGCGTCATATTTAAATGTTTCATAACTCTTTCTGGCTGAAAGAAAAAAGGCGCCACATGGGCGCCTTTCCGTAAAACAGTCGAAATAGAGGCTGATTACATACCGTACTTTTGACGGAACTTATCAACGCGACCCGCCGTATCAACCAGACGTTGCTTGCCCGTGTAGAATGGGTGACAAGCTGAGCAGACCTCCAACGACAGATCTTTTGACATGGTTGAACGGGTCTTAAAACGATTACCACAGCTGCAGCTTACTGTGATCTCTTCGTACGCTGGATGAATTTCAGCCTTCATTTCGATGTCCTCATAATATTCTTTTGGTTGCGCCGCCACCCGATCTATTTACCGAGCACCACACAACAAGAACCGCGTATCTTACAGAATCGACTTACATTGTCAATAGCCGCTAACAGCCATAACGCATTCGTGTACCGTGGGCGAGTGAAAGGTAGATTTCGTCACTACTCAATTCATTGGGGAAATAAGCACCAGAGATCATCGCACCGTGAATGCTGGCACCCGCCATCTGCGCCGCCCGAAGATCCACCGCTCGGAGGTCAGTCTGCCTAAAATAGCCATCACTCAAATCAAGACCTGCTGTATCCATTCCACGAAGATCCAGCCCCCGAAAATCACACCCTGTCAGATCGCAAACCTCACCCGCCGCTTTGCGTTGATTAAATGCTTCAATATCACCGGTTCGTAACAATTGATACAACGCATCTGTTTTTATTTGAGGTTTATTGCTCATAATTAGCACCTTGTTTTACATCAATCTTTAAAGACATACCGGGGTGAATTGAACACTCGACATCGACTTCGCCCAGCTGTTCAAACGTCATTGAACGAATCTCTCCTTGGTGAAACACTCCCAAATCAAAGCGGTTCACTTCAGAGCTCGAAAAAATATTGTGGTAAAAGAGGTCTTGATTAATAAATTGAATCCGATCACCCACCTCAACCTGCATCTGTTCCACCGGGCTTCCCTGAAACAGAAACATCGTATTCTTTTGGCTCACAACAAACTCCTTCGCCACTGCTGGCAATGCAACGAATACAACCAATAAAATATAAAACCCTCTAGACACCACTCTCTCCATCCCCCCTCATACATCAACCACCGGCAAAACCGTTCAACCCTATAGAAAGTGCAACTACCAGCACTGCGTACAAAAGCCCCTTCGTTATTATAGCGCCATAAATAGAGTATGAACTTTTAACATTCCAATCTATCATAGAACCAATTTTGGCTGAGTCAGTAAATTCAAACAGATGGATCAACACACCACACCACTGCTGCAGGTCGAGTCACTCTCTCGACACTACGGAAAAATCAAAGCCGTCAACGGGATCAGTTTCTCCCTTAAACGCGGGGAAGTACTGGGCTTCCTTGGCCCCAATGGGGCGGGCAAATCCACCACCATGAAGATGATCACCGGCAACCTCGCCCCTACCTCGGGCAGTGCGATCATTGATGGCTTCGACATACTGGATGACCCCAAACAGGCCAAAGCAGCGCTGGGATTCTTGCCAGAGCAACCACCGCTTTATAAAGAGCTCACCGTCGATGAATACCTCAACTACGCTGCCCGCCTTAATCGCATGGTCAAATCGACCATCAACAGCGCTGTGGACAACAGCAAACAGCGTTGCGGTCTTGAGCAGATGGGCAAGCGCCTGATCGGCAACCTATCCAAAGGCTATCAACAGCGTGTCGGCATCGCCCAGGCAATTATCCATAGTCCGGCACTGGTGCTGCTGGATGAACCTACCGTGGGCCTCGATCCAATTCAAATCCGTGAAATTCGTCAGCTGATTCGTGAGTTAGGCCAGAGCCACAGCGTCATTCTCTCTACCCATATTTTGCCAGAGGTACAAGCCACCTGTGACCGTGTACAGATCATCAATCAAGGCGAACTGGTCTTCAACGACACCATAGACAACTTGAGCGAACGTATGCAGACCACCGCCCTGCTGCTGCGCTTTAAACGCCCACCATCAACTTCAACGATGCTATCACTCGCGGGCGTTCAAGATGTAGAATCCGTGGATAAACAGACCCGACGCATCCACTTTCTGGCAGAGCAAGACCCCACCGAGGCGTTAGTTAATGCATCCGTCAGTGAGGGGTGGGGCTTATTTGAATTAACCCCCGAGCGTATGAGCCTGGAGGAAGTGTTTGTCGACCTCACCTGCCGTGAGCCCCACCACGATGAGGTCGTACAACCATGATGATACTGACCCTGGCGGGCCGCGAACTGCGCAGCCTATTTATCTCTCCCCTCGCTTGGGCGATTCTGGCGGTGGTGCAACTGGTTCTCGGCTTTATGTTTCTCTCCCAAGTCGATACTTTTCTCCAGTGGCAGGCACAAATTGCCATGCTCGACAACGCACCGGGTATCACCGAAGTGGTGGTGGCACCCCTGCTCGGCAATGCAGCCATTGTACTGTTATTGGTCGTTCCCCTGCTCACCATGCGACTCATCAGTGAGGAGCGCCGCAACCAGACCCTGCCGCTGCTCTTCTCCGCCCCGATCTCCATGAGTGAGATCGTACTCGGAAAATACCTCGGCATTCTCAGCTTTCTGTTGATCATGGTGTTGCTGATTGCCCTGATGCCACTCTCCCTGCTGCTGGGCGGTAACCTAGACACCGGCATGCTGGCCGCCGGACTGCTCGGCCTTACGCTGATGTTGGCAAGCTTTTCAGCCATCGGTCTCTATATTTCCAGCCTCACCAGCCACCCCACCGTCGCCGCCATCACCACCTTTGGGGCACTGCTGCTGCTGTGGATTCTTAACTGGGCAAGCAACAGCGCCCCCGACGGGGTGCTGGCCTACCTCTCCATGCTGCAGCATTTTCAGCCGCTGCTAAGGGGAGTATTTAACAGTGCCGACATCGCCTATTTTCTGCTGTTTATTTTCTGCTTTCTGGTACTGGCGATCCGTCGCCTGGATGCCGATCGTTTACAACCATAAGGAAGCTCTGAACAAGTTATGGCTAACAGACACCCCACAAAAAACCAGCAACGCCTGCAGAACCTGATATTTTTGGTGCTGTTTCTGGCGATCATCGGCCTGCTAGCCTGGCTGAGCACCCGTTACACCCTAGAGTCAGACTGGACAAGCAACAACCGCAACACCCTCTCTGATGCCTCCATAGCACTACTCGCTACCCTCGACAAGCCGGTAAAGGTTGTCGCTTTTGTTCGGGAGGGCAGCCTCAGTCGAGAAGCAATTAGCGAGCTACTCTCCCGCTACCAGCGAAACAGAGCAGATATCGAACTGAGCTTTACCAACCCCGACACCGATCCACAAGCTGTTCGGGAGCAGGGAATTACCCTGGAGGGAGAGTTGGTCATTCACTACGGTGACAAGCGCGAAAACATCAAACTCCTATCCGAAGAGAGCATCACCAATGCACTGCAACGGCTGGCACGTATTGATGAGCGTTGGATCGTCTTTCTTGCGGGCCACGGTGAGCGAGACCCACTGGGTGAAGCCAACTTCCACATCGGTGAATGGGGGGAAAACCTGCAGCAGAAAGGCTTCCAGTTGCAGCGCATTAATCTCGGTACCCAACCCGAGATTCCCACCAACACCGCCGTATTAGTGATTGCCGACCCGCAAACCCCGCTACTACCCGGTGAGATAACCATGGTTCAACGCTATGTTGAACAGGGAGGAAACCTGCTCTGGTTACTGGAACCCGGGCAACAGACAAATCTGCAACCACTGGCAGAGCAGCTGGGCATCGAGATACAGCAAGGCACTCTGGTTGACCCATCAGGACAACTGCTGGGCATTACCGACCCACGCTTTGCCCTGGTCAGCGAATACACTCAACACCCGATAACCGCACAGATGGAAGCGTTGACCCTCTTTCCGCAAGCAGGTGGACTGTTGATCAATGAAGAGTCTCCCTGGCAGGCGGATGTCATCCTTACCACCCTGGAGCGCAGCTGGCTTGAGCAAGATGAAATTGTTGATCGTGTCGATTTTAATAGTGGCCGAGACCACCCCGGCCCCATCATACTGGGGCTGGCACTAACCAGGGAGATAGCAGAGCACCAACAGCGCGCGGTAATTATTCACGATGCCGACTTCATCTCCAACAGCTATATCGGCAATGGCGGCAACCTGAACCTTGGGGTCAACATCATCAACTGGCTCAGCCATGATGACCGCTTCATCTCCATTCCAACCAAAATCAGTGATGACCGCCACCTGGAACTCAGCACTATCGAGCAGGGGGTTATCGGCTTTAGCTTCCTGCTGGCCATCCCTGGTGGACTACTACTGAGCGGCATCGGGATCTGGCTCACCCGCAGGAGACGCTGATGTCATCAAAAAACTGGCTCAATATTTCATTACTGGCAATTTTAGCGCTACTGCTCACCATCACCTTCTGGCCCGGTGAAGAGCCTGCACCGGCTAAAGCCACAACTGTAGCAGGCCCGCTGGATAGCGCATCGATCAACACAATAACCGTCACCCGTCGGGGCCACCCCGGCATTGTGCTGCACAAAAAAGATCAACAGTGGTGGTTACAACAGCCGGCACTACCCGCCAAGGCCCACCTTATTTCGGAACTACTGGCACTACTGGAGAGTGAAAGCCTAATCAAATACCCACTCAATGAGATAGAAGCTGGGCCGATTGGCCTTGAGAACCCCTTCCTCTGCATCGAATATAATCAGCAGCGCGCCTGTTTTGGTGCACGCAACCCACTCAACCAGCTGCGCTACCTGCAATTTGGTGATCAGATTCACATGATCTACGACACCCTATCCCACCAGCTCAGCGGCGAAGCCCATGACTATGTGTCACTAAAGCTACTCCCCGACGATGCTCAGATCACCGCCCTGACACTGGAGGATGATCTAATGCTGAAAAAGAGTGACGGTATCTGGCATCTCACCCCCCCACCAGAGAACTACTCAGCAGACCAGACCCAGCAGCTCATCAACAACTGGCAGCAGACACAAGCATTGGTGGTCGCCCCCTATCAGCCAACCGATAGCGAGGCCACGCTACAGCTAGCCCTTGAAAAACAAGGAACCATTGCGTTTGAACTGATCAGCAGTGACCCGGAGTTGATTCTTGCCCGCCCTGAGCTGGGCATTCAATACCATTTGAGTGAAGGCAGCCTAAGTCGACTCACTCGACTGCCAGCACTTGAAATAGAAAGCGAATAGCGATGCCTGAACTACCCGAAGTCGAGACCGTCCGCCGGGGCATTACACCGCACCTGGAAGGACAAACAGTGAAGCAGGTGATAATTCGCCACCCCACCCTGCGCTGGCCAATCCCGACTGAATTAACTCAAATACTGCCGGGAAAAACGCTGCACAGCATCGAACGCCGCGCCAAATATCTCCTGCTCAACTTCCCGCACGGCACCTTGATTCTCCATCTCGGCATGTCCGGCACTCTACGCATTTTGCCAACTCAAACATCGGCAGAAAAACATGATCACTTTGACTTGGTGATGGAAAATGGCCAATGCCTGCGCCTGAACGACCCACGCCGCTTTGGCGCAGTATTATGGAGCGAACAACCCACACCACAGCATCCCCTTCTGAAAAGCCTCGGCCTGGAGCCGCTCAGCGAAGATTTCAATTCCAACCACTTGCACCAAGCGTCACGCAAACGAAAAATTGCCATTAAACCCTTTTTAATGGATAACAAAGTGGTGGTGGGTGTCGGTAATATTTATGCCAACGAATCACTGTTTCTCTGTGGTATCGATCCGCGACAAAAGGCCAGCAGCATCACTAAAGCAGAGTGTCAACAATTGGTGGAAATCATCAAAAAAGTACTTAGTGAAGCGATAAAACAAGGCGGAACCACCTTAAAAGACTTCACCCAAAGCGATGGGAAACCGGGTTATTTTCAACAACAGCTGCGGGTATATGGGCGAAGAGAAGAACCGTGTTTTCACTGCAACACGCCAATCAAGCAGATCACCCAGGGGCAGAGATCGAGCTTTTTTTGCCCACAATGCCAATGCAGTAGCACCTATTTATGATACGCCTGAATTCGTATGATAAGTGCATAACCTCCACGCAGTGGCCGCATGAGTAACTCCTTGGTGTTTTTAGACAAGATCCAAATGTTAAGCTACGCAAGCAGTCACCAAACTATTTGCGGAGGTTAGCCATGGGCTATCAACACCTGAGTCTTGAAGAGAGGCATTATATCCAAATTGAGAGACAAGAGGGGCGTTCACTGAATAAAGTTGCGCAGGCGTTGGGGCGCTCGCAAAGCACTCTTTCGCGGGAGCTGGCGCGCAACACTGGAAAGCGAGGGTATCGCCACCAGCAAGCTCACGCTCTTACTCAGATTCGTCACAAAGAAAAGCCCAAGGAAATCAAGATGACGCCAGCGATCAAGGAAACGATTAATGTTTATCTTAAGGATAAATGGAGTCCTGAACAGGTTTGTGGATGGTTAAAAAAAGAAGGTATTGTGGCGTTGCACCATGAAACGATTTACCGGTATATTTTGACAGACAAACGCGCTGGTGGAGATTTGTACACGCATTTACGTCATCAAAACAAGAGCTACAGAAAGCGTTATGGCTCTGCCCACAATCGCAGTTGCCACGGTATTCCTAATCGCGTGGATATTGATGAGCGCCCTAAAGAGGCCAATAATCGTGAACGAGTTGGCGATTGGGAAGGCGACACCATTATTGGCAAAAACCATAAAGGAGCTATCGTCACATTGGACGAAAGAAAGTCGAAATTACGGCTAGCCATGCCCACCGGAGGCAAAAAAACACGCCATGTCACCGATGCCATGCTCAGCTTGTTTCAGCCGTTAAGACGCTTCGTAAAGACGCTGACATTCGATAATGGAAAGGAGTTCGCTTACCATGAAGAAGTTGCAAAAGCGCTGGGTTGCGACACCTATTTCGCCAAACCCTATCACTCATGGGAACGGGGTCAAAATGAGAATGCCAATGGATTATTAAGGCAGTATTTTCCTAAATCAATGGAGCTGATTGATGTGACCAAGAAACAAGTTTTTGATGCGGTTCACAAGCTCAATAGCAGACCCAGAAAATGTTTGGGGTATAAAACCCCTTACGAGGTTTTTGAAGAACTGACCGGCATCAACCAAAAAACTTTACTCGGTTATGCACTTATGACTTGAATTCAGCTAGTATAACGGGTATTTTGTGTTTGCCGAGTCCCTTAATTAGTGATCGTATAAAGAAAAATCATAATCAAACCACAAGACAAAAAACACATTTCTCTGCCTGTAGCCAACCATTGGCCTTAATCCATGATAGCGGAATACAAGAAAGCCACTAACATCATCTGTAATAAATGTAGGTATGCCTGTTTTGATTCTTCCTTTGGGTATTTTTTCGGTTCCTAGTCCATGGCGATCAAGACGCTTTATCTCATTCCATGTTAGTTGCTTTCGTTTAAACATAGCATCTGAAAACATGGCCTTGTTTTCCTGGTCTAAATTAGACAGACAATATTTACCAGTCTGTAGTTTTTCTAAGGAAAATATAGGGGGCAAGGAGTCATAATTTATAGGCTGAGTTGCTTTAACTAAAGCACCCTGCTTAGGCTTCTTTGCTTTAAATCGACCCATTAATTAAGTCTTGTTTTAAAATACTCTGTTATTTCTGGCAAGGGAATAACTCCAGCATTATGCTCATGTTCTAACCATGGTGATTCTTCATGAGTCATGTTCCTGAGCTTCCATGCCGAAAACTGTCCAAACACTTCAAAAACTTCTTCAATCAGTTCGAACTCGCCAGCAGTAAGAGAAGACCTGTCAAAATCACTATTTAGAGGAATATGGTTGCTGCCGAAATTCTTATAATCATGGTACAGACTAGGAACTACAGGGCCATGTGCCCACGCTTCGATTCTATTTGAAAACAAAGGGTTGCCATAAATAGCACTAAAGAACCCCTGAGCATAATAAGCAAGTTTCTGGAGCTTCAAATTTGAAATTCCATCGCCATCTTTAGTGTCGTCCAAATACAAGAAACATTTCACAACATTATTTAATTCAGCCATAATATACTCCTTTGTGTTTGTATTCTTTAGCGGCTATATACAGTGAACATTAACACAACCGTAAAAAATAAGTCGAAATATAGTGCATTTACACTACCTATTGTAAGCATCACAGCTGGTTATACAATCAAAACACGTCAAATCACAGGCATAATGAATAAGGTTATATCGCGCGAAGCCGCGATATGAACCTGTTTGTTGAACAAGCCCGGGGTTCAATTGATTTGGAATAGTGCGCTATGAAAATAGCTTTTTGACACACCGTTCGATTGCCGGTG
>UOFP01000209.1_pt1 | contig 15477 bp, 11 predicted proteins | sample 1988921 | NCBI WGS metagenome assembly UOFP01 (sample SAMEA4712195, study PRJEB27164) | hydrothermal vent metagenome | biome: marine basaltic hydrothermal vent biome; feature: marine hydrothermal vent; material: mineral | place: Pacific Ocean | collected 2011-06-14/2011-07-23 | depth 1719 m | reverse complement strand
CAGAGGGAGTAGAGATGGTAATGCCGGGTGATAACGTTCAGATGACTGTCGCGTTGATCGCCCCCATTGCAATGGAAGACGGTTTGCGTTTCGCAATCCGTGAAGGTGGCCGTACTGTTGGTGCGGGTGTTGTTGCTAAGATTATCGAGTAATAATACAAACCACTTGGGGGTCAAGCTCAGGCTTGGCCCCTATAATTTTAGGCCAGTAGCTCAATTGGCAGAGCAGCGGTCTCCAAAACCGCAGGTTGGGGGTTCGATTCCCTCCTGGCCTGCCATTTTCTTTTTATAACACTGGGTTATAAATCATGGCAGATAAGCTGAAGCTAGTGCTCGCAGTAGTGATATTCATTGCTGGAGTGGCGGTTTTTTATATGTTTGAAGACTACGCATTGTGGATGCGTGTGCTGGGTATGGTTGGGTTTGCGGCTGCTTCGTTGGGTGTCGCATCACAATCTATCCCGGGGCGCGCTGCGTTGACGTTTGCGAAAGAGGCGCGCACCGAGGTGCGTAAGGTTGTTTGGCCTACTCGCAAAGAGACGCTGCAAACCACTGGTATTGTGTTGATTATGGTTATTATTGTTGGCATTATGCTGTGGCTTCTGGATATGTTCCTGTTGTGGGGTGTCAAGTTGTTAACAGGTCAAGGGGGCTAATGATATGGCGATGCGTTGGTATGTTGTACATGCCTTTTCTGGTTTTGAAAACCAGGTTAAACGCTCTCTTGAAGAGCGTATCGCGCGTAAGGGTTTAGAAGATCAGTTTGGCCAAATTCTTGTGCCAACTGAGGAAGTGGTTGAGATGCGTGATGGACAAAAACGCAAAAGTGACCGTAAATTCTTTCCCGGTTATGTGCTTGTTCAGATGGAGATGGATGATGCCAGTTGGCACCTGGTAAAAGAGGTGCCGCGTGTTTTGGGCTTTATTGGTGGTACGGGTGATCGTCCGACGCCAATCTCAGAAAAAGAGGCTCAGTCAATTCTTCACCGAGTAGAGGAGGGGGCGGAAAAGCCGCGTCCTAAGGTGCTGTTTGAAGTCGGCGAGCTGGTGCGTATTACGGACGGGCCGTTTAATGACTTTAACGGCACGGTTGAAGAGATTGATTATGATAAGTCCCGCATGCGGGTTGAAGTGACCATCTTTGGTCGTTCGACGCCGGTTGAGCTTGGCTTCGGTCAGGTTGAAAAGGGCTGATATATTTTGGTTACGGGGAGCTGAAAAGCGTTTGCACCCACTGTTTAGGAGCTATTTATGGCTAAGAAAGTCACCAGTTACATTAAACTGCAGGTTGCTGCAGGCAAGGCAAACCCAAGTCCACCTGTTGGCCCTGCCCTGGGTCAGCATGGCGTTAACATCATGGAGTTTTGTAAGGCGTTCAACGCCAAGACCCAGAGTTTTGACGCGGGTATGCCGATTCCTGTTGTTATCACTGTATACAATGATCGCAGCTTTACTTTCGAAACCAAGACACCACCCGCCTCGTTTTTGCTGAAAAAAGCACTGGGCGTGAAGAGCGGCTCTGCTGTGCCTAACCGCGATAAAATTGGTACGGTGACCCGTGATCAGCTAGAAGAGATTGCGAAAGCTAAAGAGCCTGATTTAACGGCTGCCGATCTTGATGCGGCTGTTCGCACGATCGCTGGTACTGCCCGTTCTATGGGTATTGAAGTGGAAGGAGTTTAAGTCATGGCTAAGCTTTCTAAGCGTGCAAAAATAATAAATGAAAAAATCGTTGCGGGTACACTGTATGGCTTTGATGAGGCGATTGGCCTGCTAAAGAGCATTCCTGCGGCCAAATTTGTCGAATCTGTGGATGTGGCGGTTAACCTGGGCGTTGATTCGCGCAAATCTGACCAGGTAGTGCGTAGCTCAACTGTGCTGCCAAATGGTACCGGTAAAACGGTGCGTGTCGCAGTATTTGCACAGGGTGCAAACGCGGATGCGGCAAAAGAGGCCGGTGCCGATATTGTCGGTTTCGATGATCTGGCTGATGAAATCAAAAAAGGCAATATGAATTTTGATGTTGTGATTGCAACACCAGATGCAATGCGTGTTGTTGGTCAATTGGGGCAGATTCTAGGCCCGCGTGGTCTGATGCCAAATCCCAAGGTGGGCACAGTGACGCCTGATGTTGTTGGTGCGGTTAAAAATGCCAAAGCGGGCCAGGTTCGCTACCGTACAGATAAAAACGGCATTATTCACTGCTCGATTGGCAAAATTTCATTCGAAGGTGCTGCGTTGCGTGAAAACCTGGTAGCACTGCTGGATGATCTGCAAAAAATGAAGCCAAGCGGCGCAAAAGGAATTTATCTGAAGCGAATTACGCTCTCTACTACGATGGGTGCCGGTGTCATGGTGGAAAAATCATCGCTGGATCTCTGATTCCTGTTGTAGATATTAAAAAATACTTTGGGTCGCTGAGGGAATAGTGATCGTCAAAGACCGTAGGTGCCTTCGGGTTTAATTGATGAAAGTTGGCCTGCGTAGATGGTGTGCCCAGTCAGAATTTCTGTCTGTTCGCCGTACAGGTTAGGTATCATTTTTGGTATCTAATGGAGTAAATGACCGGTTGTGTAGGATGAGTTAATTGGTCTTGTTAGGAGTAAATTAAGTGGCTCTCAATATCGAAGCTAAAAAAGCCATTGTGGCTGAAGTAAGCGAAATTGCTGCATCTGCATGTTCTGCAGTTGCGGCTGAGTATCGAGGGCTGACTGTAGGCCAAATGACAGCGTTGCGTGTTAAGTCGCGTGAGGCTGGTGTTTATTTGCGTGTTATCAAAAACTCTCTGGCGCGTCGTGCGATAGAGGGAACTGATTTTGAATGCATGCAGGAAGGCCTAACAGGTCCATTGGTTCTGGCGTTTTCTCAGGAAGACCCAGGTGCAGCGGCGCGCGTCATCTCAGATTTCACCAAAGAAAACGACAAACTAGTGGTTCGTCTGGTTTCCGTTGGTGGTCAAATGCTGGATGCAGGTGAAATTGATCGCCTCGCGAAGATGCCAACCAAAGATCAGGCTATCAGCATGGTGATGTCTTGCATGCTACAGCCAGTCGAGAAGTTAGCGCGTACGTTGAACGAGATTCCGACCAAGGTCACTCGTTGTGTTGCCGCCGTTCGAGACGAAAAACAGTCAGCTTAAAGATATATTTAATCTTTTAATAGCATAAACAGAATTTGAAATTTTTTTGGAGTTAACATCATGGCCGTATCTAAAGACGATATCCTGGAAACAATTGCTAGCATGTCAGTAATGGAAGTTGTTGAGCTGGTTGAAGCAATGGAAGAGAAATTTGGCGTTTCTGCAGCAGCAGCGGTTGCCGTTGCAGCCCCTGCTGATGCGGCGGGTGCTTCAGCAGTTGAGCAGACTGAGTTTGACGTTGTAATGACAAGCTTTGGTGCTAACAAGGTTTCTGTGATCAAGGCAGTTCGCAGTATCACAGGTCTTGGCTTGAAAGAAGCGAAAGAGCTTGTAGAAAGTGCACCTAAGGCAGTTAAGGAAGCGGCTTCCAAGGATGAAGCTGAAGAGATCAAGAAGACACTGGAAGAAGCCGGTGCTTCTATCGAACTGAAGTAATTTAGTTTTTTACGCACTCTGTCCCGATGGGCTATATCCATTTGGGGCCGGGTGCGTTATTATGTGCGCGACTTTCCCCATGAAGCAGGCTTTTGCTTTATATAAAATGGGGCATATTTAATGAATGGAAGGTGCTGGTTGGCTAGTGATATTGGCTTGCCGGCCTTTTGTGCTTTCTATTTTTCCAGCCCTCCGGGTTGGGACGGGTTTACGGCCTAGTCATATATCAATATGGCTCAGGTGACTAGCTGAGGATCTTTGATGGCTTACTCATTCACTGAGAAGAAACGTATACGTAAGGATTTTGGCAAGCGCCCTAGTATTTTAGGGGTGCCGTATCTGCTTGCAATCCAAAAGGACTCTTATCGTGATTTTTTGCAAGTCGGTGTCTCTGCGGCAGAGCGACAAGAACGTGGTCTGCATGCGGCATTTAAATCTATCTTTCCAATTAAAAGCTACTCAGGAAACGCTAGGTTGGAGTACGTTGATTATCGTCTGGGCAAGCCTTCTTTTGACGTGAAAGAGTGCCGGTTGCGGGGAACTACTTACTCTGCGCCATTGCATGTTAAAGTCCGCCTGGTCATCTACGATAGGGATGCACCTGCTGGTTCTACAGCGATTAAGGATGTGAAAGAACAGGAGATCTACATGGGTGAAATTCCACTCATGACCGATACCGGTACCTTTGTTATTAATGGTACTGAGCGCGTTATCGTCTCCCAGTTGCACCGTTCGCCGGGCGTATTTTTTGATCACGATAAAGGCAAAACTCACTCGTCTGGTAAGTTGCTGTATAACACCGTTGTTATTCCTTATCGTGGTTCATGGCTCGAGTTTGAGTTTGATCCAAAAGATAATATTTTTGTTCGTATTGACCGCCGTCGCAAATTGCCAGCGACCATCATGTTGCGTGCTCTGGAGTTTGATAATGAACAGATTCTTGACATGTTCTTTGATAACAACCACTTCCGGGTCAAAAAAGATGGCTCGTTTACGCTTGATTTAGTGCCGGAACGCTTGCGTGGTGAAACGGCAATGTTTGATATTAAAGCCGGTGATCAGGTCTATGTCGAAAAAGGCCGTCGCGTTACCCAGCGCACAATTGGTCAACTTGCAGACGATAAAGTGACCGCGCTGGATGTTCCCCGTGAATATCTGCTGGGTAAGGTTATTGCAAATAACATCATTGATAAGTCCACAGGTGAAGAGCTAGCGATTGCTAATGATGAGATCACGGAAGAGCTGTTGACAAAATTGGTTGATGCGGGTGTGACCGAGATTAACTCTCTCTACATAAACGACCTCGATCACGGCTCTTATATATCAGAGACCCTGCGTCTGGATTCGACCACCACCCCGCTGGAGGCGTTGGTCGAAATATACCGCATGATGCGTCCAGGCGAGCCGCCGACCAAAGAGGCTGCTGAAAACCTGTTTGCGAACCTGTTTTTCAATGACGAGCGCTACGATCTCTCTGCTGTTGGTCGTATGAAATTTAATCGCCGGGTTGGATATGAAGATATCGTTGGCCCAGGTACTCTGTCACAGGAAGATATTGTCCGGGTTCTGAAAACACTGATCAGTATTCGAGACGGTCGTGGTGTGGTGGATGATATTGATCACCTGGGTAATCGCCGTATTCGTAGTGTTGGTGAGATGATTGAAAACCAATTCCGCGCTGGTCTAGTTCGTGTTGAACGTGCGGTTAAAGAGCGTCTGAGTCTTTCAGAGACTGAGAGCATGATGCCCCAGGAACTGATTAATGCCAAGCCGGTTTCTGCGGCTGTTAAAGAGTTTTTTGGCTCCAGTCAGCTCTCTCAGTTTATGGATCAAAATAACCCACTCTCTGAAGTGACGCATAAGCGACGTGTATCGGCACTCGGCCCAGGTGGTCTGACCCGTGAGCGTGCTGGTTTTGAAGTTCGAGATGTTCACCCGACCCATTACGGTCGTGTTTGTCCTATCGAAACACCAGAGGGGCCAAATATTGGTTTGATTAACTCGCTCTCGGTGTATGCACGTACTAATAACTACGGTTTCCTTGAAACACCATATCGTAAGGTGGTGGATGGTAAGGTGACAGACGATATTGACTATCTGTCCGCGATTGAAGAGTCAATTTTTGTTATCGCCCAGGCAAGCGCGGCGGTGAATGACAAGGGCATGTTGGTCGATGAGTTGGTTTCAGTGCGCCATGAAAATGAGTTTGCGCTGATGACACCGGATCGTGTTGAGTACATGGATGTATCACCCAAGCAGATTGTTTCGGTTGCCGCTTCCATTATTCCTTTCCTAGAGCACGATGATGCCAACCGGGCCTTGATGGGTTCAAACATGCAGCGTCAGGCAGTGCCAACCTTGCGAGCGGATAAGCCATTGGTCGGTACCGGTATGGAGCGCGTTGTTGCAACTGACTCCGGTGTTACCGCCGTTGCGACCCGTGGTGGTGTTGTTGACTCGGTTGACGCAGCACGTGTGGTTGTCCGTGTGAATGACAGTGAGGCGATTGCGGGTGAGTCGGGGGTTGATATTTACAACCTGACAAAGTACACCCGTTCAAACCAAAATACCTGTGTTAACCAGCGTCCACTTGTTAAGTCAGGTGATGTTATTGCTGTGGGTGATGTGTTGGCTGATGGCCCATCCACTGATTTAGGTGAATTGGCGCTTGGCCAAAACATGCTGGTTGCCTTTATGCCTTGGAATGGTTACAACTTTGAGGATTCAATCCTCATCTCTGAGCGCGTGGTCGAAGAAGATCGCTATACCACTATTCATATTGAAGAGCTTACCTGTGTTGCCCGAGATACCAAGCTGGGGCCGGAGGAGATCTCTGCGGATATTCCTAATGTTGGTGAGGGTGCGCTCTCTAAGCTTGATGAATCAGGTATTGTCTATATTGGTGCTGAAGTTAAGCCCGGGGATATTCTGGTTGGTAAGGTGACGCCAAAAGGTGAGACTCAGCTGACTCCCGAAGAGAAACTACTGCGCGCCATCTTTGGTGAAAAAGCCTCTGATGTTAAAGACACCTCTTTGCGTGTTTCATCGGGCACGATTGGAACCGTTATCGATGTTCAGGTCTTTACCCGTGATGGTGTTGACCTTGATACCAGAGCGGTTCAGATTCAAGAGTCTCAGCTTGCCTCGGTCAAGAAGGATCTGAATGATAAATATCGCATTGTTGAAGAAGATGCCTACTCCCGTGTAGAGAAAATGCTGATAGGCCAAAAGGCACAAGGTGGGCCGCTGGGACTTAAGTCAGGTGGTATTATTACGGCCGATCATCTTGCCGAAATCCCTCGTGAGAAGTGGTTCGAAATCCGTCTCTCTGATAATGCGGCTACTGAACAGCTTGAAAAAGTGGCGGCACAGCTTAAAGAGCTTCGCTCTGAACTGGATGCGGCATATGAAGAAAAGCGGGGCAAAATTATGGCGGGAGACGATCTCGCGCCAGGCGTGCTGAAGATGGTTAAGGTTTATATGGCGGTTAAGCGCCGTATTCAACCGGGTGATAAAATGGCAGGCCGTCACGGTAATAAGGGTGTTATTTCAAATATCATTCCCGTGGAGGATATGCCGCATACCGTTGAAGGCGAAACGATTGATATCGTCCTTAATCCACTGGGTGTTCCGTCGCGTATGAATGTCGGGCAGGTTCTTGAAACGCACCTTGGCTGGGCGGCTCGTGGTTTGGGTAAAAAACTGACTGAAATGTTACAGGCTCAGCGTAAAACCATGTTGAAGGAAATTCGAGAATTTCTTGCCAAGGTTTATACTAATGAGGTGCAATCAGCTGAGTTTTCGGCAATGTCAGATGATGAGGTCATCGAGTTGGCTAAAAACCTGAAAGGTGGTGTGCCAATGGCAACGCCTGTTTTTGAAGGGGCTAATGAGAAAGAAATCAAAGAAATGCTCACACTCGCAGGCTTGCCAACAAGTGGTCAAACGATGCTGATTGATGGTCGCACTGGTGATTCATTTGATCAGCCTGTGACGGTGGGTTACATGTATATGCTGAAGCTTAATCACTTGGTGGATGACAAAATGCATGCACGCTCCACTGGGCCCTATAGTCTTGTGACCCAGCAACCATTGGGTGGTAAAGCACAGTTTGGTGGTCAGCGGTTTGGTGAGATGGAGGTGTGGGCACTGCAAGCATATGGTGCTGCGTACACCTTGCAGGAAATGCTTACAGTTAAGTCTGATGATGTTAATGGTCGTACCAAGATGTATAAAAACATTGTTGATGGTGATCATCGTATGGAGCCCGGCATGCCTGAGTCGTTCAATGTATTACTCAAAGAGATTCGTGCTCTGGGTATCGATATTGAGCTTGAGCAGGAGTAACTGCTTTGTGTGCCGCCCGCTAGTCGGTGAGCGTGAATACTCACCGGCTAAACTAAAGAATTTAAGTGTCGCTCTGCAGGAGATACATCCTTGAAAGATCTATTAAGAATTCTAAAGCAACAGAATCAATCGGAAGACTTTGATGCTATTCGCATTGGTTTAGCTTCACCTGAAAAAATTCGTTCTTGGTCTTATGGTGAAGTTAAAAAACCAGAAACAATCAATTATCGTACTTTTAAGCCCGAGCGCGATGGCCTGTTTTGCGCCAAAATTTTTGGGCCAGTAAAAGATTATGAGTGTCTGTGTGGGAAGTATAAGCGCCTGAAGCACCGTGGTGTCATTTGTGAAAAATGTGGTGTTGAAGTGACGATTTCCAAAGTGCGTCGTGACCGCATGGGCCATATTCAACTGGCCAGTCCGGTGGCGCATATCTGGTTCTTGAAATCATTGCCCTCACGGATGGGTCTTCTTCTTGATATGACGCTACGTGATATTGAGCGTGTGCTCTATTTCGAAGCGTTTGTTGTTGTAGAAGCGGGCATGACCACGTTGGAACGTGGCCAGTTACTCTCTGATGAGGGTTTCCTCGATGCAATCGAAGAGTTTGGTGATGAGTTTGATGCGCGCATGGGTGCGGAAGCTATTTTTGAGCTTCTTAAAGCGATTGACCTTAAGCCTGAGTCGGCGAAGCTCCGTGAAGACATGGAGGCGACAGCGTCTGAGACCAAGCTAAAGAAATTGGGTAAACGCCTGAAGCTGATCGAGGCATTTCTCGAGTCTGGCAACCGTCCTGAATGGATGGTTATGACGGTACTGCCGGTGTTGCCGCCTGAGCTGCGTCCACTGGTGCCGCTTGATGGTGGTCGCTTTGCCACCTCGGATCTTAATGATCTCTATCGCAGGGTGATTAATCGTAATAATCGCTTGAAGCGTCTTCTTGATCTTAATGCCCCGGATATCATTGTGCGCAACGAGAAGCGTATGCTTCAGGAATCGGTAGATGCGTTGATGGATAACGGCCGCCGTGGTCGTGCGATCACCGGGACTAACCGTCGTCCGCTTAAATCACTTGCTGATATGATCAAGGGGAAACAGGGCCGTTTCCGTCAAAATCTTCTGGGTAAGCGTGTTGATTATTCAGGACGCTCCGTTATTGTTGTGGGTCCTTTCCTTAAGCTTCACCAGTGTGGTCTGCCTAAGAAAATGGCACTTGAGTTGTTCAAGCCCTTTATTTTCAGCAAGCTGGAGCGCCGTGGCCTCGCCACGACAATCAAAGCTGCCAAGAAAATGGTTGAGCGTGAAGGTGCCGAGGTGTGGGATATTCTTGAAGAGGTTATCCGCGAACACCCGGTGATGCTTAATCGAGCACCCACACTCCATCGTCTTGGTATCCAGGCGTTTGAGCCGGTTCTGGTTGAAGGCAAAGCGATCAACCTGCATCCATTGGTTTGTGCCGCGTACAACGCTGATTTCGATGGTGATCAGATGGCAGTGCATGTGCCTCTTTCACTGGAGGCTCAGTTGGAAGCTCGCACCCTGATGATGTCGACAAATAATGTGTTGTCACCTGCCAATGGTGAGCCCATTATCGTTCCTTCACAGGATATTATTCTTGGCCTCTATTATATGTCCCGTGACCGTGTCAACGCCAAGGGCGAAGGTATGGTGTTTGCGGACACTAAAGAGGTTCATCGTGCGTATGAATCAAAAGTTGTCGATCTTCATGCGCGGGTTAAAGCCCGCATCCACGAGGTTGTGATTGATGAAGAGGGCAATCGTGAGAGTTCATTTAAGCTCCATGATACGACGGTGGGCCGTGCCCTGCTTTCTGAAATTCTCCCCGATGGCCTCCCGTTTGAACTGGTTAACCAAGTGTTGGTCAAGAAGGCGGTTTCACGTCTGATTAATGAATGTTATCGCAATGTTGGCTTGAAAGAGACGGTTATCTTCGCAGATAAATTGATGTATACCGGTTTCACCTTTGCCACACGTGCAGGTGCTTCATTCTGTGCGGATGATATGATTATCCCTGATGAAAAAGTGACTATTCTTGAGGCGTCTGAGGCCCAGGTTAAAGAGATTCAATCTCAGTACACTTCTGGTCTGGTCACTAACGGTGAGCGCTATAATAAGGTTGTCGATATTTGGTCCCATGCAAATGACCAAATTTCTCGGGCGATGATGGATAAACTGTCAACCGAAGAGGTAGTTGATCGTGACGGCAATACGGTGCAGCAAGATTCATTTAATCCTATCTTCATGATGGCTGACTCAGGTGCTCGTGGTAGTGCCGCTCAGTTGCGCCAGCTTGCCGGAATGCGTGGCCTGATGGCCAAGCCGGATGGTTCAATTATCGAAACGCCGATTACTGCAAACTTCCGTGAGGGACTTGATGTACTGCAGTACTTCATCTCCACACACGGCGCTCGTAAGGGTCTTGCTGATACGGCCCTCAAGACGGCTAACTCAGGTTACTTAACCCGTAGATTAGTTGATATTGCCCAGGATATGGTGGTCAATGAGGATGATTGTGGAACGGTTCGTGGCTTAACAATGACGCCACTGATTGAAGGTGGCGATGTGGTGGAGCCTCTTCATGAGCGTGTTTTAGGGCGTGTACTTGCCGAAGATGTTATCGAAAATAATAGCGACACGCTGATTGCCGCGGCTGGGACACTGCTGGACGAGGCTTGGGTTGAAATATTGGAAAGCCACTCGGTTGATCAGGTAAAAGTGCGCTCACCGATTACCTGCGAAGCTCGTTTTGGTATCTGTGGCTCGTGTTATGGTCGCGATCTGGCTCGTGGTCACAAGGTTAATGGTGGTGAGGCGGTTGGTGTTATTGCCGCACAGTCCATCGGTGAACCGGGGACACAGTTGACCATGCGTACTTTCCACATCGGTGGTGCTGCCTCTCGTTCCGCTGCCATTAGCAGTGTTGAAATAAAATCGACGGGTACCGTTCGATTGCACAACATTAAAACGGTTAAACACGTTAAAGGGCACATGGTCGCGGTCTCTCGTTCTGGCGAGGTGGCAGTACTTGATCTCAATGGTCGTGAGCGCGAGCGCTACAAAGTGCCATACGGTGCTGTGTTCAATGTTGAAGATGGGGCTACTGTTGAGGCTGGGCAGGTTGTTGCCAACTGGGATCCACACACTCACCCAATCGTAACCGAGGTGGCAGGGCGTGTTCGCTTTAGTGATTTCATCGAGTCGGTGACCGTTTCTCGTGAAACAGATGATGTGACAGGGTTAAGTAGTTTAGTGATTATTGATCCTAAGCAGCGTAGTGGTACCGCCAAAGACCTGCGTCCAATGGTTAAGTTGGTTGATGAAAATGGCGATGATCTCTGCATCGCTGGAACCAATATACCCGCGCATTACTTCTTGCCAGCCGGTGCTATCATCGGCTTGGAAGATGCTTCTGAAGTGGGTGTGGGTGACGTGGTTGCACGTATTCCCCAGGAGTCGTCCAAGACCCGTGATATTACCGGTGGTCTACCGCGTGTTGCTGATCTGTTTGAAGCGCGTAAACCAAAAGAGCCGGCTATTCTTGCAGAGGTGAGTGGTACTGTCTCGTTTGGTAAGGAGACTAAAGGCAAGCAACGTCTGGTGATTACCCCGAATGAGGGTGATGTTTACGAAGAGCTGATTCCAAAGTGGCGTCACGTGACCGTCTTTGAGGGTGAGCACGTTGAGAAGGGTGAGATGATCTCCGAGGGGCCACCTGCGCCACACGATATTCTTCGCTTGAGAGGCATTGCGGCTTTGGCAAACTATATTGTTAACGAAGTTCAGGATGTTTACCGTCTGCAAGGGGTGAAAATCAATGATAAGCACATCGAGGTTATTGTTCGCCAGATGCTGCGTCGAGTGGAAATCACCAATGCAGGTGATACCAAGTTCTTGAAGGGTGAGCAGGTTGAGCGTTCACGTATGCTCGATGAAAATGACCGCATGATTGCAGTGGGTAAGTTAGTGTGTACTTACGACTCGGTGTTATTAGGCATAACCAAAGCATCATTGGCGACCGACTCATTTATCTCTGCAGCGTCATTCCAGGAAACCACTCGAGTGTTAACTGAAGCTGCAGTGAGGGGTAAAGTTGATGACCTTCGTGGCCTTAAAGAGAATGTGATTGTCGGTCGTTTGATTCCAGCAGGAACAGGCCTTGCCTACCATGCTGAGCGTCAGCGTCGTCGTCGAGAGCAGTTGGGTATTGATATAGCGTCTAGCATAGAAGAAAAAGCAGCGGTGGTAGAAGAGAGTGTCGAACAGTAAGGCGCTTGTTGCTGTGAGCATGTACAGCGCTTGACACTTTGGTGTTTTATCACTAGAATTCCGCGACTCAGATAAGTGGGCTGTGTCCACTTGTCGAATTATTTTGTAGGGTTGGAGCAAAAATATGGCAACAATTAATCAGTTGGTGCGTAAGCCTCGTAAGCGCCAAGTTGAAAAGAGTAACGTTCCTGCGTTGGATGCATGTCCGCAGAAGCGTGGAGTGTGTACCCGTGTGTACACCACAACACCTAAAAAACCGAACTCTGCACTGCGTAAAGTAGCCCGTGTTCGTCTGACTAACGGCATGGAAGTGACTTCCTATATCGGTGGTGAGGGTCACAACCTTCAGGAGCACAGTGTTATCCTGATCCGTGGTGGTCGTGTAAAGGATCTGCCAGGTGTGCGTTATCACACTGTTCGTGGCACCCTGGATTGTGCGGGTGTAACAACTCGTCGCCAAGGGCGTTCCAAATACGGCGCGAAGCGTCCTAAGTAATCGTTTCAGGATATAAGTAATGGCTAGAAGAAAAGCGGCAGCTAAACGCGGAGTTTTACCCGATCCCAAGTTTGGAAGTGAAACATTGACTCGTCTCATTAATGTTTTGATGGTTGACGGCAAAAAGTCAGTTGCAGAGAAAATTGTTTATAGTGCACTTGATCGCGTGACTGAAAAGTCAGGCGGCGAGCCATTGGAGTCGCTGGACAAAGCGCTCGAGGCGGTTCGCCCGTCAGTGGAAGTTAAATCTCGCCGTGTGGGTGGGGCAACTTATCAAGTGCCAGTGGAAGTTCGTGTTGATCGTCGTACCGCGCTCGCTATGCGCTGGTTGGTTGATGCCGCTCGTAAGCGTAGCGAAAAAGGAATGGGTCTTCGTCTTGCTGGTGAAATTTCCGATGCCCTTGAAGGGCGTGGTTCTGCGGTTAAGAAGCGTGAAGATACGCACCGCATGGCGGATGCAAATAAGGCATTCGCACATTACCGCTGGTAAGTGTTTCCTGTTAGAGCGGTACTGAGTGATGCGTGAAACAAAGATTGGTCGGTACCGTAATATTGGCATCATGGCACATATTGATGCAGGGAAAACCACCACCACGGAGCGCATTCTCTTCTATACTGGCCAATCGCACAAAATTGGCGAAGTTCATGATGGTGCAGCCGTCATGGACTGGATGGAGCAAGAGCAGGAGCGTGGAATAACGATTACCTCGGCAGCCACCACGTGTTTCTGGCGAGGGATGAATCAGCAGTTTGACCAGCATCGAATTAACATTATCGATACCCCTGGTCATGTTGATTTTACTATTGAGGTTGAGCGCTCTTTGCGGGTACTTGATGGTGCCTGTGCTGTTTTTTGTGCGGTTGGTGGCGTAGAGCCGCAATCTGAAACAGTGTGGCGTCAAGCTGATAAATATTCAGTTCCACGTATCGCCTTTATCAATAAGATGGATCGCTCTGGTGCTGATTATCTCGGTGTCGTGGCGCAAATGAGGCAACGGCTGGGTGCAAACCCTGTTGTTACCCAACTGCCGATAGGTGCGGAAGATTCTTTCGAGGGTGTGGTAGATCTCATTCATATGAAGGCGATCTATTGGCTTGAGTCTGATATGGGCTTGAGTTACGAGCTGAGAGAGATTCCAGCGGCGATGCTGTCTCAGTGCGAGGAGTATCGAGAGCTGCTTGCGGAGTCTTCAGCAGAGTCATCTGAAGAGTTGATGGATCGCTACCTGGAAGAAGGGTCATTATCTGATCTGGATGTCAAGAAGGGATTGCGTGCGGCAACTCTGGCCGGGGATGTGGTGCCTGTTCTTTGTGGCTCCGCATTTAAAAACAAAGGTGTTCAGGCACTTTTAGATGCGGTAATTGATTATTTGCCATCACCTCTTGATGTGCCTGCCATTGTGGGGCTAAGTAGTGATGGAAAAAAGAGTGTGGAGCGTCATCCTGATGATGATGAGCCATTTTCTGCGTTGGCGTTTAAAATTGCCACAGACCCCTTTGTTGGAACGTTGACCTTTTTTCGCGTTTACAGCGGTGTTTTGAGGTCGGGTGAGATTGCGTTTAACCCCATTAAGGGCAAGCGCGAGCGTGTGGGACGTATTTTACAGATGCATGCTAATAGCCGCGAAGATATTAATGTGGTTCGTGCGGGTGATATTGCAGCAGCCATTGGGCTCAAGCATACGGTGACGGGCGAAACGCTCTGCGATCAGAATAAGCAGGTTGTTTTGGAAGAGATAGAGTTTCCTGAGCCCGTTATTTCGGTGGCCATTGAGCCTAAGACACTGGCTGATCAGGATAAAATGGGTGTTTCGCTAGGTAAGCTGGTTCAGGAAGACCCCTCTTTTCATGTGAGTGTCGATCCTGATTCGGGGCAGACGATTATATCGGGCATGGGTGAGCTTCATCTTGAGATCATTGTTGATCGCATGCGTCGTGAATTTGGTGTTGAGGTAAATGTTGGTGCGCCGAGAGTCTCTTACCGTGAAACGATATGTTCGAACGTTGAGATTGAGGGTAAGTTTATCCGCGATATGGGTTCTCGCAACCAATATGGACATGTTTGGTTGCGTTTGGAGCCGTTGGCATCAGGCTCGGGCTATGAATTTGTTAGTGAAATTGTAGAGGGTGCCATTCCTGCCGAGTATATTCCAGCAGTGGATGCGGGTGTGAAAGAGCAGATGGAGTCGGGTGTTTTGGCCGGGTATCCAATGGTGGATGTTAGAGTTACCCTGTTTGATGGCTCTTATCATGATGTTGACTCTAACGAAATGGCATTCAGGGTTGCAGGCTCTATCGGTTTTCGTGATGGAGCCTTAAAAGCATCTCCTGTTCTCCTTGAGCCGATAATGAAAGTTGAGGTGGTGACTCCTGAAGCGAGTATGGGGGATGTCATGGGTGACCTTAATCGACGTCGCGGAATTGTCCAGGGGATGGATGATGTCGCGGTGGGGAAAGTTATTCGTGCAGAGGTGCCACTGGGAGCCATGTTTGGGTATGCAACTGACCTTCGTTCTGCAACGCAGGGGCGTGCCAGTTATTCGATGGAGTTTGAAAAGTACGCAGAGGTGCCTTCCAGTGTCTCTAATGAAATAGTGAATAAAGTTTTTTAAAAATAGTTGGTTTATCAAGAGGAACTCTCGTGTCTAAAGAAAAATTTGAACGCACCAAACCACATGTTAATGTCGGTACGATTGGCCATGTTGATCACGGTAAAACGACGCTGACTGCGGCAATCACCAAGTGCATGGCTGAAAAGTATGGTGGTGAGTTTAAAG
>UOFP01000143.1_pt1 | contig 15562 bp, 16 predicted proteins | sample 1988921 | NCBI WGS metagenome assembly UOFP01 (sample SAMEA4712195, study PRJEB27164) | hydrothermal vent metagenome | biome: marine basaltic hydrothermal vent biome; feature: marine hydrothermal vent; material: mineral | place: Pacific Ocean | collected 2011-06-14/2011-07-23 | depth 1719 m | reverse complement strand
GAAGGTTGATTTACCGCCGTTGCTGATTCACGTTAAACTGTTCGCATCTATTGCCACCTCTTGGCAGTTGAATGGGTTTTGAGATTCCGATGATTCTACTGCAACAACTTACTGTCACCTATCCCGGGGCTTCTCGCCCTGCGCTATTGCCGACTTCGCTGTCGTTTCAAGCGGGTGAGCTGGTGGTGTTGTTGGGGGCTTCGGGGGCGGGCAAATCGACCCTGTTGCGAGCCATCAACATGTTAACCAAACCCACCGCAGGCGAGTTGAAGGTGAATGGCCAGGTAATAAATAGTGAGCGATTACTACGACAGCATCGTCGTGATAGCGCCATGATATTTCAGCAGCATCAGTTGTTGCCACAGAAGAGCGCACTGCACAATGTGCTGTTAGGTCGCTTGAGTTACTACTCTTCACTGCGCACGCTGTTGCCGATGTCGGTGGCGGATAAAAAGCTGGCACTGCACTGCCTGGAGCGGGTGGGGTTGTTGGAGAGTGCGCTTGAACGGGTGGATCGCCTCAGTGGTGGTCAGCAACAACGGGTGGGTATTGCCCGTGCTCTGGCGCAACAGCCGAAGGTGATCCTGGCGGATGAACCGGTGGCAAGCCTTGACCCGGTCACCTCACGGCAGGTGCTTGATCTGCTTTATGCCATCTGCAAAGAGGATGGCATTACCACCATTGTCAGCCTGCACCAGCTGGCACTGGCGAAGCAGTTTGCAGAGCGTATTGTGGCGCTCTCCCATGGTGAGGTGGTGTTTGATGGCCCTCTTGGCGAATTAAGTGACTCACAGGTTTTGTCTATCTACTCACAAACACAATGTTCGGCTCTGCCATTATGACCATCACACCACAAAAATTGATCTCGATAGTTTTTGCTCTGTTAATCATGTTGCCGCTCTGTGTGATGGCAGCAGAGAACCCCGAGACCCTGAAGGTTGCGCTGCTGCCCGATGAAGATGCGGCGACCATCATTAATAAACATCAGGGCTTTAAAGCCTATTTAGAGCGCATATTGCACAAAAACATTGAGCTGGTGGTCACTACCGATTACTCCTCGATGGTTGAGGCGATGCGCCATGGCCGTATTGATTTGGGCTATTTCGGGCCACTCTCCTATGTGATGGCAAAATCCAAAAGCAACATCGAAGCCTTTGCCGCCAAAAGCAGAGAGGGTAGCCCCAGCTACCAGGCACTGTTGATTGTGAATGCCGGGAAGGGTATTACTCGCTACGCGGATATCAAAGGGCAGGATATCGCCTATGGCGACCCCGCCTCAACCTCCTCCCATCTGATTCCCAAGTCGATGCTGCTCAGTGCGGGGTTGCAGGCAGGTGATGATTATAGAGAGCACTTTCTCGGTGCCCATGATGCAGTGGCAATGGCGGTACAGCGTGGCCATGCGGCGGTGGGTGGTCTCTCCAAGCCGATTTTTGCAGCACTGGTTGAGCGCGGTTTGATTGATGCGGATAAAGTCACTGTTTTTGCCGAATCGAAGCCCTTTCCACAATACCCCTGGGCGATGCGCAGCAATCTGGATGCATCACTTAAGGCGCAGATTAAACAGGCCTTCTATACGCTGAAAGATCCGCAGGTGCTGGCGGCATTTAAGGCGGATGGCATGGTGCCTGTCACTGATGCCGATTACGATGTGGTGCGTCAGCTAAAACGGGATCTCAATCTATAAAATGGCTGAAGATCGTTATCAATCCATTCTGCAGCGACTGCAGCAGCGACGGCGACGGCTTGCATTGCAGTTTGCTCTGCTACTGTTGGTGATACTGCTGTGCAGCTATTTTGTCGGCCTGTTTGACGGCGCAAGGCTGCTGGATGGCATTCCCAGTCTGTGGCTAATGGCTCAGGAGAGTTTTCCACCTGACTTTACGGAGTGGCAAAGCTGGCTGTTACCGCTGCTTGATACCTTGGCGATGAGCGTCGTCGGCACCGCCCTGGCACTCCTGATGGCGCTACCATTAGGGATTTTGGCGGCTCGCAACACCTCACCCCATCCGCTGATTTACCGGTTTGTGCGCGCTATCCTTAACCTGTTTCGTGCCATACCTGAGCTGGTGATGGGTATCCTGTTTGTGGCTGCGGTGGGCTTTGGTGCGCTACCAGGTGTATTGGCGCTCGCTTTTCACTCCATCGGTATGGTGGGCAAGTTTATTGCCGAAGCGATTGAACATGCGGATAATGGGCCGATTGATGCAGTGCGCTCCACCGGTGCTACCCCCTTTCAAGTGATCACCCACGGTGTTTTGCCTCAGGTGATTCCCCAAGTGTTGGATCTGGCGCTTTACCGCTGGGAATATAACTTTCGCGCCTCTACCGTCATGGGTATGGTGGGCGCAGGTGGGATTGGTCTTGAATTGATGAGCTCGCTGCGGTTGATGAACTATGATGTGGTGGCAGCCATTCTGCTGCTTATCCTGCTGACCGTTACCCTGGTGGATAGCACCGGTGCGGTGCTGCGCAAACGCTTTAAATAACACGCACAAGAGTAAAATATTATGGCAGGTTCACTATTTGACCAGTTGAAACAGGCGGGTCTGGTTGATGAAAAAAAGGCGAAAAAAGCCAAACAGCAGAAGTATCAACAGAGCAAGAAAAAAAAGGGCAAGAAGGGGCAGGCCGTCGGTGATGATGCCACTGCTGTTGCAGCGCAACAAGCGCAGCAGCAAAAGGCAGAGCGTGACCGCCAGTTGAACCTAGAGCGCCAGCAACAGCAAGCACAAAAGGCCGAACAAGCCGCCGTTCGCCAGATGATTGATAGCAATCGGTTACGTGATGTGGCAGGTGATGAACGTTTCAACTTTGTGGATGCTAATAAAGTCAAAACCGTTTACGTCAATAAGCCAGTTCACCAACAGCTTGTTGATGGGCAGGTGCGGGTTGCTCGTCTCGATGGTGGATATGCATTGCTGCCGAAAGCCGTGGCAGAAAAGATTCATCAGCGGGATGCGACGGTATTAATTCCATTGGCAGTTGATGAGGCATTGTCAAAAGAAGATCAGGATCACTACTCACAGTTTGAGGTGCCGGATGATCTGGATTGGTAAGGGATGTAGAAAAAATTAAAGTACCGTTATTGCACCGGATTTTTGTTCGCTCTGTCTAGGCAGGTATTGGGCGCATAGTGGGCTACGCAACGAATACTTGCCTAGACAGAGCGGGCAAAAAGACCAGTAAGAGCGGTATTTTAATGAATTCTACATCCCTAAGCGCCCAACAGTCGCCATAAATAACCGCCACTTCAGCCAGTCGCTGGATACGGTACTTTACAACAAGGGGAATAGGATGAAAACGGCTATAATTTTAGGAACTTCACGCAAAAACGGCAATACATCCCAATTAGTTGATCTGTTTTTGCAACACACAAAAGCAGATCTATTTAATTTATCTGATTTTGTTATGTCACCGTTTGACTATGAACATAATAATGCGGATGACGACTTTCTCCCTCTAATTGATAAAGTTCTGGGTTATGAACATATCATTTTTGCAACGCCTGTATATTGGTACTCCATGAGTGCTCAGATGAAAATATTTTTTGACCGAATGTCCGAGTTGGTGACGGTCGAAAAAGAACGGGGGCGAAAATTGAGAGGGAAATCATGTGCCTTAATGGCCACTGGCAACGATAATTTACCCGCAGAATGTTTCGAAAAACCATTTGTATTATCCGCTGATTATCTAGGGATGATGTATAAAGGGATGCTCTATTGTTCCTGCCAGGATACCTTTTCAGCGTTAGATCATAAGAGCAAGATAGCTGATTTTATTGGTGGATAAAACAGCGCTAAACTATATTGTTAATTGTCTGCCTAGCCCGATGCCATCATATTCTCATGGCGGTAGTTTTTTCTGTCGCAGCTTGCCTTCCATTCTTCCAGGTGTATAATTCGCTTCACCGATGCAGTGCCTTTTGGAAGCTCAGCATAAGATAATCATGACTTGTTCAGAGCTTCCTTTATAGGCTGGGTGGAATCTCCACTCAATGGGAATCAGGTGAGTGTTAATACAATACCTGAGCTGTCCCCGCAACTGTAAGTGGCAAGTTTCGCTTCACCACGTCACTGGCGCAAACCGCGCTGGGAAGACGAAGCGAAACAGTTGAGCCACAAGCCAGGAGACCTGCTGCATCGTGCGTTGCTATTCATCAGTCGGGGTGTGCTGATGAACCGGAATCTCTCCGCCAGCTTCGCTCGCCTGTGCGTGCGCCCGCTTTCAATCAGCTAACTTCCAGTTGAACTGCTCGCCACGCCAGGTTTTATGTGTTGCCTGGCGGAGGGTAGTCAAAATTATTCATTTTATGCACTCCTCCATGAAAGCAGATGATGCTTAACGCCCGAATTAAAACCCCGTGGTGAGTGAAGCGCTGTCTCTGCTGTGCAACATTTTTATAATTTTGTACTGAGAGATCATAAAAATGAGACAAAAACCCATACTGATTACGGCCTGTTTATTTCTGATACTCCCTCTTCAGCTCCACGCCACCAACGATGTTGTTGAGCTGGAGACCATCTCCATCAGCGCCAGTCGCACGCCGGTGTCACTGAATGCAACAGGCAGTGCCGTTACTGTCATTACCGAACAGGAGCTGCGTGATAGCCAGCGGTTGTATGTTGTTGATGTATTGCGCACGGTGCCGGGCCTGGCTGTTAGCCAATCCGGCGGCCCCGGAAAATTGACCCAAATAAGAATGCGCGGCAGTGAGGCTGACCACGTTCTGGTGATTGTTGATGGTATTGAGGTCAACCCCGGCAACGGGGGTAGCGTCAACTTCGCTCATCTTTTAACCGCTGAGATTGAGCGTGTTGAGGTTCTGCGTGGTGCCCAAAGTGCACTCTGGGGAGCGGATGCCATTGGTGGTGTGATCGCCATTACCACTCGTCAGGGACGCAGTGGAAAAAATGGAGTCAGCATGGCAATAGAGGAGGGCTCTTTCAATACCTCACAACATTCAGCCACCATTAGCGGAGGCAACCCAACCACCACTTATGCGCTCAATGTTAGCCGCGTTGCAAGTGATGGTTTTTCTGCCGCAGATGACGATGCTTTCACCTACACCCTGCCTGATGGCAGCGCGGTGACACAGGGTGGCTCGGGCGATGAAGATGATGGTTATAACAACCGCACTATCGGTGGCACTATTCGCCACAAATTCAGTAATAACCTCTCTATTAATGCCGCACTGCGCCAGGTCAAATATGCTGTGGATACGGATGGTTTTTCTGGGGGAAGCGGGGCGATTGATGATGCTGCTTCTGGTACTACCAGCAAAGGTCTCTATGCACAAACCACATTGCGTTATTCGCAACTCGACGACCGCTTGCAACACCATTTGAAAATAATGAACTCCGACCTTGATGACCGCTTTACCAGCAGCTTTGGCCCCTCCACAGCGCGGGCAAAAAAACGTCAATACAGTTATCAACTGGACTATTACTTCCCGCAAGGGGGCGATAGCAGCAGTCACAGTGCCACCGTTGTACTTGAACGTGAAGAAAATACCAATGACTCCTCATTCTCCGGTTTTAACGAAAACCGTGCCACCAGTGCCATAGCGGAATACCGTTTTGATTTTGATGAACGTTTGTCAACGGCCATTGCTTACCGCCATGACAACAATAAAATTTTTAAAAATTCCAATACTGCTCACGCCAGCCTCTCTTATGAGATCAATTCAGCGTTACGTTTTCATAGCAGCCTCGGCAGTGGCATAAAAAATCCCACACTGCGCCAATTGTTTGGTAGCAGTGCCAGCTTCCCGGGTAACCGCGCATTGGAGGCAGAAAAAAGTGAAAGCGTTGATGCCGGTGTGCAGTGGCGTATTGCCCCCCGGAAAACGCTGGATGTAACCCTGTTTGAATTACGCATTGAAGACCAGATTGTCGGTTCCGGCAACAGTGCCAGCAATGTTGACGGTAAAACAAAAGCGACGGGTTTGGAGTTGGCCTATCAGGGGCAATTTGGGAGTCACTGGTCACTGGCAGCCAACCTGACATGGCAAAAGGGTGAAGATGCCGATGGCAACGAGCTGATTCGCAGAGCCGCTACTATCGCCAGCATCAATACAACCTATCGCGGTCTCTCTGGCATGACGGCCACACTGGGCATTAACTACAACGGTAGCCAGAACGATGACTATTTTGACCCATCGTTCAGCCGTTTCCCGGTTAAAGTCGATGCTTATACGGTGGTCAACCTGGCTGTCAGTTACCCGTTTAGTGACACGGTTGAATTAACCGCCCGTGTTGAAAATTTATTTGATGAAACCTATCAGGAGGTCATCGGTTACGGCACTTCGACACGCGCCTATTATGCTGGTTTGCGTATCGACATATAACCGAAACCACTCACTTGCTGTTTTGAAAATGGGCAAGAGGGATTGATGAAATGTTGAATAGACAATTGATGCTCGTTGCACTTATCTGCCTGATCACTCCATGGGTTCATGCGGATGTGGCACCACAGCGTATCGCCTCAGTGAATTTATGCACTGATCAATACCTGCTGTTATTGGCTGCCCCCGGCACGATTGCCACGGTCACCTGGTTGTCACACGATCCTGAAAGTGCCTACTACCACGAACGTGCATTGGCGATTCCCGTCAACCACGGAGAGGCAGAAGAGATTGTTGCTCACACCCCGGATCTGGTGTTGGCGGGGGTTTATAGTGCGCGCACCACCACCCATCTATTGCAGCAACTGGGTTACCGGGTGGAGCTGTTTGACCACCCTCGTAGTATTAAACAGGTGCGTGAACAGCTGCGTCGCATGGGTGACTTAATTGGCCGTGGTGAAAAAGCCGAGCAGGTTATTCATGCCATGGATGAACGCTTGCGACATGTTGCAACCCAGCCTGCAGCTGATGCGCCAACGCTGATGCAGTATGCGCCGGGCGGCTACACTGTTGGGCGGATGAGCCTGGTGGGCGATATTATCCACCAGGCGGGCTGGCGTAACCCGGCGGAAGAAGCAGGTATTGCACAGCTTGGTATTGTTGACCTGGAGACCTTGTTGGTGATTGCGCCACTGGCACTGATTGATTCGCCGTTGGCTCCAGGGAACTACTCCTTTGCCGAGCAGATGCTGAAGCACCCGGTATTGAAAAAAACCACACGACCAAAATTTACCGTGACAGTTGAACGTAATTTATGGATCTGTGGTGGGCCGATGGTGGTGGATGCATTGATTGAGTTGCGCAGAGCCAGAGAAGTGATTGAAGCGGAGTACAGATTATGAAGGAGACGCGGGCCCCTGTGTGGCTGTGGTTATTGGCAGGGTCAGTCGTTGCGCTGTTTTTTATTTCGTTGACCACCGGTCGACACAGCTTTTCGTTATGGCAAACCGTGCAAGAGATCGTGGCCCGGCAGCAGAGTGTTTATACTCTGATTTTGCTTGAACTGCGTCTGCCGCGCTCACTGGTTGCGATTATTGTCGGTGCGACCCTGGGCTTATGTGGTGCCGCAATGCAAGGCTTGCTGCGTAACCCGCTGGCCAGCCCCGGTCTTCTGGGTAGCAGTAGCGGTGCCGCGCTGTTTGCGGTGATTGTGCTCTATTTTGGCTTTCACACCATCTCCCCCTGGCTGCTGCCGATTGCGGGCATGATGGGGGCTTTGCTGGCACTGGTGCTTGTTTATGCCCTCACGGGGAATGACAGCACCATCACCACCATGATCCTTGCGGGTGTGGCGATCAACGCCATTGCTGCGGCCTGTATTTCGCTGGCGATCAATCTTGCACCCAGCCCCTACGCGGTGCGGGAAATTGCGCTGTGGACGCTGGGGGATTTGAGCAAAGTCAGCCTGACAAATTTGTGGCTAATGCTGCCCACGACTTTAATCGGCTGGATGATGCTGGCCGGTTGCGGGCAGGGGCTCAATGCACTCTCTCTTGGTGAACAGACCGCCGCCTCCATGGGTGTCAATGTGGTGCGATTGCGCTGGCGCATCTTTCTAGCCACCGCACTGGCGGTCGGTGCGGCGGTGGCAACGGTTGGCGCGATTGGTTTTATCGGTCTGGTCATTCCTCACCTATTGCGCCCTCTGGTGGGTTATGAGCCCCGGCGGCTGCTGTTTGCCAGCGCTCTGGGTGGGGCGGTGATGTTGCTGTTGGCCGATATTGCGGTGCGCTTGATTCCCAGTCAAATTCCTCTGCAGGTGGGTGTGTTAACCGCGTTGGTGGGTGCGCCGTTCTTCCTTTACTTGATTGTTAAATCACGCAAGGTGCTACCGTGATGACGACATTGCTCGAAGCCCGTGGGCTCTCAGTCACGATGGGGGAAATTCAATGCCTTAACCAAATTGATTTGTCACTGAAGCGCGGTGAATTAATTGGCCTTATTGGCCCCAATGGGGCCGGTAAATCGAGCCTGCTCAAAGCGATGGCCGGGTTGCAGGAGATGACCCACGGCACGGTGCTGCTTGGGGGGGCAGACATTGCCGGTAGTGACAGTCGCGAGCGTGGAAGAGTGCTGGGTTATCTGGCACAGAGTGGTGAGATCCACTGGCCAATTCAGGTGAAACGACTGGTCGAGTTGGGGCGTGTACCACACCTGTCCGCTTGGGCTAGTCTCGGAGCGCAGGATCAGCAGCAGGTGGAGGCCGCACTTAAACAGACGGGAACCTGGCACCTGAAAGAGCGCACAGCAACAACACTCTCCGGGGGGGAGAAATGCCGTGTATTACTGGCTCGGGTGCTCGCAGGTGAGCCAAAAATAATGCTTGCAGATGAGCCCATCGCGGCCCTTGATCCTGCCCATCAACTGATGGTGATGAACAGTTTTCGGCAATTTGTCGATGCCGGTGGTGGTGCTATTCTCGCCCTGCATGACCTGACTATTGCCGCCAGATACTGTGATCAACTGGTGTTATTGGATGCGGGAAAGCGGGTGATCAGGGGAACGCCCGACGAGGTGCTTACTGAGGCGCGTCTGGCCTCGGTATACGGTATTAAAGCAACCTTGGGTCGTGATGCAAACGGCCGTTTGACCGTTGCACCCTATGCCTTGAGTACTTAAGGAAGCTCTGAACAAGTCATGATACTAGGATGATTATTTTATGCTGGCTGAAATCGCCCTCATCTCTCCCGAAAATTGCACCAATAGAGCGACTATTACTGCGCATTTCGAAACAGATGAGAACAACTTTCGCTCAGCCTAATTTCGGATTAGCCGCTCGCATGAACTCTTTTCAGAGCTTGCAATGAATTGATGTTTTGAAAAGGCACATCACTGTCATAGTGGCATATGACAGGCCGTTGTTGTTTTATCCACGCCTGTACCCGTCGCTCACCGCTAGCGAGATAGGCTAACAGTGAGGGTTCAAGTGAACGATGCATCAGGCAGAAGAGGGGTTGTAATCCCCTGGGAGATTCCACTACAGCGAGTTGTGATGGTGGTTGCCTGTTGATTGCTTCAACGAGCCGTACCACCAAATCATCGGGAAGCTGTGGTGTATCGCAGGGGCAGAAGAGCAGGTAGTCGGCATTACACTGGCTAAAAGCGGTGGCGATACCGGCAAGCGGGCCTCTAAAGTCAGCCCATAAATCACTGAAAAGTGGGTGATTGTACTGTTGATAACGCGCTTGGTTTCGGTTGATATTGATGGTTAACCGTTTGAGCTGCGGCTGTAGCCGTTGTAGAACATGCTCTATCAGCGGTCGCCCCTGGTATGCTACCAGCCCCTTATCTTTTCCTCCCATTCGTCTGCCACGGCCCCCGGCAAGAACGACCCCGCAAAGAGTATCAACATCAACCTTCATCAGCTGAAATAGGCGCTGTAGGGGATAAACTCCAATAACATGCCCTCTTCAATGGTCTGCTCTTCTGGCACCACAACCAACCCTTCACTTTGGGTTAGCGAGGTGAGCATGGCAGAGCCCTGTTGCTTGAGTGGCACCACCTTGCCATTCTCAATATTGGCACGCAGATACTCCCGGCGTTTGCTCGGTTTGCGGTTAAACCCGGCGGGTAGTGGTATTGATAATGGCGTGGTGTTTTGAACCCCTTGCATCTTCTGTAGGTAGGGGCGGGCAAACAGGCAGAAGGTGATGAAGGTGGCGACCGGGTTGCCAGGCAAGCCAAAGAAGGGGGTGTCATTGACGTGACCAAAAGCGAGGGGTTTCCCCGGTTTGATGGCCATGCGCCAGGACTCTATTTTGCCCAGTTGGGCCACAGCTGTTTTCACATGGTCTTCATCCCCCACCGAGACGCCACCACTGGTGATAATTAGATCCGATTTTGCTGCTTCGCACAGTGTGTCGCAGGTGGCTTGTAGCTGATCGGGGATGACACCCAGATCAACAACGTCATAGCCCTGGTTTTCAAGCAGGGCACGAAGGATATAGCGGTTGCTGTCATAGATGTGGCCGCTGGCCAGTGGTTTACCCAAAGGGGTCAATTCATCGCCAGTGGAGAATATGGCGACTTTCAAGCGACGTGTTACGGTCACTTTGGCGATACCCAGCGTGGCGATTAACCCCAACTCCTGCGCTCTTATTTTCTCTCCCTTGCTGAGTAGCCGATCCCCTTTGCTCACCTCTTCTCCCTGACGGCGGATGTTGGCTCCTTTTTCTATCTGCCTGGGAAAAATGATCCACCCGCCATCAATCTCACACGCCTCTTGGGGGATGACGGTATCAGAACCCGTGGGCACAGCCGCACCGGTGAAGATGCGGGCACAACTGCCTGGCTGGAGGGCGCACAGTGCCGCACCCGCTGGAATCAGCTGGCTGACTCGAAGGCGTTGTGCGGCGTTGTTCTCAAGCTCGTTGAGGCAGATGGCGTAACCATCCATGGCGCTGTTGTCGATAGTCGGCACATCAAAGGGTGCATCGATACTTTCAGCTAGCACCCGGCCCAACGCTTGCTGCGTGGCAATAGATTCTTGCGAGGTGATGGGCTCGGCGTGGCTGAGAAAGAGTGCCAGCGCCTCCTCTACCCGCAGTAATTTTCGGGCACTCTCTTCACAAATATCCATGGTTTTTTCGAGCTTGCTCATCTGTGTTAACGCTCTTTAAGGCGAGGAATCAAATTAACAAAGTTACACGGCTGGGTGCGGCTATCCAGTTGATATTGTAATAAGCCATCCCAGGCCAGTTTGCAGGCACCGCTGGAGCCAGGCACACAAAAGATCAGCGTACCGTTTGCCACCCCGCCCAGAGCACGGGACTGAACCGTGGAGGTGCCAATGTCATCAAGGGAGAGGTAGCGGAATACTTCACCAAAGCCTTCTATCTCTTTATCAAACAGCGGACGCATCGCTTCGGGAGTAATATCGCGCCCGGTCATGCCGGTGCCTCCGGTAATGATAACCGCTTGTATCTCATCGTCAGCAATCCACTGGGATACCCGGGCGCGAAGCTGGTAAATATCATCCACCAAAATTGCTTTGTCTGCGAGGGTATGGCCGTGTTGGGTGAGGCGTTCAACCAGGAGTTTTCCCGAAGTATCGGTCTCTTCGGTGCGGGTGTCTGACACCGTTAATATGGCGATGTTGATCGCCTTGAATTGAGCATTTTCTGTGGTGTGAGACATTGGTTTCCCTCATGTGCTTTGAAGCGATGGTGTGTGCCGGGTGAGATTTTACCCCAACTCGTCGTTATTTTCGTACTCAATCGATCATATATGTCCTATATGCTCCCTCTTTCCGTGCGAAAATGCCTCGATTTGGAGCAAAATCTAAACACGCTGAGTAGTTACGCCTTGTTCAATATAAGTGATGCTGTCATCATTAGTAAAATCTATTCTTGAGTATTGGAGTCGGAATTGAGTAAGCAGTTGCTTGACCCCCAAGGACGACAGATCACCTACCTGCGGTTATCGCTGACTGATCGCTGTAATCTGAGGTGCTTTTATTGCCTGCCCAAAGGGGCAAAAAATTTCACTCCTCCGAATCACTGGCTAAGTTTTGATGAGATCGAACGGTTGGTCAGCGCGTTCGCAGCACTGGGGGTGGCTCGTATTCGCCTCACCGGTGGCGAGCCGCTGGTGCGCCCCGATGCCACCAGCCTGATTGCGCGATTGACGGCCATTCCTGATATTGATGAACTCTCTTTAAGCACCAATGCCAGTTTGCTCTCCCACTACGCTCAGTCGTTAAAAGAGGCGGGTATTTCACGGATTAATGTCAGCCTTGATACCTTAAAAACAGAGCGATTTACCGAGATCACTGGCGGTGGTGAGTTACAGCCGGTACTGGATGGTCTGGCCGCAGCAAAGCGGTTTGGCTTGCAGCCGATCAAGATCAATATGGTGGCGATGAAAGGGATTAATGATGATGAATTTGCCGACATGGTGCGCTATTGCGATAAAAATAACTTCACTCTGCGGCTGATCGAGACCATGCCAATGGGCCGCAGTGGCCAAAAGGCAAGCGATCACTACATGGATTTGAGTACAGTACGCCAACAGCTGGCTGATGAGTTTAATATGGTGCCAGGGGTTATGCCCGGTGGTGGCCCTGCCCGTTATCTACAGGCTGTCGACGGTGGGCTGAAGGTTGGTTTTATCACCCCGATGTCACAGCACTTTTGTGAAACCTGCAACCGGGTAAGGCTCTCTGTCGACGGGGTGCTCTATCTCTGTCTGGGCCAGGAGCACAGCTTCGACTTTAAGCCACTGCTGCGTAGTGGCGTTAGTGATGAAACGTTGCAAGCGGCGATTATCAAAGCGCTGGCACTGAAACCGGCACAGCACGATTTTAATCAACAGCCGGAGAAGATTGTGCGCTTTATGTCGCGACTGGGGGGGTGATTGCCGCCCCCCATTTTTACCGCTTACCCGTTGTGGCTGAAAATCGCCAGTGCTTGAGAAAAATCATCCAGCAGATCCTGTTGATCTTCAATGCCGATGGAGAGGCGAATCAGTGAATCATCAATGCCCATTTCAGCGCGGCGCTCGGCTCCCATCTCCCAATATATGGTGTGGGCGACTGGAATCGCCAGGGTACGGTTATCACCCAGGTGGCTGGAGAGAATAACCAGTTCCAGCTGATTTAAAAACTCAAAACAGTCACAGCCATCCGCCAGTTCAATGCTGATAATGGCACCGTGGCGTTTGAACAGTGCGGTGGATAGTTCATGCTGCGGGTGACCTTGCAATCCGGGGTAATAGACTTTCGAGATGCTCGGGTGTGTGGCGAAAAAATTAGCCAGTGCAGCGGCATTGTCACAAGCCCGCTCCATGCGCAGTGCCAGAGTCTCTGCACCGATGGCAATTTTGTGGGCTGATTCGGCGGTTAAGGTGCTGCCAAAATCGCGCAGCCCTTTTTTACGAATTTGGGTAATGCCCCACAGCTCGGGTTCGAATTTTTTATAGGTATCGTAGATGTTTGGGTATTGAGACCAGTCAAACAGCCCTGTGTCGGTTACCGCGCCACCCAGGGCGTTGCCGTGGCCACAGATATATTTGGTCAGTGAGTTGATCGAGAGGCTCGCTCCCACTGTTTTGGGTTGAAACAGGTAGGGGGAGGTGAGGGTGTTATCCACCACATACAGCAGCCCACGCTCGCGGCATAACTCGCCAATTTTGAGCAGATCGGCAATCTGTGTGCGCGGGTTGGCGATGGTCTCAACAAAAACCAGACGGGTGTTCTCCTGTAGTGCCGCTTCAATACGGGTGACATTGGTTGCATCCACCAGACTGACACCACAACCTAGGGTATCAATGGTACCCATCAGACTATTGGTATTGCCAAATAGATAGGAGCTGGAGACGATGTGGTCACCCGCTCTCAGAAGAGCAATAAATGTTGAACCGATGGCCGCCATGCCAGTGCTAAAGCAGGCAGTGGCCAGACCCTCTTCCATGGTGGTGATCTTGCTCTCTAGTGCTGCGGTGGTGGGGTTGGATTGTCGGCTATAGACAAAACCACTCTCTGCACCCTGAAATACGCGCGCCAGATGGTTAGCATCGGGATAGCCATAGGCGGTAGCGGTGTGGATTGGCTTATGTACCGCGAAGTGTTCGATATTGGCGGAGCGATCTGAGTGGAGAATCTGGGTGGTGAATTTTCTGGTCATATCCTGATGCTTCTATAAGTAGGGTGTTGCGGATCAGTGTATCAATAAAGCACTCAACTACCTCAAAAATATCCCAATTTAGTGAGGAATTGTACTTTTTCTCTTGTTGTTTACTCCTGAATGAGCCGATTAGCCCGATATTTGGCTTGATTTATGAGCCGAATAAATCTATATTCAGCTCATTGTTTGAGCTGAATGTGTGGTTTAATCGGCTCATGGTGAGGTGGGAGCTGTATGGCATTAATACTTTCAAAGTGGGTTTGGCAACAACCGGATTGGCCTGACTTTAGGTGGCAGGATAAACGGATATTACCGCTGCTGCGTGCTGTACGTCTGAAACAGGGAGTGTTGCTAGGTAAAACGGGCAGTGGCTTTGAGTACTCCACCACCAGCTCTCGTGCTGCATTGGATATTCTGTTGCAAAATATCATCACCTCTTCTGCGATTGAGGGGGAGCAACTCAATGCACCCGCAGTACGTTCTTCTCTGGCCAAACGCCTTGGTTTGGATCAGAGTCGCCCCTATCCTATCTCCAAACGCTCTGAAGGTCTGGCGGAGATGATGCTGGATGCGACTCAAAACCTCTCCAGCTCATTGACACTTTCACGCCTGTTTTGGTGGCATAGCTGGTTGTTTCCGGAAGATGATCTCTTGTTGCAGCCGATTAAAGTTGCTCAGTTGCGTGGTGATGAGCCGATGCAGGTGGTTTCCGGGCGTATTGACCGCCCCAAAGTTCACTTTGAAGCACCACCACGAAATCTGTTGGAGTCAGGACTGAGTGATTTTATCGACTGGTTTAATCAAAGTAGAGGTGATGCGACCTTAGACCCACTGCTACGGGCAGCGATCAGCCACTTTTGGCTGATTACGCTACACCCTTTTGATGATGGTAATGGTCGCATCACCCGGGCGCTGACCGACTTGGCGTTAGCGCAAGCCGATAGCCCGAGTATTCACCTTTATGCGATGTCTGCCTCAATACTGGCGCGGCGCTCGGCTTACTACTCGATACTGGAGCAGAGCCAGCGCGGGGGTGTTGATATCACCGATTGGCTGGAGTGGTTTCTGCACACCCTGGATGCGGCATTACAGACATCGCTGAATGGCATCGAATATACGCTGGAGAAGAGTCGGTTCTGGCAGCGTCACCATGATGCTGGATTATCGGCACCACAAATCAAGGTATTAAACCGGCTGTTAGAGGGCGGGGATAACAACTTTGAGCAGGGTATCAGTGCGGCACAATATCAAAAAGTAGCCAAGGTGAGTAAGGCCACTGCCACCCGCCATTTGGTTGATCTATTGGCCAAGGGATGTATTCAAAAGCTGTCTGGGGGTGGGCGGAGCACCCGCTACAGCGTGGTGGGTTTTAAGCCGTAGCGCCGTTATCAATGGCATGTATACTAACCGAGACCTCCAACTTATGACGATGAAAGAGTTCCTATGTCACAAAAATTGACCCATTTTAACCATCAGGGTGATGCCCATATGGTGGATGTTGGTGCCAAAGCAACCACCCAACGTGTAGCGATTG
>UOFP01000254.1_pt1 | contig 15582 bp, 13 predicted proteins | sample 1988921 | NCBI WGS metagenome assembly UOFP01 (sample SAMEA4712195, study PRJEB27164) | hydrothermal vent metagenome | biome: marine basaltic hydrothermal vent biome; feature: marine hydrothermal vent; material: mineral | place: Pacific Ocean | collected 2011-06-14/2011-07-23 | depth 1719 m | reverse complement strand
CTTTAAACTCACCACCATACTTTTCAGCCATGCACTTGGTGATTGCCGCAGTCAGCGTCGTTTTACCGTGATCAACATGGCCAATCGTACCGACATTAACATGTGGTTTGGTGCGTTCAAATTTTTCCTTGGACATCTGCGGATCCCCTAAGTTGATAGTGAATGATAAATATTAAAACAAAAAACGTGGAGCCCATAACCGGAATTGAACCGGTGACCTCATCCTTACCAAGGATGTGCTCTACCGACTGAGCTATATGGGCTTAAATCTTTTTACTGATTGAGCACAACCGAATAATGGAGCGGATGGTGGGAATCGAACCCACGCCATCAGCTTGGAAGGCTGAGGTTCTACCATTGAACTACACCCGCAAGATATTTTACGCCCACCTCTATTATGGTGGAGGGGGAAGGATTCGAACCTTCGAAGGCTGAGCCAGCAGATTTACAGTCTGCCCCCTTTGGCCACTCGGGAACCCCTCCAAGTGCTGCGCATTCTGATGGAGATGTTTCCTTATGTCAACACCCAATACGCTAAAACAGCCTTCATCTCAGTGCTTTATTTCTGGCTATGCTATAAAGTAGCCGCTTTTCTGGCGTATATATAGAGATAGAGCAAGAGTGGCGCACCAAACAACCAATTTCTCAAAAAACATCAGGGACTCCATCTATGACGCATATTTCCAATGAAGATTTAATTCAAAGCGTTGCTGATGCCTTTCAGTACATCTCATACTACCATCCCCCGGACTTTATTAACGCCATGTACAGCGCCTACACCCGGGAGCAATCACCCTCGGCAAAAGATGCACTGGCGCAGATTCTTATTAATTCGCGAATGTGTGCAGAGGGCAAGCGGCCAATCTGCCAAGACACTGGCTTTGCGGTGGTATTTATCAAAGTGGGCATGGATGTTTCGTGGGATGGTGACTTGTCAATTGGTGACTTGATCAATGAGGGCGTTCGCCGCGCCTATACCAACCCAGACAATCCACTGCGCGCCTCTATTGTCGCCCCTCCGGTGGGCACTCGCACCAACACCCATGACAATACCCCTGCTGTCATTCACTATGAAATGGTTACCGGTGACCGCGTGGAGGTCATTTGTGCCGCCAAGGGTGGGGGTTCTGAGAACAAAGCCCGCTTCACCGTACTCAACCCCAACGATGATCTTGTTGATTGGATTGTGAAGACCATCCCCACACTGGGTGCCGGTTGGTGTCCGCCAGGAATCCTTGGAGTCGGCATTGGCGGCACCCCTGAAAAGGCGATGCTGATGGCAAAAGAGTCCCTGATGAACCCCGTCGACATTCATGAGTTACAGTTGCGAGGAGCACAAAACAGAACCGAAAAACTCAGACTTGAGCTACACCAAAAAATAAATGATCTGGGCATCGGCGCACAAGGCCTTGGCGGCTTAACCACGGTTCTGGATGTCAAAATAATGGAGTACCCCAGTCATGCCGCATCACTTCCGGTCGCTATCATTCCCAACTGTGCGGCCACCCGTCATATCCACTTCACACTTGATGGCCATGGCCCTGCAGAACTAACTCCGCCACCACTGAGCAACTGGCCCCTCATCACCCAGACAGATGATAGCCAATCACAGCACGTCGACCTCAACACCCTAACCCATGAACAGACAAAACAGTGGCACCCCGGGGATACACTCTTACTTTCAGGCAAGCTTCTGACCGGGCGAGATGCCGCCCACAAACGCATAGCAGAACTCATCGCAAGTGGATCAAGCCTTCCCGATGGTGTTGATCTAACCAATCGATTCATATACTACGTCGGCCCCGTCGACCCAATCAAAGGCGAAGCGGTTGGCCCCGCTGGCCCAACCACATCAACACGAATGGATAAATTCACTGACACAATGCTCGATCATACTGGCATTCTTGGCATGATCGGCAAAGCCGAACGCGGGCCGGAGACAATCGCCTCAATCAAGCAGCATAAGGCCGTCTATTTAATCGCCACAGGGGGTGCTGCCTATCTGATATCGAAGGCGATTCGTTCAGCCAAGGTGGTCGCTTTTCCAGAGCTTGGCATGGAAGCGATCTACGAATTTGATGTAGAAGATATGCCGGTCACCGTGGCAGTCGATTCACTAGGCGCATCAATACACCAAAGCGGGCCAAGGGAGTGGAAAATCAAGATAGAGGATATAAAGAGGCACAAAAAATAGCGCGCACTGTAAAGATCACAGCAGATCATCGACCTCCTGTCGCGCCTTTACTGCGGCATCGCGTGCTAATATGGCATCTTCCCTTGCGGAGTCATACCAACGGCGCTGTAACTTTAACTCTGCTGATTTCAAATGGTTTTCTGCCAACTCTAAAAGCTTGCTCTGCTGCGCAACCACACCCGACGATTTTGCCGCCTGCACCGCTTGGCGAGCATCACTCATCTCCTGTATAGGCGCAACCGAGCAGGCGAGCAGGCCAATCAAACAACACAAGATGATTAAACCACGAGCCACGATATTTTTAGCCCTAAAAAATTCATTTCGCATAAAAACCGACGCACCTTTTCCTTTACCCATCATACTGTGTGGAAACTAGCACTCCACCTATAGAGCTGTCAAGAACGCTTCCATCACATCACTTCTCAACGTAGAATCATTCACTTGGGACACGCCACCCTTTTCCCCGCAATAACTCCAGAGAGATCCTAATGGCCGACATTCTAGTACTCTATTATAGCCGTCACGGTGCAACTGCTGAGCTGGCACAACACATTACACATGGCATTGATGAGGTATCAGGCATGAGTGCCCGGGTGCGCACGGTGCCCGCAGTCAGCACCCTTTGTGAAACCAGCGAAGATGAGATTCCAGACTCTGGCCCACTCTATGCAGAAAAACAAGACTTGATTGAGTGTGAAGGTTTAATTCTCGGCGGCCCAACACGCTTCGGAAACATGCCTGCGGCCATGAAATATTTTCTGGATGGCACCAGTGACCTATGGTTAAGCGGAGCACTCACCAACAAACCTGCTGCACTATTCACCTCGGGAGCCACCATGCACGGCGGACAAGAGAGCACACTGCTCTCGATGATGTTACCGCTCATGCACCACGGCATGATGATTATTGGGCTCCCCTTCAGCGAGGCCGATTTAAGAAAGACTCAAAGTGGTGGAACACCTTATGGCGCAAGCCGGGTAACCGGCGCTGATGGCAAACAGCCACTCAGTAGTGAGGAGCGCCGTTTGGCATTTGCACTGGGAAAGCGAGTTGCAACAACCGCAAAAAAGCTCATTTCATGAACTCAAAACATCGCATCAATTCAGATATCACGACTCTTTTTAGTCTGGGCATGAACCCGCCACATTTCCCACAATGCATCTTCTAAATTTCTTGCGAATTGGGCTGAATCAAACAGTGGTGATACACTGATTTTCTCACGCAATCCTGAGCGAAGTGCTGCCAACCCAAGCAAATCACTCGCCAAAGTGACCGCTTTATCAATGTAGTCTGTCGTACTATTCACCACCCAGTTATTTAATCCTGAGGTCGTATTTATGCTCTCCCCCTGCTTAGCCAGCAGGGTTTCCCCAGCCAGAGTCAGTGTCGGCACCCCCATCCACAACGCCTCACAGGTTGTAGTCCCCCCTGGATATGGGAATGTATCCAATATCATGTCGACTTCAGCATGCGCCATCAGGTACTCCTCTCGAGAAACCGCCCCATACATATCAACCCTCTCAAGATTAATTCCATGCTGCTGTAGACGCTGCGAAACCTTATCTACCACATCAGGACTGCCAAATTGCTTGCATTGCCAGCGCAAGCGGGCACTAGGTAACGCCGAGAGGATTTTTGCCCATGTTTCAAGCACATCATCACTCACTTTTGCTAAGACCTGAAAACAGCCAAAAGTAATAAAGCCATTTTTCAACGCAGGCAAAGTCGCGACAGAAAAATCACTCGCTGGTGGTGTAAAGCACAACCGTGTATCAGGCAGATACCATATCGTCTCACTGAAATCACCGTGCCGTGCTTCGGGCACACAGACCTCATCTGCCAGCAGATAATCAATTTCCTTCACTCCCGTGGTTGAAAAATAGCCCAGCCAACTAACCTGCACTGGCGCTGGTTTCCATGCAAATACCGGCAACCGGTTGTGTATGCTATGACCAGAGAGGTCAATCAAAACATGCACTGCATCCCTATGTATTAGCTCAGCAGCAGCTTGGTCGCTCTGACCGAACAGTGGCTTACAGCTACTAAACAGTGGCTTTATACGATCAGTAAGCTCATCAAACTGAGAGTAGGTAGGATAAGCAATTAATTCAATTTTGGTGGGATCTATTTGAGCCAGTAGTCCTTCTAAAAAATACCCAACGGGGTGAGCACGCAAATCGCCCGATACAACACCAACACGCAATCGTTCAGAGGGAACAGTACACTGCCATGAAACGAATGGAGACACCGCTTTTCTGGCTACCATTCGACCATACTGGTGAGCCTCTTCCAGGAAAGATTCGGAGACATGAGCTGCAGAGTAATTCTGAAGAAAAAGTAAACTACTAAACGCTGCGGTAAAATCAGGATCTATCTCTAAAGCCTGACGAATACTCTCTATAGCATTGCCAAGCTGACCCAGATCACACTGAGCATTGGCCAAATTATTCAATGCCTTCGAGAAGGTCGGATCAATCGCCAGTGCACGCCTAAAACAGCCAACTGCTTCATTGAGCTCACCAAGCCCCACTTGAGCATTTCCCAAATTGCAATACGCCGCAGCATTGCCTGGGTCTATTGCCAATGCACGTTCAAAACAATCGACTGCTTCACTGAGCTTCCCAAGATCTATCTGAGCATTACCCAGGTTGTTGATTGCCTCGACATAATTTGGGTTGATCTTCAGTGCACAGTTAAAGCTCTCTACCGCTTCGTCTGTTTTTCCAAATTGTTTCAGGGCTACCCCCATATTGTTATGTGCTATTTCACTGCTTGGAGTTATTTCTAGCGCCCGGCCAAAGCTCTCTACTGCCTCATTGAGCTTTCCAATATCATTCTGGGCATTGCCCATGTTGTTTAATGCTTCACTGTAAGTGGGATTAATTTGAAGCGCCTTGCGAAAACAAGCTATCGCCTCTTCAAAGCGCCCCAGACTCTTCAAAACAGAACCCAGATTAAAGTGTGCCTGAGCATCATTAGGCATCAATATCGCGGCTTTCTGAAACGCTGGCAGTGCAACTTTTTCCTGCATCAACAAGGCGACACTTAATAACTTCCAAGTAAGGCCAGAGTCTGGGAATCGCTCAATCAGAGAACGACTTCCTCTTTCCAGCTCTGCGTAATGACCCAAGCTGTAAAGGCTAACAAGCTGGTTAAACTCTGCGTCTGAAGGATTAGCGGAACGTGATTTTCTCTTTTTTTCACAACATTTTTTGAATTTCTTTCCGCTTCCACAGATACACGGGGCATTTCTTTTTGAGCTCATATCTGGTTCCTATTCTGTTTCAATAGTCATTTAAGGGATGTGGAATTGATTAAAAGACAATTGAGAATCACTGCCCATCCAGAAAATCCCGAACAAAGGGGATGGTTAACCGACGTTTGGCGGTAAGTGAGGCTTGATCCAGTCGATCAAAAAGGTCAAACAACTCACTCATCTCGCGTGAACAGCGCTTAAGCAGATAAGCCAACACCTCTTCAGGCAACGCAAAACCCCGAAATGTCGCACGCTGTTGCAGAGCATAACCTTTCTGTACATCATTCAGGCATTGCAGATGGTAGATGAGAGCATGGGTCAACCGCGACGCCAGATCAGCCAGGCCGATACCCAGCAATGAAGGGGCGGCATTGGCGGTAATAACCAGACGCCCGCCCTGCTGCTGAATACGGTTATAGAGATGGAAAAGCGCCTCTTCCCACGCCGCATTGCCCGCCACTGAATGCAGGTCATCAAGACAGACCAGGCTCATCGACTCCAAACCAGAAAGAATCGCCGGTGCGATGGCGGGGGTTTCACCCAATGGAAGATACGCGACAGGATCACCCGCTGAGCCCACCTCATGACACAGCGCCTGCAGCAGATGGCTTTTCCCGGTTCCTTCGCCCCCCCACAGGAAGAGAAAGCCCGGTTCCTGCTGTCGCGCCAATGCCATCAGCCCCTGCAATGCCTCTTGATTATCACCGGGGTAAAAATTGGCAAAACTGGCGTTATCTTTTAATTGAACACCCAACGTCAGCTGGTCAGCTATTGAACTCATTGGCGGTTATTGCCCATAAATTTGACTCTGTAGATAGCGTTCATGCACATGGCGCAATACCACCATCACCACAGCGGCTACGGGTAGCGCGAGCAGGATACCAAAAAACCCAAACAGCTGACCACCCGCCATCACTGAAAAAATAACCGCAACGGGATGCAAACCAATTCGATCTCCCACCAGCTTTGGTGTTAAAACAAAACTCTCCAGCAGCTGTCCGACGCCAAAAACACCCACTACCGCCAGCAAAATCCCCAGCTCCTGGAATTGCAAATAAGCAGCCACCGTCGCCAGACCCACCCCGACAATAAACCCGAGATAAGGCACAAAGCTGACCAGTCCGGCAATGATACCAATCAACAGAGCAAACTCTAATCCCACCATCCACAAACCGGTCGAATAGATGGTTGCCAAGGCCAGCATCACCAATAACTGTCCACGAAGAAAGGCACTCAGCACCGCATCTGACTCAATGGTCAGTTTTACCGTGTCACCCTCCCAGGCGCGGGGGATCAACTCACGCAAACGCCCAACAAAAACATCCCAGTCACGAAGTAGGTAGAACGTCACTACCGGAATCAAAACAAGATTTGCCAACCAGGCCAGCACCATCAAGCTCGAACTAAAGATAGAACCCAAAAAAGCCTTTGCGATACCACCGGCCTGCTGCCACTGTTCAGTTATCAACGCTTTAACTGAGGCCAGATCAAAAAGCCCAGGGTCAAGACCCAGTTTTGCAACCAGAGCAGGCACCCAGTGTTTCTGCAAGTATTCCAAATAAAGCGGCAATTTGGCAAGCAGCGTGACCAGTTGCTGCTGGAGTAGCGGCAACAATACCAACAACACCAGCAGGCACACCGATAAGATGCCGGTAAAAACAATCGAAGCGCCCGCCGCACGCGGCACATTACGTGCTTCTAAACGATCCACCAATGGATCGCCCATATAGGCAAAAAATGCAGAGACAATGAAGGGGGTCAATATTGGTGACAGCAGGTAGAGCAGGCCAACGGCAGCAAGCAACGCCACAAACAATAACAGGCGATCTGTACCACTCAGTGGGTGTTTATTTAACGACGACATGATTCATTTTACCCGTTTGTTATAGCAGTGCATTGCACAGGTTATATTTATGGACGTAACTGGTAATGAAGTTCATCTTTGCGTTCAAAGGCCTCACTATCATATATAACCGGTTGCAGCTGTCGTCCCAACGCAAGAAGCCGCTCAACCGCACCCACATCACCCAACGCTTCCAACTCAACCAACAGCAACCCCTTTGACACCTCTTTAATGTGAAGCCTCTTCACAAGATCAAGCCCAAGGAGATACTCACTAACCCGGGCATACGCGGCCAAATCAGTCACCCCATGAATCCGCAGCACTACTTTATTTTTTTGATCAACATTCAAATGCTGGGCAAAGCGTGCCCCCAACTGATCCAGCAACAGATTAAGCCCCTCATCAAGCCCAACCACCAACCCTGAAGAGTCACGATGAATGGCCGATATTGCCTCATCGCCACCACCCAGCAACTGCCACTGCACCCGCCACACCGCCTCATTTATCTGTTGCAAGCGGCCCACCGCCACCCTGTCGGGTCGGTAACGCTTGGAAGCATCAAGAATAGGTGCCTCAAAACCACCCCTGAGATCACCCACACTCACTTTTTGCTGATCCTCCAGATCGAGCAACGGTAACCACAACGGGATTCCCCGCTGCTGAGAAAGTGCCTTGATCTGAGCCTGAAGTTCGAGTGAAAAGTCACCACCAAGAATCGCCCGCTCACTCTGCTGTTCAATCGCCAACCACAGTAGCATCGCTGGCCGCTCTTTACCCCATATCGGCAAGGATTCTGCCATTAACGCCTGATTAACCATCGATTCATCAAAACGCACCCACAACAGGTAAGGTGCCGGTGGAACCACGGGAGCCTGCTGCTCCGACTCGAGATCAACGGTTTGTTTTGATGACGTCCACCCCAGTGACGGCACCACAATTAACGAATCCTGATACTCGCGCCATTCAGGGTTCTCCTGAAAACGGAACTGCTGGGTAAAACGAGACGCATTACGTGACAACCGCTTAACCACATCGGGATCCAGCTGATGCTGACCCACCACTTTAATCAAAACCTGCTGAAAGGCCAGTGGCAGCACTCGATCCCGCTCGCGATCGGTTTGGCGTTCAACCGGCACTTCCGCCTCATAAAGCCCCTCAATAGTGGCCGCCTGCAACCCACTACAGAATAATCCACACCACAGCAGTGAAAAAAGGTAAAATAGTCGATTCATGTGGTGCACGCTATGCGGGCTTGACGTGCAAGTCAAGTAGATAGCATCGCATACACGGTAATTTGCAAGCGCAGGCATCTCCCACACCCTGCGGCCAAGAATTTTCAGGAGCCCTGAGTGAACGACAAACCCACAGCCAAACCCTCCCTAAGCTATCGTGATGCGGGGGTCAACATTGATGCCGGCAACCATTTAGTCGAACGCATTAAACCGATCGTCTCAAAAACCCATCGCCGTGAGGTGATTGGTGGATTAGGTGGTTTTGGTGCACTGTTTGAGATTCCTCTGGATCGCTACAAAAAACCGGTTTTAGTCTCGGGCACCGATGGCGTTGGCACCAAGTTGAAACTAGCAATGGAGATGAACAAACATGACACCATTGGTATCGATCTGGTTGCGATGTGTGTCAATGATCTTATTGTTCAGGGCGCAGAGCCACTTTTCTTCCTCGATTACTACGCCACCGGCAAGCTTGATGTGGAGAATGGTGTCGATATTGTTAAAGGCATTGCCGAAGGCTGTCTGCAATCAGGTGCGGCACTGATTGGTGGTGAAACCGCTGAAATGCCGGGGCTGTACCAAGGCGACGATTATGATCTGGCCGGTTTTTGTGTCGGCATCGTCGAAAAAGACCAAGCCATTGATGGCAGCAAGGTGAAAGCGGGCGATACACTGATTGGCATCGCCTCCAGTGGCCCGCACTCCAATGGTTACTCACTGGTGCGTAAAATTCTGGATGTCAGCGGTGCCTCGCTCGACGATGCCTTTGGTGACAGCACCCTGGGTGAAGCACTACTCACTCCCACCCGAATTTATATTAAGCCACTGCTAGCGCTGCTAAAAGAGGTGGATGTGCATGCGCTTTCTCACATCACCGGCGGTGGCTTGCTGGAGAACATCCCCCGGGTACTGCCAGACGATTGTGCCGCAAAACTACAGGCTAGCTGCCTGCCGCTACCAGCCATTTTTCAGTGGCTGCAAGAGAATGGAAATATCGAACAGAACGAAATGTACCGCACCTTTAACTGCGGTGTTGGTATGGTGATTTGCGTAGCAGAAGAGCAAGCCGACCAGGCGATCTCATTTCTCAATCAACAGGGTGAAACCGCCTGGAAACTGGGTGAAATCACCACGGTAACAGCGGGTGATGAACAGGTCATCATCGAATAAACCATGCCGACCAGTAGACAGAAAATGGCGGTCGTGGTGCTCATTTCAGGCAGTGGCAGTAACCTGCAAGCGATCATTGATGCCACACAACACGGCGGTCTTAACATTGAGATCAAGGCGGTCATCAGCAATCGCCCCGGGGTGAAAGGTTTGCAGCATGCCGCTGATGCGGGCATACCGACAGAAACGCTGGATCATAAGAAGTTTGCCAGCCGTCCAGAATTTGACTACGCGCTACAACAGCGCATTGACCGCCACCAGCCAAAGCTGCTAATTTTGGCCGGGTTTATGCGCATTCTCACCACCGAGTTTGTTCGGCACTACCAAGGGCGACTGCTTAACATTCACCCTTCACTGCTGCCAAAATATACCGGCCTTAACACTCACCAACGGGCAATTGAGGCACAGGATAGCGAACACGGTGCCAGCATTCATTTCGTGACTGAGGAACTTGATGGCGGCCCGGTGATCCTACAGGGTAGAGTTCCGGTTAAAATAACCGATACGCCGGCGCAACTGGCAGAGCGGGTATTGCAGGTCGAGCATCAGATCTACCCACAAGCGGTTCAGTGGTTTGCCGAAGGGAGAATTCAGTTGGTGGGAAATCATATTTTGTTTGATCAAAAACGGCTTCAAGAACCCCTCAGCCTCACTATGAAAGAGAGCGAAAAACAGTGACCCGCCTCCCTAAATAAGGGATGTAGAAAAAATTAAAGTACCGTTATTGCACCGGATTTTTGTTCGCTCTGTCTAGGCAGGTATTGGGCGCATAGTGGGCTACGCAACGAATACTTGCCTAGACAGAGCGGGCAAAAAGACCAGTAAGAGCGGTATTTTAATGAATTCTACATCCCTAAGGTAGGAAAAACAGAGAGGAACATGACCACACAATGCAGATTATCTCACTTGTTTTTTTCATCTCACTGATACTTGCCACTAGCTCTGTGGTGGCATCAGAACCCGTCATCCCAGACTTTGAAGCGACTTACAGCCTGCACCGTTCAGGCCTGACCTTTGGTGAGAGCGTGCGTCAATTCAAGTCTCTGGGTGATGGGCGTTATCAATTTGAATCCCGCACCCGCAGTGTTGGTTTTGCGGCGATGTTTATCAAAGAGAAGGTCTACGAAAAAAGCTTGCTCTCCTTCTCTGCGCAAAAAAACCGCCTGCTGCCTGATAGCTACCAATATTCCCGCAGCGGAAAAAAAGAGCGCCAGGTCGAACTCAGCTTCGACCGGGAAAAAAATCGGGTAATTAACCGCGTCAATGATGACCCGTGGGTAATGGATATTCCAGAAGATACCCTGGATAAATTTGGCTATCAGCTACAGATCATGCTCGATGCCGGAGAGAAAGAGCGCTTTCAGTACCAGATAGCCGATGGCGGCAAACTGAAGCAGTATAATATCGAAGTAATCGGAACCGAGATGCTCAAAACCGCCATCGGCACCTATGAGGTGGTGGTACTTCAGCGCAGCAATGATAAACGCCAAACCACCATGTGGTGTGCAAAAGCGCTGCACTACCTCCCGGTCAAGATTACACAGAAAAAGAAAGATGGTAGAGAATTTCGTGCTGAAATCAAAAAGCTAACCGGGCTGGGGCGCTAAGGAGACGCTGAAATATCAACTATTTGCCCGCACGCAGCAGACCACCCAGCCCCACATCGTTGAGCACTTTATTCAATCGCTCTCGAATAGTAGTGGCACTATCACACTGCAACGCCTCTTCCAGCAACTGACCAGCCTGCTGCTGAGTCATATTACGAATCACCCATTTGACACGAGGCAGACTTGAAGCATTCATGCTCAAGCTGTCCGCCCCCATCGCCAGTAGCAATATGGCCGCTGCTGGGTCTCCGGCCATCTCACCACAAATACTCACTGACTTACCACTGCTGTGCGCACTCTTCACCACATGCTGCAGTGCCTGCAATACGGAAGGATGCAGGCTATCAAACAAATGCGCCACTTGCGGATTATTGCGATCAACCGCCAGCAGGTACTGGGTTAAGTCATTGGTACCCACCGATAAAAAATCAACCTGGCGCGCCAACTGCTCTGCCTGAAAAACAGCCGCTGGCACCTCAATCATCACCCCGAGTTGGTAAGGCCTAATCACCACCCCCTCCTCCTCCAGTTCCTTCGCCGCCCGGCTGATCAACTGTTTGGCAAGCTCCACTTCCGAGAGGTTCGTCACCATCGGTAATAAAATATTGAGATTATCGCCCCCCTCGCTTGCCCGGAAAATAGCCCGCATCTGTACCAAAAATATTTCAGGATGATCCAGGGTCACCCGAATACCACGCCAGCCGAGAAAGGGGTTCTCCTCATTGATCGGAAAATAACTGAGTGCCTTGTCACCACCAATATCCAGGCTGCGCACCACCACGGGTCGACCTTTAAACGCATCAAAAACCTGACGATAGATCCGGCACTGTTCATCTTCGCCGGGAAAACGATCACGGATTAAAAAAGGAAATTCAGTCCGGTAAAGTCCAACTCCTTCAGCACCACATTTCAATGACGGGCCAATATCGGAGAGCAACCCGGTATTGGCGTAAAGGGGAATAACCACACCGTCTTTTGTTTTTGCCGGTTCATCACGCAGACCATCCAGCTCTGCTGAAAACTCACGCTCTTCGGCAATCAGTCGCTGATACTCCCTGCTGATGGCCTCAGACGGCTTGATATAAACCTTACCTTGATAACCATCAACCACAATCTCCTGACCATCCACCCGCCCGGTTGGAAAATCAGTCATCCCCATCACGCAAGGAACCCCCATCGCACGAGCCAATATTGCCACGTGGGAATTATTAGAGCCCCGCACTGAGATAACAGCAGATAACACCCCAGGAGGCACTTCGGCCAGCATGGTCGCGGTAATCTCCTCACCAACCAGCACCGTGCTGGCTGGGTAATCATTTGCTCTGTCCGGCACATTCTGTAAATGGGCTAAAATACGAATCCCCAGATCTCGAATATCCAGCGCACGCTCACTGAGGTAGGGATCTTCCATCGCCTCAAACACACTCACATGTTCAAGCACCGCCTTTTTAAGCGCGCCCGCCGCCCACAGCCCCTGATCGATATATTCGACTATTTTGTCGACCATGCCACCGCTATCCAGCATCATCAGATACACTTCAAACAGCACCCGGTCGTCTTCCGACACCCCCATATCACTCAGTCGCACCAGCAATAGCTTGATGTCGTTGCGCACCGCATCCACGGCAGCCATCAACTGTTGCACTTCAGCAGCCGTATCACTCACCAGACGATCGGGCACCGCATTGAGATCAGCAAGCGGATAAACCACCACCGCACACCCCAGCGCCACCCCGGCAGAACCCGCCAAACCCACGAGAGGGCGATCACTGCGGCGCTCTTTTCCTAACAGACGCTCCGTATCACCGGTAACCTCAGCATGGGCAATTGCACTGGCCAGTTGAGCCGCAACCGTAATCAAGAAGCTGACACTGTCTTCCTCGAAGCGCCCCCCCTCAACCTCCTGCACCGCCAGCACACCAACAACCTGACTCTGCTGAATAATCGGCACCCCAAGGAAGCCATGAAAAGCCTCCTCACCGGTTTCGGGAAAATATTGGTAACATTTGTGCGACGGGGCATCATCAAGGTTGATCGGCTCTGCACGCTCACCCACCAAACCGATCAACCCTTTTTTCGGACTCAAACGCACCCGGCCAACCGCCGTCGGATTCAGGCCCTGGGTGGCCATCAGCACGTACATCTGCTCGCTATCCCTGAGGTAAATAGAACACGTATCCACCCCCATGGCCTGCTTCACACGTAAAACAATACGCTGTAGCGCCACCTCAAGACTGGGGGCATTATTCACCTCCTGGACAATTCGTCGCAGAGTGCCTAGCATCTGACTACCAACAATCGGGGCCATAGACTAACGCCTTGAGTGGGTGGGGTAAGAACAACGCGGTGGCACATTGTCAGCAGAGCCAAAAAGGGTTGGCCCCAGTACGTTTAATGCCGACTCATAAACCTTGCGTTTAAAAGAGACCACCTCAGTAATCGGGTGCCAGTAATCAACCCAGCGCCAATAGTCAAACTCGGGAGTATCACAAGCATCCAGTGAGACATGATCGGCAGGCACAATCAGCCGCAGTACAAACCAAATCTGTTTTTGCCCAATACAGAGTGGGCGCTTCTCTCTTCGTAGCAGATGTTTAGGCAGATCATAACGCAGCCAGTCAGGGGTGCGCGCCAACACTTCAACATGCTCAGGCCGCAAACCGACCTCTTCGTAAAGCTCTCTATACAGGGCCTGCTCCGGTGTCTCGTGTGCCTTTATTCCACCCTGGGGAAACTGCCAAGATTGCTGACCGATACGCCGCGCCCAGAACAACTTACCATGCCGATTGGCCAGTATGATGCCTACATTTGCTCGGTAACCTTCTAAATCAATCACTTGCGTTCAATGTGTTATATAACTTAAGTTGGTTACGATTCTTCCATAAATAGCAACCACCAGCAAATATAAATAGGGACTACCACGGTCAAACGCTTTACAAGCGAAGCAAACCCTCTATAGTGCGCCAGTAGACGGGATGATTAGGAAGGAAAAAGACCCATGAGCATTGCCATTTTTGATCTGGATAATACCCTGCTAGGAGGCGACAGCGACGCCCTGTGGGGCAGCTTTATTTCAGAACAGGGAATTGTTGATGCTGAGTTTTATGCCAAAGAAAATCAGCGCTTTTATGACGAGTACCAAGCGGGCAAACTGGATATTTATGAATTCCTCAATTTCAGTCTCAAGCCGCTCTCAGAGCACAGCCTGGCAACGCTGAACAGACTGCACCAACAGTTCATGCAAGAAAAGATCGCGCCGATCATGCTACCCGCAGCAAAAAAGCTACTGAAAACACACCGCGACCAAGGCCACCTTTTAATGATCATTACCGCCACCAACCGCTTTGTCACCGCCCCCATCGCCAAACTATTCGAGGTTGATGTGCTGATCGCCACCGACCCGGAGATAATCAACAACCGCTACAGCGGAAAAGTGGCCGGCACACCCTGTTTTCAAGGCGGAAAAGTGGAACGTCTCAATCAATGGCTGAAAGAGAATAACCGAACGCTGGGCGAGAGCTGGTTTTACAGTGACTCTCAAAATGACCTGCCACTTTTAGAAATGGTTAACCACCCGGTTGCCGTCGACCCCGACCCCAGCCTTGCAGCACATGCGGCTCAGCGTGGCTGGCCACTGATCACGCTACGACAAGGTGGAGAAAGTCAGGCCTTTCAAAGGGTATTGAATAAGCCATGACTGTAATCGGCTGGTACGCAGCCAACAGATACCATTCAGGTTTATGGGGAAATACTTTTCTGGCCACCAGACAACAAGGTAAACAATAGGTAACCAACAGGAGACACCTTGGGTCTTTTGCCTATGCTAGCTCGCCATTTAAACCAAGCAGCAACATACTTTGGATACACAAGAAATAAAATCACTCTAATTCCAAATCATCGTCGATAAGATGATCAAACCCACTATATTCAATCAAATTTTGTATAATCATTGATGCTTTTTCAGCCTCATATGTATTGGCTGGATGACCTAAAACAATTTTTTTCGTAACTATTCAGCGTGTTTAGATTTTTCCTCAAATCGAGGCATTTTCGCACGCAAAGAGGGGGCATATAGGGCATATGTGACCGATTGAGTACGAAAATAACGACGAGTTGAGGCAAAAGATGAATACGCTGAGTAGTTACTTTTTTTGTAACTATTCAGGTAGCAAGTTTTTCCAAAAAAAAACAAAAAAGTTCTTGACACGCTTTTCGTGTGAAAGCGCACGAAAACCACAACATGTAATCCTCTTATAAAACCAGCCATAGCCTCCCACTGA
>UOFP01000184.1_pt1 | contig 15859 bp, 12 predicted proteins | sample 1988921 | NCBI WGS metagenome assembly UOFP01 (sample SAMEA4712195, study PRJEB27164) | hydrothermal vent metagenome | biome: marine basaltic hydrothermal vent biome; feature: marine hydrothermal vent; material: mineral | place: Pacific Ocean | collected 2011-06-14/2011-07-23 | depth 1719 m | reverse complement strand
TTCACGGCGAAAGATGTGCTCAAAGGCATTTTTTACAGTTGAAGTACCGGCACCCGAAGAGCCGGTAACCGCGATAACTGGATGTTTGGCAGACATAAGTGTCTCTCCCTTAAACAATATTTAAAAAATTAGTGGCGATTTGGTTACTCGTTACCTATCTTGGAAACCTCTGAGCTTCCCGTGGTAACGCGCCAAGATGCGGGCATTCTAACATAGTTTCATAGATAAAAAATGACCACAAAATTAACCAGCCATAAGGCGCTTAGGGATGTAGAAAAAATTAAAGTACCGTTATTGCACCGGATTTTTGTTCGCTCTGTCTAGGCAGGTATTGGGCGCATAGTGGGCTACGCAACGAATACTTGCCTAGACAGAGCGGGCAAAAAGACCAGTAAGAGCGGTATTTTAATGAATTCTACATCCCTTATGACGATTCTTCATCTTTGCTCTCATCAACGGGCACGCTGTAACCACACTCTTTTTGAGGGCAAATTTTTTCAGCCCCTTTTCGTTTGGTGGTCTTCAGTGTCAAAATTGGCCAGTTGCAATCCGGGCAGGCTTCATCCACTGGTTCATTCCAGACGGCATATTTGCAATCAGGGTAGCTGGAGCAGGAGTAAAAAATCTTGCCATAGCGTGACTTACGCATCAACATCTGGCCTTTGCTGCACTCAGGGCAGGCGACGCCGGTCTCTGTCGGTTTCTCTATCGGCTCAATATGTTTGCATTTTGGATAGGCGCTACAGCCGATAAATTTTCCGTATCGCCCCTGGCGTATGAAGAGGGGTGCATCACAGCTTGGACAGGTTCTGTCCTCCACCACTTCGGGTGTGCTGGAGCCCTCTTCGCCATCAAGGCTGCGGGTATAATCACACTCAGGATAACCACTGCAACCAATAAAAGTACCTCGACGACCCAGGCGTTTGCTCAGCAACTCACCACACTTGGGGCATTTTTCATCCAACACTTCCTGGGTCACATCTTTGCGGCTGACTGATTTTTCTTTCTCATCCACCAGCTCTTTAAAAGGCCCCCAGAAGCGTTTCATCAACGGGATCCACTCTTTTTCACCGCGAGAGACTTCATCTAGCTCATCTTCGAGTTTCGCGGTGAAGTCATAATCCACATAGGTGGTGAAGTGCTCAGTCAGAAATTTGTTAACAACCCGCCCCACATCCGTGGGCGTGAAACGCCGCTTCTCCAGCTCAACGTACTCACGTGATGTTAATGTTGAAATAATACTGGCATAGGTCGAGGGACGTCCAATGCCATGTTCTTCCAGCGTTTTCACCAAGCTGGCCTCTGTATAGCGTGGTGGTGGCTCGGTGAAATGCTGCTCGGCACGCACCTCATTCAAGTCAATAACATCGCCCTCTTTCATTGGCGGTAACAGACGGTTTTCGTCCGAGTCACCCTTCGCATCATCAACACTCTCTTGATAGACGGCCATGAAGCCCGGCTTAGCAATTGTTGAGCCGGTGGCGCGGAACAGATTATCCGCATCACCGGCTATCAAATCGATACCGACAGTGTGAATCGTTGCATGCACCATCTGGCAGGCAATTGAGCGTTTCCAGATCAGGTCATACAGCCGCGCCTGGTCTTTGCTCAAGGTGCCTTTGATCTCATCTGGGTGCAAATTAGCCGTGGTTGGTCGAACCGCTTCGTGTGCCTCTTGCGCATTCTTGGCTTTTGTTTTAAACAGACGCGGTTTTTCTGGCAGGTTTTCTGCGCCATAACGTGAACTGATAAGTTCCCGAATATCCGCCAATGCATCTTGAGAAAGCGTCACCGAATCGGTTCGCATATAGGTAATCAAACCAATGGTTTCACCATTAACTTCGATTCCTTCGTAGAGTTGCTGGGCGGTTCGCATGGTACGCTGAGCAGAGAAGCCTAATTTCCGGGAGGCTTCCTGTTGTAGCGTTGAAGTGGTAAAGGGTGCCGCAGGATTGCGTTTGCGTTGTTTTTTCTCGACCTTGGCAACGGTCAATTTTCCGGCAGACGCAGCAACCAGATCAGTCCGAACACTATTAGCCTGTTCCGTATTAGTGATGCTGAATTGAGAGAGCTTTTCCCCCTGGAAGCGGGTTAGTTTGGCAACAAAATCCGGGGTGTCTGCCTCAATACTCCAATACTCACGGGATTCAAATTTTTCAATTTCTAGCTCACGCTCAACAATCATGCGCAGTGCTGGGCTCTGTACCCGACCGGCGGAGAGACCCCGGCGCACTTTCTTCCACAACAGTGGCGAGAGATTAAAGCCAACCAGGTAATCCAGCGCACGGCGGCTCTGCTGGGCATTGACCAGATCCATCGACAGCTCGCGGGGGTGCTCTATGGCCTCCTGGATGGCCCGTTTTGTAATTTCATGAAAAACCACTCGCGCACACTTCTTCCCTTTTAGCGTGCCCTCTTTTTCCAGCAAGTCATACAAATGCCAGGATATCGCTTCACCCTCGCGATCCGGATCCGTTGCCAGTAACAGGGTGTCTGCCTTTTTCATGGCTTTGCGGATTGCATCCACATGTCGCTGGTTTTTTTCAATGACCTGATACTTCATGGTGAAGTTTTCAGTATCAACGGCACCCTCTTTGGGTAGCAAATCACGCACATGCCCGTAGGAGGCAAGGACGTAGTAGTCCTCGCCAAGGTACTTGTTGATTGTCTTTGCTTTCGCGGGTGATTCAACGATAACGAGTTTTGAGGCCATAAGTTGACTATGATTCTTTGTAGGATTATCAGCTGTCAAAATTGGCAGCGCTATGGGGTGTTCAATAATGGTGAATAATATTAGTGCACCGTATTTTCATTTTCCTGAAAAACAACATTCTCCATCCATGCAAATTCTGCCTCCTGGCCCGGGCGATTGTAAAGTACTAACATCACAATCCATTTCACTTGATCCAGTTCAATCTCATCACTCTCCAGCGCCATGATGCGATCAAGCACCAGTTCCCTTGAAATCGCATCAAGAATACCGAGCTCTTCCATTGAAATCAGGAACCCCTGACAATTCATATCAAGGCGTGCACGTTCGTAATCGCTAAAAAAACGGACAGCCTGGGCGGGGTGTTTCGGTAACGACGGGCTAATGCCCTCCAGATCACTCAAGCCCTCTAACCAGCAAAATGCTTTATGAATTTGCTGTGGTTCAAAACCCGCTTCTGCCAACTCATCTTGCAGGGTGGCCTGATCAGGCTCTGGGCCTTCATCATCAAGGTGGTTTTCAAACAGATAGATAAGAATATCCAGTACATTTTCTTTCATTTGGTCACCTTTTCAGGAAGCTTGTAGTAGCGCCCTGCGGAGGATGCAACGAGATCGTTTAGCTCTAGTTGTATCAGCATGGAGGAAATTTGTTCTGCCGTCAATCCACAGCGCACAATCAATTCATCCACTGAAACCGGGTCATTACCGATATTTTTTAACAGCAATTCAAGCGCCTCGCCCAATACCACTTTCGAATCACTTCCGGGCAATTCAGCTTGTGGTGAAATAAAGGGTGATAGCTGAACACTCACTTCTTGTAAAATATCGGACAATGATTCAACCAATGTTGCACCATCACGAAGCAGCCGGTGACACCCTTTGCTTAACGGGTTGTGAATTGAACCCGGTATCGCAAAAACTTCTCGTCCCTGTTCAGTTGCCAGGCGCGCGCTGATCAATGAACCACTTGCCAGGCCCGCCTCAACCACCAGCACGCCCAATGATAAACCACTGATAATACGATTACGACGAGGAAAATTTCCAGGGCTGGGGTCCGTGCCCAAAGGAAACTCTGAAATCAACAGGCCTGATTCAACTATTTGCTGCGCCAAACGCTGATTACTCCGGGGATAGGTCATATCCAGCCCGGTACCGGTGACCGCCACCGTTTGCCCCCGCACACTGAGCGCCCCGCAATGTGCGCTGGTATCAACCCCTATCGCCAAGCCACTGGTAATCACCAGACCCGCTTGACTCAGCGCACAAGCAAAATCATAAGCGTTTTGTTTACCCTGTGGGGAGGGGTTCCGGCTCCCCACAATCGCCATTTGAGGGTCACCAAGTACGCCAACATTACCCATTGCAAACAGTAGCGGCGGTGGGTCTGCAATCTGTTTTAAGAGGTGAGGATACGCTGGATTATCAAGAGTGATAATGTGGTGGTTGGGCTGTTCTGCCCACAAAAGTGCTTTCTCAGTACGCTGCCAGTTGGGCCGCCGCAGATACGCTTGAGCACGTGAAGGAAGTTTTGCCAATACGTCGTCATGGCTACCTTCAAACAGCGCCTGTGGGTGTTCGATATGTTCAAGTATGGTTTGATAGCGACGCGGGCCAATTGTCGGCGTATGCAGCAATTCCAGCCAATATCCAATCTCATCCATGAGCTGTTTTTTACCTAATTTAGAACACTAAAAAACGTCATTCATCACTTTGTCGTTAACATACATCTCTTTGTAAGCGTCCATGATGAGCGCATAGCTGGTATTTTCAAAGACGCGAAAAACCATTGCAACACCTGCCAATGAGTCAGGCAATGTCACCTTGTCCTTATCTTCACTGCGTTGGTCAACAATCGTTTTTCCCTGTCGCCAAACGGAAAGCGTGTGTCCTGGTACAACGCCATCAATTTCACCAAGACTTAAAACGACCACTTGATATTGACCAATACGCTCGATGCCATCCAGCAAGCCGACAATATAACCCTCCATCATCTCTTCTGGTGCACGGGGAGAAAATTCACTCAACTCAGCCTGAGGGATAATCGGCAATAGACGATCACCATTCAACACTTCACGATTTGACTCAATCACCCGCAAGGTTGAGGGGTCGGCTGTCACCAGCAACTTTGCTATGCCGACATAAGTTGCTTGATAACCCAAAACACGCTCCGGATCCTCGGGGCTGTAATACGTCTGCCCTGAACGATAAATCATATACTCATTGCTATCTTCCATTAACAGGTTGCGCGCATAGATGATGTTACCCTCACCTGCAATCAACCGTTCTCCATCATTTTCCAGAATATATCCTGAATAGCTAAGCTCTTGGTCGCTAACAACATAAGACTTGGAGAGAAAGGGTTTAATCAAATCCATGGGAATCACATGGATCGATTTTGAATAATTGTCTTCGGTGCGAATTTGCGGAGATAATTTGACCGTCTGATCATTCTGAATATTCGCCCGCTTCATACTAAATACGGGTTTTCCATCACGATAGCTCAGATAGATGATATCTCCTGGGTAGATGAGGTGAGGGTTTTTGATTTCAGGATTGTGCTCCCAAACTTGAGGCCAGCGCCACGGGTCACGTAAAAAACTTCCTGCGATATGCCAAAGCGTATCACCCTTCACCACAACATGATGATCTGGATGATCGGGATTGATCACCACCTCTTGAGCCCCTACACTCGTCGTGAATAATAGTATCAAAAGAGCAATCAATGGTGTTCTCATGACCATGGTGAATCCTTGTTAATTCAGAAAATAACATCGAGTGTAGCCGATGCTTCGTTATATCTCTACAGTCTGTTCCATTTTAACTATCGGCTATTTTGCAGCTTAAGTTAGGTGTTGACTGGTTTGTCTGCCAACCATCCCTTATAATCCTGTATAACAGCAAAGCAGCAACGGTTAAAACATGGCACTGTTAAATATCCTTATCCTTCCCGATTCGCGGCTCCACCGAGTTGCCAAACCTGTCGATACGATTACCTCAGAAATATTAGAGTTACTGGGTGATATGCTTGAAACAATGTATGAGGCCCCGGGCATCGGTTTGGCGGCCACACAAGTTAATGTGCACCAGCGTATTGTGGTGATTGATGTCTCTGAAGAGAAAAACCATCCCTTGATACTCATCAATCCTGAGATCATCGACCATGAAGGCCTGGTGGTAAGTGAAGAGGGTTGTCTCTCTGTTCCCGGCATTTATGAAGAGGTTGAGCGGGCAGAAATAATCACCGTGAAAGCACGAAACCGTGACGACAAAATGGTGAAATTTACTGCTGATGGGTTGCTTGCAACCTGCATACAACACGAGATCGACCACCTCAATGGAAAGGTCTTCATCGACCGCATATCACCATTGAAGCGCCGACGCATCAAAAAGAAGCTCGAAAAAGCCAAAAAAGCAGCCACTGTAGAATGACACTATTGAAGCCAAAATCTGGCAAGCTGAAAATTATCTTTGCCGGTACCCCTGAGTTTGCGGCCACCACTCTTGCGGTGCTGCTCGAATCCAAACATAACATCTGCGCGGTCTACACCCAGCCCGACCGCCCCGCAGGCCGAGGCCGTAAACTCACCCCGTCACCCGTCAAGCAACTGGCAATCCAGCACCAACTCCCGGTTTACCAGCCACAAACTCTACGAGATGAAGAGGCCCAACAGCAACTGGTGGCACTGGATGCTGATGTAATGGTTGTTGTCGCCTACGGGTTGATTTTGCCCCAAGCAGTGCTGGAGATGCCCCGGCAGGGCTGCCTCAACATTCACGCCTCACTCCTGCCCCGCTGGCGTGGGGCGGCACCGATTCAACGGGCCATTGAAGCCGGTGATGCCGAAAGTGGCGTCACCATTATGCAGATGGATGCCGGGCTGGATACCGGCGATATGTTGCACACCGCCAGTTGTACAATTAAAGACGACGACACCGCACAGACACTGCACAACCGACTGGCCAAGATGGGTGCTGAAGCGCTGTTAACCGTGCTGCAACAGCTGCTTGACCACACCACAATCCCGGTTTCACAAGATAACGCCCTGGCCAACTACGCTCATAAAATGGAGAAACGCGAAGCCGAGATAGTGTGGCAACAGGATGCATTGCAGCTCTCTCGGCGGATACGGGCCTTCAACCTCTGGCCGGTCTGCTTTACCCAATGGAACGGTAAACCACTGCGTATTTTGATGGCCCAGCCATTAACTGAAAAAAGTGACCAGCAACCCGGCACCGTTATCCGGGAGGGTGCCGATGGCATCGACGTTGCCTGTGGTGATAGTGTACTGCGAATCACCACACTACAAATAGCCGGCAAACGTGCCACCTCAGCCGCAGAATTCATACACAGCAGATCACTGCTGGGAAGCGTATTGGGCCAACTATGAAAAATGTACGCGCACTGGCCGCCAAAACAGTACAGGATGTTGCCTATAAGGGTCGTTCACTCTCCACCCTGCTGCCACCTGTACTGGAACGGTGCAAGCCACGGGACCGAGGATTACTACAAGAGCTGTGCTACGGCACGCTGCGCTACCATTTTCGTCTCAAGCCGCTACTGCAACAACAGATGAGCAAACCGCTCAAAGCCAAAGAGAGTGACCTCGAAAGTTTGCTGCTGGTGGGACTCTACCAACTGCTCTACCTGCGCACCCCGGGGCATGCCGCCGTCTCCGAAACGGTATCGGCGGTACAGGAGTTAAAAAAAGGCTGGGCCAAAGGGCTGGTCAATGGCGTACTGCGTAATTGCCAACGCAATCTCGATAAATTACAAACCGCAGTGGATGCGCACTACAGCAGCCAATACGCCCACCCAGAGTGGCTAATCGAGCGGCTGCAACAGGCCTGGCCCGAACAGTGGCAGGCGATACTGGAGGCAAACAACCAGCACCCACCAATGACGCTGCGTATTAATGCACAACACCTCACTCCCGAGGCGTACCAACAGCAACTGCTTAAACAGCAGATTAACGCCACTCTGAACCCCCACAGCCCCACAGCCGTTACTCTGGAAAACCCCCTGGATGTCTCACAACTGCCGAGCTTTGCTGATGGCTGGCTCTCGGTACAAGACAGTGCCGCACAACTGGCCGCCCCACTACTGAATGCCCAAAAAGGGGATCGAGTGTTGGATGCCTGCGCGGCACCGGGTGGCAAAAGCGGCCACATACTAGAGCAACAACCACAACTGAAAACACTGGTTGCCATTGATTGTGATGCCAGCCGTCTCACCCGCATAGAGGAGAACCTGCAACGCCTCAAACTCAGCGCGACACTCCTTTGCGCAGATGCCGGCGACCCATCCAACTGGTGGGATGGCGAGCAATTTGAACGCATTCTTCTGGATGCTCCCTGCTCCGCCACCGGGGTGATTCGTCGTCATCCCGACATCAAGCTACTGCGTAAAAACAGTGACATTGATGAATTAGTGGCATTGCAACAACGCATTTTGGAAGCTCTTTGGCCGCTGTTGAAAATCGGTGGTCGGCTCCTCTATGCCACCTGCTCGGTACTGCCGGACGAAAACAGTGATCAACTGAATCGATTTTTGGCCAACCACCCAGAGGCAAAAGAACAGATAATCACTGCGGAATGGGGACAGCCTTGCACCGTTGGACGGCAGATTCTACCGGGAGAGGCAGGAATGGATGGCTTCTACTACGCTTGCCTCGAGAAACTCGCGTGAAGGGGTTACAGCAGGCACGGTTAGGCGGAATTTTGCTGCCACTGTTGCTGCTTTTTTCTCAACCAGTCGGTGCTGACGATTTTGAAGTGATGGATGCTCAGGTGACACTTAAAAATGACATTTACCATCTCAACGGCACTATCCGTTATCCACTGGGTAGCGAATTAAGCGAGGCGTTACATCAAGGTGTGGTTATTCCCATCAAAGTCATCATCGAAGTTTATACCCCAAACCGCTACCTACCCGAAACAGAAGTCGCCTTCCTGAAACAGCGCTACGAGTTACGCTTCCATGCGTTGACACGGCAATATGTGGTCATCAACCACAACAGCAGTGTTAGTAACAACTACGGTTCACTCGCTCATGCACTGCAACGCCTGGGCGAAATAAAAAACCTACCGATTATCGACCAAAACCTACTGGAAGAGGGGGTGGAATACCGCTTGCGTATTCGTGCTGCGATCAACACAGGCCGACTTGCTATACCGCTGAGGCTCACCTCTTATTTTTATGGCCCCTGGCGCAATGAAAGTGAGTGGTGGGATCTACCACTCAAGGAGCCACTGACCCCGTCATGAACGAAAACATCGAGCCGAAAACATCCGGCAACATGAACAGAGTGCAACGCTACTTGCAGCGGCAGCCACTACTGAGTCTGTTACCGGTTGTTTTGCTATTTTTGATCATGCTCTCTTCACTGACCCTGCTCAGTGATGCTACCCAGAACTCTGAGCGCTTTGAACGGCTCTACCTGCAGCTGTTAGTCATCAACATTATTGGCATGTTGATCTTTATTCTCCTCATCAGCCTCCGCATTGCACGCTTTATCGGTGATTTTCGCAAAAATGCGATTGGTTCACGGCTTGCCCTGCGTTTAGTCACCATGTTTCTGTTGGTATCGATTGTGCCGGTGAGTGCAGTCTACTACTTCTCACTGCAATTTCTTGAGAAGGGGATCGACAGTTGGTTCGATGTGCGCATTGAACAAGCGCTGCAAGATGCCTTGAACCTGAGCCGAAATTCGATGGATCTACGCATTAAACAGCTGATTAAAGAGACCTCGACAGTGGTTAATGAGCTGCGTAAATCCAAAAAATATCACGTCACACACCTCACCTCACTGCATCGAAAAAGTGACAGTACAGAGCTGACACTGATGACAGCCAATGGCAGAACGATTGCCAGCAGTACCCTAGACGGTACCGATATTTTGCCGCAAAAACCCAATGACGCCATCCTGATGCAAGTACGCCAAGGCTATAACTATGTTGGATTGGAACCCAATCAGGATGGCCAGTTAATCATCCGTGTTGTCAGTCTGATCACAGCGGACAACACTTTTAACGAACCCCGAATTCTGCAAGCACTCTACACCCTTCCCAAACGTACCAGCACTCTGCTAGACAGTGTCAATGACTCCTTTGCCTACTACAACGAAATGGTCTATTTGAGGGGGCCACTCAAAAACAGCTTTACCCTCACCCTCTCGCTGGTATTGTTGCTTACCCTGTTAACCGCCATCTGGGTCGCCCTTTTTTCCAGCCAGCGTCTGGTTGAACCAATCCGCGTGCTGGCGCTGGGCACCCGGGCCGTTGCCGCAGGGGACTACAACCAACAACTGCCGCTGACCAGTTACGATGAATTTGGCACGTTGGTTAACTCCTTCAATGACATGACCCGCAAAATCGCCCAGGCCCGGGATGAGGTGAGTAACAGTCAACAACAGATCGAAAAAGAGCGTGCCTATCTTCGTGCGGTACTCGGTGGGCTCACCTCCGGTGTTTTAACCTTTGATGACCGTTACCGGGTGCGCACCGTTAATACCACCGCGCGCCAGATTCTTGAAGTAGACTTTGAACCCCTGATGGGCAAACATATCGCGCTGCTCGGCAAACGGAATGAGCATATGCACGATTTCAGCCACGAGATGCGCCAGCAATTTGAGCAACAGACCCGTAACTGGCAAATACAGATCACCATCTTCACCACACGCGGGCGCAAAGTGCTGATGTGCCACGGCACGCGCCTGGCTGAACGCCGACGGGGCGGGTCGGGCTATGTACTGGTGATCGATGATATTACCGGTCTACTACAGGCACAGCGTGATGCCGCCTGGTCAGAGGTTGCCCGTCGTCTCGCCCATGAGATAAAAAACCCACTGACCCCCATCCAGCTTGCGGCAGAACGAATGCGTCACCGTTATCTCGACACGCTCTCGAGCGCCGACGGTCAGTTGCTGGACCGCTCCACCCACACTATCATCCAGCAGGTTCAAGCGATGGAAGAGATGGTAAAGGCCTTCAGCGACTACGCCTACACACCCAAACTACAGTTGGCGAAGCTTGACCTCAATCAACTGATTGACGATGTATTAGAGCTCTACCGTGGTAATACCAAAGTCACCTTTAAACAACAGCTCGCTCCTGAACTCGGTGAGCTTCAGGGCGACAAGGGGCGGCTGCGTCAACTGTTACACAATCTCATTAAAAATGGCGTTGAAGCCGTGGCAACGCAAGCAGACGGTCAGATTAGCATTACCACCGTGCGTCACGGAGAGTACCCCAATGGCTATATTGAACTGACGATTGATGACAATGGCCCGGGCATTCCCGAAACACTGCTTAAGCAGCTCTTCGACCCCTATGTCACCAACAAACCCAAAGGCACCGGGCTGGGGCTGGCGATTGTGAAAAAGATTATTGAAGAGCACGGTGGTATTGTCACTGCCCACAATCGACCACAGGGTGGTGCCCACATGGCACTGCGCCTGCCATTACACTACAATGCCCCTCTACCCGAAGATCCGATAAGACAGCAACCGCCCACTCAGTTGGAGAGCGAATGAAACAACCCTATATACTGGTCGTCGATGATGAACCCGATATTCGTCAGCTGATTCAGGAGATTTTGCAAGATGAAGGGTATCAGGTTGCCGTTGCCAAAGATGGAGAAGAGGCTCGCACGCTTATCCGCAAAGAGCTGCCGGAACTGATTCTACTCGATGTCTGGATGCCCGATATTGATGGCATCACACTCTACAAGCAACTGCTGGCCGAAGGTTGTCAGGCACCGGTCATCATTATGTCTGGCCATGGAACCGTTGAAACAGCCGTAGAGGCAACCCGTTTGGGTGCTTATACTTTTTTGGAAAAGCCTCTCTCTATGGGGCGTTTGCTACCAGCAATAGAACAGGCCCTTTCCGCATCGCAATCAACTAATAGCCACACACAACAGAGCCAGCACATACGCCAATCCACCATTCAGCTGGTTGGTAAAAGTGCGGTCATGCAGCGACTGAGAGAGCAGCTCTCTCACGCTGCCAAGTTTTCACTCTCTGTCATCATCGAAGGAGAGTCGGGCACCGGAAAAACCTTCAGTGCACGCTACCTGCACGACCACGGGCTACATCGTGATGGCCCTTTTGTCGCGTGCCACCTCGCGGCACTACCTGTTCAAACGATGATCAACACCCTTTTCGGCAAAGAGCAGGATGGCCAAATAACCCCAGGGAAATTTGAACTGGCCAGTGGTGGCACCCTCTATATTGCCAATATTGAACAGCTCACCCTGGCACATCAGGATCGTTTAACCGGCTATCTGAAGAGTGGTGAATATTTTCGTCAGGGGGGCGACACTCCCCTCAAAACAGAGTGTCGGCTTATTTTTGCCTCGAGCTGTGATCTTCCGACACTGATTGAGAAAGGGCATTTTCGCAGCGACCTCTACCAGCTACTCAAAGGCATATCACTTCACACACCACCCCTTAGTAAACACAGTGAAGATATTCCCGAACTGCTCAATAACTTTGTCGACCACTTTGTTGAGAAAGAAAAGCTCCCTTACCGTCACTTCGGCCTGCCACTACAAAACTGCCTGCGTAACTATCACTGGCCAGGCAATATCAAAGAGCTGAATAATATCGTGCGCCAACTACTGATTACCGGTACACAACCGGAAGTGCGACTTGATGAACTCAATGGCTTACTCAGTGCAAAAAGAGCAACCAAGCCACAACCACTCTACGATGCGTTATTTTCCCTGCCGCTGCGTGAAGCAAGGGAGTCGTTTGAGCGCTGCTACTTGATTCATCAAATGGAGCAACAAAAAGGTGTCATCGGTAACGTCGCTAAAGCCGCTGGTGTTGAGCGCACACATCTGTATCGCAAGCTGCGTGCGTTGGGCATTGAATTTAAATCGGTAAAATGAGCGCTGGTATAGCGTATCATTCACTGTAAACTAGCCTTGGATTTAATAAAAAAATAACATCCTATGAAAATCATTATTCTCGGAGCTGGCCAGGTCGGCTCTTCCGTTGCGGAAAACCTGGTTCATGAGGCGAATGATATTACGGTGGTCGACACCGATGTCAACCGCCTCGCGTTGCTACAGGATCGGCTCGACATTCGCACCATAGAGGGCGAAGCCTCTCACCCGCAGGTACTGGAACGGGCGGGAGCGGAAGATGCCGACATGATCCTTGCGGTCACCAACAGTGACGAGATCAATATGGTCGCCTGCCAGGTGGCCTACACCCTGTTTCACACCCCAACCAAAATTGCCCGGGTTCGCTCCGTCGAATACCTCGCTTATCCCAAATTATTCAATCAAGAGGCGCTTCCGGTTGATGTGTTGATCAGCCCAGAGCAACTGGTCACCGACCATATCCAACGTTTGATTGAACTGCCCGGCGCACTGCAAGTGCTCGATTTCGCCGGTGGAAAAGTGCAGCTGGTGGCAGTGCGTGCCTACCACGGTGGGCCGCTGGTGGGTCATGCGCTCAGCACACTGCGTGAACATATGCCCAAAGTGGATACCCGGGTTGCCGCCATCTTCCGTCATGGAACGCCGATACCACCCCATGGCGATACCGTGATCGAAGTTAATGATGAAGTCTTTTTTATTGCCGCCCGTAAAGATATTCGTGCGGTGATGGCAGAGCTGCGCAACATTGATGAAAAGGTAAAACGGGTCATCATTGCCGGGGGCGGTAACATTGGCAAACGGCTGGCCAAGGCACTTGAACATCGCTGCCGAGTCAAGTTGATCGACCATAATCGTGAACGCACCGAAGCCATTGCCGCCGAACTGAAAAAGACCATGGTGTTATTTGGTGATGCCGCTGACGAAGAGCTGTTGCTGGACGAAAATATCGAAAATACCGGTGTCTTCTGTGCACTCACCAACGATGATGAAGCCAACATCCTCTCCGCCATGCTGGCCAAGCGCCTCGGGGCACGCAAAGTGATGGCACTGATCAACCGCTCTTCCTATGTCGACCTCATGCAGAGCGGTACCATCGACATCGTCATCTCACCACAGCAAGCGATGATCGGCAGTCTGCTGGCCCATGTGCGCCGGGGTGACGTGGTCGCGGTACACTCACTGCGGCGCGGCGCGGCAGAAGCGATTGAAGCGATTGCCCATGGTGACCGGGAGTCATCCAAAGTGGTTGGTCACGCCATTGAAGAGATCACCCTGCCCCATGGCACCACCATCGCCGCGATCGTCCGTGATGACGCGGTATTGATCGCCCACCACGACACCGTCATCAACTCCGGCGACCATGTTATTCTCTTCCTGGTGGATAAAAAATATGTACCCGACGTGGAAAAGCTGTTTCAAGTTGGCATTACCTTCCTGTAAATAAGAGCGAGCCATGCAACTAGCAATCATCCAGCGCATTATCGGCATATTGTTGATGATTTTCAGTGTCACCACGCTGCCGCCCATGGTTGTCTCGTTAATCTACGATGATGGCACCCTGATGCCCTTTGTGATTACCTTTCTCGCCAGCCTGCTGACCGGCCTGGTGATCTGGTTCCCGGTGCGCAACCGCCGTAAAGATCTGCGGCTGCGGGATGGATTTGTAGTGGTGGTCACCTTCTGGACTGTACTCGGTTTAACCGGTGCACTGCCGTTTATGCTTGCGGACAACCCTCGCCTGTCACCCACCGATGCGATTTTTGAATCCATGTCAGGGCTCACCACCACGGGTGCCACCGTCATCTCCGAAAGCATTGACACCCTGCCCAAGTCGATACTCTTCTATCGACAACAGCTACAGTGGTTAGGCGGCATGGGAATCATCGTACTGGCGGTGGCGATTCTGCCGCTACTGGGTGTCGGTGGCATGCAGCTCTACCGCGCCGAAACACCGGGGCCGATGAAAGACAGCAAACTCACCCCCCGCATCACTGAAACCGCCAAAGCACTCTGGTATATTTACCTCTCCCTCACCATCATCTGCGCACTGGCCTACTGGGCGGCGGGCATGAGTGGCTTTGATGCCATCGCCCACAGCTTCTCCACCATCGCCATTGGTGGCTTCTCCACCCATGACGCCAGCATGGCCTACTTCAATAGTCCGCTGATTGAGATGGTGGCGGTCTTTTTCATGCTGTTGGCGGGAATGAATTTTGCGCTGCATTTTCTCGCTTGGCGCTCATTCAGTATTCGCCCTTACTACTACGACACCGAAGTCAAAGTCTACCTCAGCATCCTGGCAACTGTGGCTGCCATCACCGTCACCTACCTTCACTACAACAATGTGTTTGACAGCTTTGGTGAAGCACTGCACCACGGTATCTTCCAAGCCGTCTCCATCGGCACCACCACCGGCTTCAGCACCACCGAATTCTACGCCTGGCCCGGCTTCCTTCCCGTACTGCTGCTACTCACCAGCTTTGTCGGCGGCTGTGCCGGCTCTACTGGTGGTGGTATGAAAGTGATTCGTATCATACTGCTGTTTAAGCAAGGTTCACGGGAGGTGACCCGGCTGGTACACCCCAACGCACAGATCCCAATCAAGATTGGCGGCAAAGTGCTACCTGAGCGAGTAATCGAAGCGGTGTGGGGGTTCTTCTCGCTCTACGTCGCCTGCTTTATCATCTTCATGCTGATCATCCTCGCCACCGGTGAAGACCAAACCACCGCTTTCTCCGCCGTCGCCGCCTGCATGAACAACCTTGGGCCAGGGCTCGGCAGCGTTGGTGCACACTTTGACGACCTGAACGACACCGCCAAATGGGTACTCTCCCTCGCCATGTTAATGGGGCGGCTTGAAGTCTTCACCCTGTTGATACTCTTTACCCCAGCATTCTGGCGGCATTAACAATCACAACGTTGAGCAAAGCCATTGGTGGAGTATCAAAACGGTACCACTTTAAGCGGTTAAAAATTAACAACCAGCAACTTGGAGGTCGAGGCTTTAGCCGGGGATCTTACAAAAAGGGCCGGGAAGCAATTACTCCGTTGGGGAATGATCGTTTTACAGATCAAATTCAAGCGGCATTAGGGAGAAAGGTAGGGCATCGATTACGGGGTAGGTCCAAGAAAGGGCTCTGACCCCTTTTGTGCTTTTGTGCTAATCCGGGCAATTGACACGACAGGACTTGCTGTGGCTTTCGCCTCCGCGCACCTGCTAGATTGCAGCCTTGTCGGCTGCTCCTGACCCCAATTATT
>UOFP01000180.1_pt1 | contig 15873 bp, 11 predicted proteins | sample 1988921 | NCBI WGS metagenome assembly UOFP01 (sample SAMEA4712195, study PRJEB27164) | hydrothermal vent metagenome | biome: marine basaltic hydrothermal vent biome; feature: marine hydrothermal vent; material: mineral | place: Pacific Ocean | collected 2011-06-14/2011-07-23 | depth 1719 m | reverse complement strand
CCGTCTCCTCCCACGGGCTCTCTTTCTCCAACGACACCGGTGCGCTGAACCTGGATGCCGTCATCCACGCCCAAAATGTTGTGCAGCTGACCGCCGCCGATGAGCACCGGAAAAATTTCTCACTCACCGATATCGAAAGTGCTGGTGGCAACGGCCAGGAGATTTTTTTACCCGGTGTGCACTCCGATATTGGTGCTGGATATCGTGATGGCGAGGGTGAATCGCAAGTAGTGTTGTGGGCCAGCGGTGTTTTTACAGCACTGAAAAAAGCCGAAAAAGAGAGAAACCGCTTGGTTGCCGCCAAATGGTATAAAGCAGAAGAGCTAACCCTTCTTGCTACCCACAACAACGGGGTCCTTCTACAAGCCGCGCGTGATAGCATCAGCAACCGTTACAGCCGCATACCACTGCATATTATGGCCGATCTTGCGCGGGAGCCGGAGAATAAGATCAGTTTTGATGACAGGCTCGACGGTAGAGAAAAAATCCCCCCGGCACTGGAGCTGGCCCAGCAGGAGATTAAGGCCTATGTTGATCAGCACAAAGGCAAGGGCTGCCGCACCTCCGAGGCCGCGCACTGGCATGATAATGAACGTTCCTGGTTGCGTGATTTACGCTATGGCTATTTCCATTTTTCCGCCAAACTGGCGTTTGGTCATGGGCCGCGCTATATCGGTGGTCAACGTCGGCGGATGACCTATGGCGGGTAACGCTTTAAGCCGAAGGTGCCTGTTGTTTACACTATTAATGGTGCTCACCACTCACGCCACCACAGGAGTCGCAGCAGAGATGACAAAATTCGAATGGAAAGCCACTGAAAGCGGCCCCCGCTACTACCCGATGGAAATCATCTCAGGCAACCTGGAATACCACGATGGCAGCGGCGCCACCTATGTGCCGAACGGTTCATTATTGAATCACGGCTGGGGCAAGGGGGTCTCATCGCATGTGATTGGCGATGGCATCAACATCAACCCGCTGCCCAACCGCCTGACGATCAGTTTTTTCTCCTACACCGACAACCAGTTTTATCGGGGTGATTTTGAATTGCCCTATGAAAAAATATTGGGGCTGTTTCAAGCGGGTTTTTATAGTCCGAACCAGGAGGGGGAAATCAGCTATCGAAAAATCGTCGTCGGTGTCGCCCCCGGCGGCGTCGTCGCGGTGTGGTTATGGGGGATCGAAAAAAACACCGAAGTTTTTTTTGGCCAGGCAGAAAAAGTAGATATTCCATGGAGCCGTTTTTTGAATGAGACGCATATATCGCGAGAAGAATTTGTGCAAAAAGTCATCAAAGGCTCTCTCGAAACCCCCGAGCGCATCGAAGCCCTGCGTAAAAACGGGGTACCGGTGGGGCTGTGGGAGCGTTACCGCACCCGCTACCCGTGGCAACCATTCTTTACCGGTATGAAGCTGATGAAGGATGCCGGGATACAGGAGATTCACTATTTTAACGGTGAGCGGGATTATTTTCATTTTCCGCTGAGCAAAGAGATAGCCGAGAGCCGCCGTGCGGTGCCGAGTTTTATGCGGGTTTACTGGGACAACCCGAACGGTCGCAATCAAGCCTTTTTATTGAATTTTGACGAAGCCGAAATTATCAGTGCATTTCAAACCCTGGGCAAAAGCGGCCTGCCGATCACGTTTGAGTTCTCCATGCGCCGGGATGAAGATGGGGTGCGCCGGTTGCACTTTATTGTGCATACGGAAAAAGAGCGAGTGATCCTGAAAAAAACAGCGCTTAAAGCGTTTGGGGCAAAGGATAAATAAGCAGGTGCTGTACTTTGCTTGCACTCAGGAAAAAGAATAATGGAAATACTCGTATGTTTTTTAATCATTCCGGCCATCATGTTCATGGCAGCGCTGGTGGCGATATATCAGCATGGATTAATTGCCGTCGCATTGTGGAGTGTTTTGGGTGCACTGTATGCTGGTGTGATTTTTCAGCTCTTTAAAGGTTTTGGTGATCCCCTTGGTAGAACCCACAGTTTTGAGTGGCTGGAATTTTTCAGAGACTCATTTTCTGCATTGGTATTAATCACTATAACGCTAATGATCTATTATGCTGCCGTCCACTTCCTTAAAAGTGGCAGCTATCTATTTGCTTCATTTTTTCTCATTTTAACGTTAATGTTTCCTCTGACTTTTGTGCTGACTGACGGGTTTAGTCCCTCCAAGTTTAAAAACTTGATCGTCTCTTTAGACAAAAAAAATCCATTTAAACAGACGTATGAAAAAAGTGATAAGGCTTTAAAAGCCGCTTTTAATGATGGGATGAATGATAAAAAATCGATACGACCATTTGTTAAAATTTCTACTAAAATTGCAAAGAGCAGCCCTTACGCCAAGAGGTTTTCTTTTCAATTTGCTAATTATTCAACAAAAATATTAATCAGCCGTACGAAAAACAAGGATTATGGGGCGGCTAAAAAAATAGTTAATAATTATATTGATAATATTCTCCCTTTCTCTGAATACCATCAAAAAACGAATGACCTGGCAAGTAATGCCTTGGTTTTAAGCGTATTAAGTAACGACCAAAAGCTTGGCCAAAAGGTGATGGATGAACTATTAGGCCCGCATGTTGAAACCAATACTATAAAAAATGAAATATTGCTGTTTAACCTTGCTTGTTATTATGCCTTAAAGAGACAGAAAGGTAAGATGCTTGATTTCATAGCGCGGGCACTCTCTCACGGTAAAAAAGCGGAACAATTTTTGTCGGACTCGGATTTTGAGTATTACTGGGAAGATAAAGAGTTCATCGCTTTATTGCAGAGTGGAAAATAAATTTGTAGTCACGATTTAGCTGCTACACATATATGCCAGTTGAAAGTGATGCAAGAAGACCGGCTGAAAGGAGGTTAGTTCGATATTTATCAGTCCAAGAGTAACCTATGCACTTTCAGCGCATAGTGGTTGAATTTCTTAAATTCTTGGGTATCACAGGCTCAAATGCATCACCAAACAGGCTGTGCAGAATGAGTGTTTTCTCTTTTTTCTGCTCTGTTTTTAGCTCTTGCCAGGGGACAATATAAAGCACCTGGGGTAGCTCTTTATTGCCTTTAATAAAGGTCGTTTCCATCTCTACTTCATCATCGTCTGCGATGAGATGGCCACTGGCCGTTGAAATTAAAATAGTAGTGATCAGTGTTATCAGAAATTTCATGTGTCACCTTGTGGCAGGTTACGTTTCAGCTCTTTGACCCAGACTCTGGTCTTTTTATCTTGATGGTCTGATAAGTTCAGATAGTGTTGGTAGTGGATGACGGCTTTTGCAATATCCTGCAGGTACAGGTCGTAAAGCAGGGCTAGATTATAGTGGGCCAGGGCATAGTCCGGTTTGTTGGTGATCGCTTTTTGATAGTAGTGTTTTGCGGTGTTGATATTGCCTTTTTGGTATTCGATAAATCCGGTGATGTTGAGTGCCTGTGCCATTTCAGGATTTTTTTCGAGTGCAATTTTTACCTTTTTTTCGGCCTCTTGGTAGTTCTGTTGTTTGATATGGATCAAAGCTAGATTTGCCCACGGCCCTGCGAGATCAGCATCTATATCAATTATTTTCTGTAACGATTTTTTAGCCGTTTCATAATCACCATTGCTCAGTTCAGTGAGCGCACTCTGGTAACGAGTGGTTAGCTCTTCTGTTGGCGGCTTTCCGCTATTTTCTTGTGATTTTTCGGTTAATAGATCCGAAGCTGGTTTTTGGGTTGGCCCTGAAGTGCAGCCTCCCAGTAGCAGGACAAATATCGATAGCAGAGATAAAAGTTTAGTGTAATGCATTGATATATCCATCCAGCCTGGCTTCGCGCTGGTATCTTACCGGGAACAGTTTTTTAAGTTGTGTGTGGCTTTTTCGAATCCATTGGTCGTAAATGTCATCTTTAACGTAGCTCAGATTGATCTCATAGAACTCAATGGCTTTCTCTTCAAACGGGAAGGCTTGGTCTTCGATCAGGATTTGATACTGCTCCAATTCATCATCATTCAGGTTGTTGGGCAGCTCGGACTCAAGCAGGGCGATGCTGAATTCGTTGTAGATGTCGGCAATTGAGTGGGTGGCTTCCGTGGCGGTTTCTGCCACATTGTAGGATGAGGCACGCCCGTATAAATTTACCGCTTGCTGCATGGCGGCTTTTTTCTTTCTCAGGCTTTTCTTTAAGGGCAGGCGTAACTTGGTACTTGAATATTCAATGTGGCTGTTTCTTGCCAGGTGCAAGGCGGCAGAGGAGGCGATAAAGCGGGTTCGCTCTGTTCTCAGTGAGTTGGATACCTTTTTATCTTCCTGGACAATGCTGTTTTGCCACTGATTAGCCTTTTCGTTGTTGCTGTTTAGTTGATACAGGGCCACCAGTTTGAACATCGATTCCATGTACTGCGGGAAGGGGCGGCGAAAGTTTTTTGCATAGGTTTCAAACGAGCGTATTGCGGACGGGTACTCTTTGTTTGCTTCATAGAGCTCACCCGCTTTCCATTGGGCTGCTAGCTGGTAGGCTCTATCTTGTTGGTTACTTGCCAGTTTTTCCAGCTCTTTTGCTGCGGCGATATCTTGTTTGGAGTTCAAGTAGGCGGCGGTCAGTTTTTTGGTGACGTCATATGCATTTTTGTGGTGCGGATATAAGCGCTGGAAGGTTTTGGCGTACTGTATTGATTCATTCCAAAGCTCTTTTTGTATGGCTAATAAAACCGCATCATACATTCCGGTTGCTGCTATTTTTGCGGTCGGTGCCACTTGTGATATCCGGGTGTAGTGTTGGAGTGCGCTGTGAGTTTCATCTCTTTTTCTGGCTGATTCCCCTTGATAATAGATGGCCAGGGCCAGGCCATCGATGATGGAGGAGTCACTTCTCCAGGCCGGGCTATAATCTTTCAATATGCTGTGATATATGTTTTCAGCATCTTCATATTGCGCCAGTTTGAAGTAGGCGTGTCCTTTTATGGTATTTATCTTTATCGCCATTGAGCGTTGAATCTCACCGGTGACCAGTTCGGTCAGCATGATCGCTTGTTTGAATCGCTTGTTTTCGTAGGCCAGTTCACCGGCGTGGAGAATGATATTGGCGGTGCGTTTATCATTTGGGTATTGCTGACCATACAGGGTTGAGAAGTGGGTGAGTTTCTCTATCCATAACAATTTATCGTTATCATTTTTCTCTGAAGCGGATAATTTTGATGTCAGTAAAATCGATTCATAGGCTGAATTTTTGTCTATGATGATGTTGGAATCATATGCCGCCAACTCATAGTGCTTCAGGGCGTTGATGTCGTTTTTATTGCTGGCGAGAAGCGAGGCATATAAAAAGTGGATATTATCTTTTCTGGAATAAGATGAATAGTGTTCAAGGTAGTTTTCATACCAGCGTTTGCTATTGGCGTAATCACTTGCCTTGCGCGTTTTGAGGTATGTGTTGTGGTAGCTGGCTGTGATGGTCAGGATTTGCTCGCGAAGCGAATTTTTTACCTGTTTAAAGATTCGCGGGTCGCTCTCTTTTCTCTTTTTCCAGTATTCACTGCCAGGATGATATGTGACATAAAATGCCTCCAGTGCACTGTTCATTCTTGAGGAAAAACCAGCCAACTTCCAGATGTCGACGACTTTTAGTAACGCCTCTGGCACATGCTTAGATGTTGGGTTGTTTTTTGCAAAATATTCCAACGTAGTGACCGCATCATTTTTTCGCTCTTCCCGAAGATAAATATTGCTCAGGTGTGTGTGTATGGGATACAGGTGTTTGAAATCGGGGGTCTCTTTGAAGTGATATTGGATCGATTCGGCACCATCCATATATGAGAATGAGAGGCCGATGGCACGAAAATATTCGTTAAATAGCTCTTTTTTTGTTCCGCTGAGTGTTGAGTATTCATCGAATGCGTTGAGATTCACCGCCTGAAAAAAATCATCGAGGGCTTCAAAATAGAACGCTTGTTTAAAACGGGACCAGCCTCGCTTATACAGTGATTTTTGGTAAAAAATGCTCTGTTTTTTTGCGCCGATAACGTCGGTGTATCTATCTTCAGCCAGCGCATAGTTTCTTTCGCTAAATGCATTTTCAGCCAGGCGGAATTGGCTTTCAATAAAATATTTTGATTTAGGGTGTTTTTCAGCCAGTTTTTTCAAGCTGGCGTGGCTGTTTTCACTGTCACCCTGCTGGTCATAGGCTTTGGCCAGTTGGTAGAGTGTTTTGTCATTGTTTTTATTGTCTGGATAATCGCGTAGTGCGGTACTCAGCAGCTCGATGGTTCTGTTTAGTTTGGCGTCATAAAGGTTGTCACTTGCCCGTTCGACCGCATCACTGTTCTGCTCATTTCTATTTGTTAACATCTGTTCGGATAATTCAAATTCCAGTGCGGCAAGCCGGCTCAGTGCATCCACTCGCGATTTATCATTTTTTGAGGCGTGTTCCAAATAGGTGGCGTAGGCTTGGCGAATATCGTCATTTGATTTGGACACTGACGATGTATCGTCTGTGGATATGGGGGCGGTATTAACGTCAAGTTCAGCCAGCGTTATTCGTTTGACAGCGGGTGTTCCACAGGCAGTCACGAACGTAATGATGGTAAGAAGAATTAGTATGTGAGGCATTAGTTATCAACCAGATTACTGTCATAGAGTCTGGCCAGGCCAAACCGTGACTGGGCCATATAACTGTTCAGTTGTTCGACTCTTTTTCTGAGAAGGTTGCGAACCATTTTTACAATGATGGTTTGGTACTGGTCGTTTAGCTGTTCATATTCGTTTTTGATATTGTCATTATCAACACTTTCAAAATATCTTCCATAGGTTTTAAGCTTTAAATAGTTTTCAAAGAAATAGTCTGGGTAGTCGGCAGAAAAGTTGATTGGATTGCTCTCTATTTCAAGTGTGATGTTTATGCCGGTGTTGATTGGATGATTTTCCAGCTCTATGTCGGAGTCGATCAGCGTCTGTATCTCTGTAATCCTTTTTTGATAGTAGTTAATCGCCTCTAGGTAGCCTGCAGATGCGGTGGTGGGTTGTTGCAATTTTTCATAAAAATAGGGGGTCAGCAGGCGTGACTCATCAACCGGCAGTTCATAGGTCTGTTTCGCTTTTAAAATATTCGCGCTGTTTAGTGCGCCAACAAAGTCGTTTTGATTGGCGGCGGCCAGGGTGATTCCCAGCAGTGCCCGATTGGCGAACAGGCTGTCTACGCTTATGTTGCGGAAGTAGTCTCTTGAATCCCGGTAGTTTTTTTGGCTCAACAGCGAATAACCCAGCGTCAGATATAAGCGGTTAAGTGTCTCTTCCTGTTTTGCTGCCTCAGCTGATTTCAGGCTGTTTTGTATCGTAATGTGTGCGTCAGTCCACCACCCTTGTCTGATGTTGGCTATCGCCATGTTCAACCGGGCTGAGAGGTAATAGGCTGATGTTGGCTCTACTTTTTCATAGTGGGTTATCGAATCCCGGTGTTTTTGCAATTTTTGCAGTGAGACTCCCTGCATTAACAAGGCGTGCTGGTAATCTTCATCCACTAAATCAGTCATAACGCCATCAAGAAGTTGCAGCGTCTTTTGCCACTTATTCTGTCTAAATGAAAATGCTGCAAACCGGTAGGCGCTGTTTGATCTGAGTACTTGATCTCCTTTGTGGTTAACCAACTCAAAGAGTGCATGGGCTGTTTTGGTATCGTTTTGGTTTAACAATATGTTGATGAAATAGGGTATGTTTTTATCATCATAATATTCATTCAATAGCGTTATATTATTGAATAGAGTATTCGCGGCAAGCGCACTGTTATTTTCAGCAATATGCTGTTTAACCACTGATAGTAACGGTTCGATTCCACTGTGTTTTTCTGAAAGCCATTGTGGTTGTGTTAACAAAAATGCCTGGAAATTGGCAGAAAATTGTTGGTGTTTCTGCTCTGTTGACGCGATCAGCAGAGCGATCTCATCTTGTCTATTATCGGCAGGTGCTGCGTGCGACACTGCTGAAAACAGCAGTGCCGACAGCAATGAAACCAATGCATGCCTGAGCATATTTTTCAGTTGCCAAGTGAAAAACATCAGGAGATGGCGTAAGTAAACTGGCCGTCATCATTGACCCCAACCTCAATGCGGGAGAGCTCTTTTCCATCCGCCAGTTTTGACAGACACTCGGTGGCCATTTCGGGCAGCAGGGTACGGCTTAGAATGTTTTCGATATTTCTGGCTCCGGTATCAACCTCCTGGCTGCGTGCGACAATATGTAACATCACATCATCATGGTAAGCGAATGTCGCGCCGTAATGACCTTTGATTCTCTTCTCTATTCGGGACATATTGATTTTGCAGATTTTGAGCAAATCTTCATCGCCTAGCGGGTAGTAGGGGATGACGGTGGTTCGGCCCAAAAATGCCGGTTTGAAGAAGTTGAGTAGTTGAGGGCGGAAGTTGTCCAGCAGCACTTCTGGATCGGGCCGCTCTTCACTCTGTGCGCAGATGGCGCGGATATGCTCTTCGCCGGCATTGGAGGTCATGATGATGATGGTGTTACGAAAATCGATGTCCCGGCCTTCGCCATCTTTAATGGTGCCCTTGTCAAACAGGTTGTAAAAAATATCCTGTACTCCGGGGTGGGCTTTCTCCATCTCATCCAGCAACAGCACGCTGTAGGGCTTTCTGCGAACCGCTTCAGTGAGTACGCCGCCTTCACCATAACCCACATAGCCGGGGGGTGAGCCTAACAGCATCGATATTTTGTGCTCTTCTTTAAATTCAGACATGTTGATGGTGGAGATATTGTGCTCTCCACCATAGAGCGTATCGGCCAGTGCCAGCGCAGACTCGGTTTTACCGACACCACTGGGGCCGACCATCAGAAAAACCCCGATGGGTTTTCGCGGATCAGTTAATCCGGCTCTGGAGGTGCGAATATTTTCTGCTATGGCATTCAATGCATGGGGTTGGCCGATCACTCGGTTGCCCAGGGCATCGGAAAGTTTGAGGATGGCTTCTATTTCATCCGAGACCATTTTTCCTACCGGAATGCCGGTCCAGTTGGCAACCACTTCGGCAATCGCTTGACTGCCGACATTCACCTGAATCATCGGGTTGTCGCCCTGAATTTTTTCCAGCTCGGCCATTAAACGGTGCAGTTTGGTTTTGATTTTTTTCAGTTCAGTGGCGCTGAGTAACTCCGCTGCGTTGCTCTCTTTGCGCTCTTCTTCTGACAACTGTTGATTATGGTAGTCATCTTCAATCTGTTTTTGTAGTTGATGAATCTCTTCAACCTTGTTTTTCTCTTTGTCCCACTGCTGCTGCTGCTTTTTCAGATGTTGCTCATTTTTTTTCAGCTCCGCCTTTAGTTCAACGATTCTCTCTGCACAATTATCCAGGGTGGCATTCTCACGTTCTAGTGAGTTGATGTTGGTCTGGCACTGTGCAATGTGCCGCCGTGTGTCTTCAACTGCGGCGGGTGTGGCGCTCTGGCTGAGTGAGACCCGAGCACAGGCGGTATCCAGCAAGCTGACCGATTTGTCCGGTAGTTGTCTGGCGGTGATATAGCGGCTTGATAAACGCACTGAGTCAACAATCGCATCATCCATGATCTGTACACCGTGATGGTTTTGCAACATCACCGAAATGGCACGCATCATGTTGATGGCTTTCTCTTCAGAGGGCTCTTCTATTTTTACTATCTGGAAACGGCGGGTGAGGGCGGGGTCTTTTTCAAAATATTTTTTATATTCTGCCCAGGTGGTGGCGGCAATGGTTCTCAGCTCCCCTCGTGCCAGCGCGGGTTTTAACAGGTTTGCTGCATCGCCTTGCCCCTCTTTTCCTCCGGCACCAATCAGTGTGTGCGCTTCATCTATAAACATAATAATGGGTTGTGGGGATGCTTTGACCTCTGCAATCACTGATTTGAGGCGGTTTTCAAATTCACCTTTGACGCTGGCTCCGGCTTGTAACAGCCCCAGGTCGAGGGAGCGGACTGATATTCCCCGTAATGGCTCGGGAACATCGCCGGATGCAATCCGCAATGCAAAACCCTCAACAACCGCAGTTTTACCAACACCCGCCTCTCCGGTGAGAATCGGGTTGTTTTGGCGTCGGCGAATCAATATGTCGATGATTTGACGGATCTCTTCATCGCGACCCAGTACCGCATCAATTTTCCCCTGTTTTGCATCTTCGGTTAAGTTGACGGTGAATTTATCCAGTGCTGGGGTTTTGCTGGGTATGCCGGAGGCCGTGGTTCCAGAGCTGCTACTGGTATCACCGGTGGCGCTGTTTTTTGATTCTGTGGTTGTTCCCACAATGGCGCGAACCACCTCCCGCAGGGATTCCGGCTGAATTTTTTTCAATTCACCGGATGAGGCTTCGGTGCTTCTGCGTAAGTTATCATCCAGCATCAAGGCAGCAAGAATGTGCGCGGAGGTGGCGACCGGGTGGCCATATTCTACTGAAGCCAGCATCCAGGCATTTTTGGCAATGTCGACGATGGTGGGGGAGAGTGCCGGTGCCCGGCTGTTGCCTGCCTTGATTCTGTCGAGCTCGCGGTTTAAATCTTGTGTCAGCCTGCCCAGCTCTATCTCAAATTTATCAAGAATGGAGAGCAGGTCGCTATCGGGGATCTCCAGTAGTTTTAATAACCAGTGTTCAATTTCAACATTGTAATGCGAACGCGCTAAACATAATCCGGCAGCGCCTTCCAATGCATTGCGTGTTGGTTCGTTTAATTTCCCAACCAGTGACTTCAGGTCAATTGTTATCATTCTCATTCTCCTTGATTAAATCGCCTGGAGGATACCGGGATATTAATCGTTTCATTGATGTCTATATTGCTGTTTTTGTTGGCCAGCCAGCTATTCCACCCCATCACAACGGGGTTTTTTGCTGAAAGGCTCATTTTTTCTGGAATATCAGTTCGCTTTATTTTCATCACAAATTCATAATCATGCTCAATGCCGACATAGAGGCGTACCATTTCGTCCAGTGCTTTTAGAGTGTTTGTCCCGGGTGAAAATTGATGAAGCTGTGACTTGTTCAACGGGCCCAGGATAATCCTGATCTTGCCTTGGGAAAACCAGCCTTTTCGGCCCATCATCACCGATCTTCCAAGGCAGTTGTTGACATTGGTGCGCTGGCTTGAGAGGCGGGTTCGCACATCGGGAATCAGCTCTTGCCATTGCCCTATGAACTCTTTTACTTCAACGGGAATGCAGAAATGGTTTTGCAGCATCTGCTGTAAGCCGGAGGCGGTGCGTATTTTTTCGGTCAATAAGCCAGCATAGAATATGAGTGACTCATCTTTTGTCCAGGATCGGTTGGATAAATGTTTTGTACCAAAGCCAATCAAGGAGAGTATGGCTTGAGTGTAATGGTCTGATACACGGTTTTGATTGCGGCTGAGTCGTTTTTTTTCATAACTTATCGGCAGGTTATATTTGCAGGATGCCTGATAAAACAGTGAGGTGGTACGGTGATTAAATAGATTAAAAAAATCGGCCATTGAGCGATCGTTAAGTTTTAACCGTTGTAGAACCGTCTCTGTGTAGTGAAAGGGCAGAATGCCACTGCTGCCGGTCAAACCGATGAAATTTACATCCATCCGCCATTGATTGATATTGTCGGTCATGCGGTGTTTTTTGATTGATTCAATGTCTGTTGATGGAAACGAGAGCGAGGAGTTGGCCTTGAAACGTATAAATTCCGCAGCTGGAGGCATGTATTTAGCGATCGGCTTATCCGCTAGGTATTTACCTTCTGTTTTTTCTAAAACAGAAAAGCGCTCCAGTAAACGCACCGCCTGAATAAAACCGAATTCAAATGGGGACTCGGTCAGGTGCTCTATTACAGAAAGGTTTTTTCGCCGGCTCTTGGTGGACATTTTTTAAAATAGCCTTCTTTGCTTTTGATTTTTACCAGTAACCGGGTAAACGAGTTAATTGAGCAGTAGAGCGCAAAAAAATGTTCCAGTATGGTAGAGAACAGATAGACACTACTTCCGCTGAGCAGTGAGTCATCCAGTTTAATCTCAACTTCCATCCCCCTACACATAGTGGCATGCCCATCTATATTTAAGGGCGCACTGATTGGCTTGGCCTGAACAGCCATGATGGACTCGATGAGTGCTCGGGTGACGGAGGACTCTTTGAAATCATACAGGCGAAGTATCTCTTTTAATGCCATTGTGGCATCTTTTCCCCCGGTGAGTGACAAATGGTTCAAATTAAGATGCGATATTAATCGCCAGCGCGCATGGTCTCGCAAGGGGGCTCTGATAACCGGGGTGGGTTGTACCAGGCAGCGGATATTTGAACAGGGCGGTGAACTGCTGACACATTGCAGTTTTGGCTGGTCTGTTGAAAATGGCAGCATTGCCGGCAGGTCACGATTGCTACAGGTTGTTTCGAGTGTAATGGTGTGATCTTCCGGAATATTCGGGTTAAATTTCAAATCGACCAGCGAGAGATACATATCCGTTCCTTCATCGCGGGACAACAGGGCTGATTTTGAATCTTTTCGTGAGGCGAACCAAAATGAGTGTGTCTCGGTGCTGTTTTGGGCGTGGTTCATGCCGTAAAAAGGGGTGTAGTGCTCCTCTTTGCCTGAGGATGAGGTGGCGACGACCTCATTGACCGCATAAACCTCGTACCCGGTCGGGCGACGAGCATCCGGAATGATCTGATATTCATGCTGGGTATGGTCCAGTTTAATCGGATCTGGCGTGTGTTCAAACAAGTTGATCACCGGGGTACAGCCCAGCACAAAGGTCTCTGCGGAGAGGTTGTGTTCCAGCTCGATGTCAGAAGCGTTTAAATAGATGTATAAGTCGAGTCTATTGCCTGCATTGTGTGGAATTTTCTCTGCAAGCCCGGCGATATCAATAAACATAAACTTTTCAGGAAATGCAAAATACTCGGTTAACAAACGGTAGCCGATAAAGGATGAGACGGGGTAGGGGAGCAAACCATCATCAATATCAAAGCCAACCGGCTTAATGGTGTCACAGCCGAGAAAAACAGGCGCGGTATCGGTTTCTGATAGCGCCAGCACAGTATTGTTGCAGTTATTCAGCAACATTTGGTAAAGCGGGTTAACGTGTTGGGCCTGGCCTTTTAGGTAGAATCGCAGTTGTTCGGGGCGTAATTCTGCAAAAGAAATCTCCTCAGAGAATGTTGCCAGGGACAATTTTAAGACACTTTCAGCACCGAATATTTTTGCAGAACCTGGGGTGGAAAACGGTCGCCCTATCAATGTTGCAGAGGTGACACTGATGGGTAACAATTCGACATCATACACTGTTGAAAATCGGCAGTTTTCACCTTGAAACTGTTCTGTTTCAAGTAATGTCTTTTTTGAAATTTGATACGCCGAGTCCAATAAATCTCTGTTTTCGTCAAATTTTACGATGGACATTGAGGGGATGGGGCGCTGGTAATGCGGGTACAAAATACCTAGCAGGGCATCACTCAATTCAGGGAAATCATCATCAAGTTTATGTTGAATTCTCGCATTTAAAAAAGCGAATCCTTCAATTAATCGAGAGACATGGGGGTCTTCAATTGTCTCGTTGTTAATGCTTAAGCGTCCGGCAATTTTAGGGTGTTCTTTGCCAAACTCAGCACCTAACTGGCGCAGGTAAGCGAGCTCTTTTTCATAGTAGGGCAGCAGTTCATCAGCCATGACTTATCTCCTTAACGCTTACCATTCGGGTTGCTGACTCAAGAATTGAATCAAACACTACGATTTCTGGCAATGGATCTGCATAAATAACCGCATCAATTCTAAAACGTAATGTTCGGTCGTTTTTATCAAAATTTTCCATAAAAGAGACTTTTACCGATTTAAACCTAGGCTCGAAATAGTTGAGTGTCTGTTCCAGCTTTTTGGCAAATTCATTTCGTTTTTCAATGTCAATAATATTGACGCTGGCCAAGTCGGGCAGTCCATAGTTTAACAAGGATTTGTTGAGTTCCGGGAATTCATCGGGTGGTTCTGAAATATAGAAACGTGTATTGAGTAAAAATTCAAGGTCTCGGCGAATGCTGTTGCGCAACTCCCTTAACAGCTGGTGCTGGTCAGGGTCACGATCTGTTTTGTTGTGTGTGTCATTATCAAAAAGCCGGTCCAGAATAGAGGGGCGTAATTTTTTCTTTTTATCGACGCGGGCCATTATTTAATTCCCCAGAGAAGCCAGTTCGGTAACCAGCTCCAGTTCAGATACCATCTGGTCAAGCTGGTAGTGTGGTTGCAAATGGATAACACACAGATACTCCCCGGGTCTTGCAGGGTGCTCTTTTACACGCACGGAGGCCTCTTTCAATGGGTATCTTGCCTGCTCTTCCCAATCAAGATCTTCCCGGCCTGTGGTGTACTCAAGCAGCCAGTCGCGTAAAAACCGCTCGCAGCGATCAGCGCTGGAAAAAGAGCCCACCTTGTCTCTAATCATCACTTTTATGTAGTGGGCAATGCGTGATCCACACAATACATGCTGTAGCATACCGGATAGTTGGGCATTTGAATTGGCGGTAGAGCGGTTGTATGTGGCTGGTTTGTGAATGGACTGATTATTATAGTAGGTTGCATGGGAGGAGAGATAACCCTGACACAGTGGTATAAAGCCCAATTCACTGATCTCCTTTTCAGCGGCATCCGTCACAATGACATCGGTAACCGATTTATGAGCAATGGATTCTGCATCTGTCGCAAAATGGTCAACTGGCAGCTCGGTAACCACTCCTCCGGAAATGTGATTGCGTGGCACACCACGTATGTGGCCAAACCAACCCACATTGGTGAACTCACGGATAAGAATGATTGCAAATGCGTAGCAGGCATTACCCCACAAGTGGCTTTCACCCTTTTTACTGGGTTTTTCGTAAAAATAAATGCCTTTGTGGCTTCCCGGTGTTTTTCGGTATGGCTCTCTTATTAAAATTTTCGGCAGGGTCAAGCCGATAAAACGAGAATCAGTTTTTTCTCTTAAAGCATGCCACTTTATATACTCTTTTTGGCTGAAAATGGTATTGAGTTTGAATGGTAGACCCAGTGCTGAAAAATCCTCCATTCCGAACATATCACTGGAAGCGGATGTAATAAAAGGTGCTAAAGCGGCGGCGGCAATTTGTGCCATGCCTTCCAGTGTGGCCATATCATCATGCGGGCTATTTTTTGTTATTCGGTGACTCACCTCATAATCACCAATTATGACGCCATAAGGTTCACCACCCGGCATGCCATACTCTTTGCTGTATATTTTATGAAATAGTTGACTTTGATCGAACTCCAGCGCTCTGTCAATGTCTTTGACAACTTCGCGCCAGGAGATATCGAGCATTCTGATTTTGATGTTTTGTTTGCCATCGGCTTGTCTTGTGAGCAGCCAGATCCCTCGCCAGGAGGCTTCAAGTTTTTGAAATTTGGGGTGGTGTATTATCTCATTTAGTTGGGTATTTATTTTTTCATCTATATCCGCAATCATCCCGAAAATAGCACGCCTGAGTTTCGGTATGGATGTGAGTTTTTCTTTTGAAATAAAATTTTCAACACAATAGCGCAGGGCTTTACGCTCATCAGCCTCTTGAAGAAATTCATCCAGGTTGGTGACGTATGCGGGTTGTGACAGGAGAGCATCGAAGTCGACTTTGCTAAGTGATTGTTTGGCTATCGAGGCTTTTTTTTCTATTTTTGACACAGATTTACCATTGGTTTAAAAGAGTAGCATGGAGGTGAGACCTTTGCACGATTCATATTTCCCGCCCCAGCGGCGTTAAAAATGATCTCAAAATCCTCATTTACTCCAGTAAGGGATGTAGAAAAAATTAAAGTACCGTTATTGCACCGGATTTTTGTTCGCTCTGTCTAGGCAGGTATTGGGCGCATAGTGGGCTACGCAACGAATACTTGCCTAGACAGAGCGGGCAAAAA
>UOFP01000028.1_pt1 | contig 16184 bp, 16 predicted proteins | sample 1988921 | NCBI WGS metagenome assembly UOFP01 (sample SAMEA4712195, study PRJEB27164) | hydrothermal vent metagenome | biome: marine basaltic hydrothermal vent biome; feature: marine hydrothermal vent; material: mineral | place: Pacific Ocean | collected 2011-06-14/2011-07-23 | depth 1719 m | reverse complement strand
TTATGAAGTGCCTGCTTTTCGATCAAACCACGCGATTCCGCACTATCCCACTCTCTACCACCCAAAATAACATCCACCACAACACCCTGTTCATTCAAGATCAAAGTGGAAGGAAGCGCCTGAACTAACAAGGTATCGTTAATAACATTATTTGTTGCATCGAGAAGATTTAAAAAGATCACATCACGTTCACCAAGAAACTCCCTCACAAGATGGTCGTCATGATCCATGGCAATGCCGACCACCTGATATTTCTCACTATCCAGATCATCCGCGAGACGCTGCAAGCTCGGCATCTCTTCCCGACAGGGCGGGCACCAAGTCGCCCAAAGATTAAGCACTGTCACTTTACCTTCTGCAGGTGAGTAACTAACCGACTCCCCCTTCAAATCTAACAAAGGAAGGTCAACCACAGTCTGACCAAGCAGATGCTCTGCACTGTCCGGTTCATCTTCAGGCCAGAAGAACAGCAACATCATACCAACGAGAGAGACCAACAGCATCCACAACGGGAGCTTGCCAAAGGTTGATTTCATCTATTTTTGGTCGAGTTTCAAGCGCCAATCCGCGATATATGCCTCTGCTTTAGTACGGTAGCTGGTGTCAGCTGTCAGATGAAGGTATGTTCGCATGGCACCTATCGCCCCCTCATATTCCCCCAGCCCCTCAAGCGCCAAAGCCATGCCATAGTAAGCGTTATCAAACATGCTGCGTAACTCCACTGCGGTACTGAAAAAATCATAGGCGATTTTATACTCTCCGGCACCCAACAAGGCATAACCCATATTAGAGTGGGCCTCTGGCAGGAGTGGGGTCAGCTCAAGCACACGATGCAGTGCCTTGATCGCCATATCGTATCGCTTTGCATGTAGCATCATAACTGCCTGCTGAAAACGTGTATCTGCCTCAGCAACACGCAGCTCGCGGGCATGACTTTGAGGCTCAAAATAGGGATTTACTGGTAGCTTGCGCTCAGCAACCGGAACCAGCGTTTGATCTGAAAAATCAGTACTCAAGTTACTAATGCTCATGACGATTGTGGTGATAGCGGCTATTGCACAAACGGTAATCAGGTGTTGGTAATCACTTTGTTGCATCACGGTTATACCACTCCTTTATGGGCTGATGGACTAAAATACGGCATACCAAAATAGGTCAAAAAAGCAAACACAAAAACCCCAATTACCAGCCACGCACCCACTTGCAAAGGAATACGATAAGTCATCCGCAGGTGGATAATGGCTCCGAGATAGAGCCAGTTAAGAAAAGAGGAGGTTTCAAGCTCATCCCATTGCCAATATCGACCCCACGCATCTTGTGCCCATACCGCGCCAGCAATCAACATTAAGCTATCAAAGATCAGTGCCAACATCATAAAGCGCCATGCAATGTGATCTAACACGGCGCTGCTGGGCATTTTAGAAAACAGTTTAGCCGCCCTGGTTTGACGCAACAGTATGATGCCCGCTAATCCAACACCAAAAAGTGCTGCGCCAAGAAAAACCTTGCCAAACAACACATGCGCCCACTTCCAGTTATTGTAATATGTGGCGGGATAGAAGCTGGCGGTGGGGTCTAAAACCAGCACCCAGCTGCCAAGCACCCACAGCGCTGGAAAAATAATAACCGAGGTACCGCGTAAACTGGGGGCCCGCCAGTAAATAACGACATAGAAAATGGAGAGGCTCCATATCTGGCTCATTAATAGTTCAAACAGACTCACAAATGGCCCGTGGCCGATACGATCCCAACGCACACCCATCGCAATAGTCATCAACACAATTGAGAGCAACAAGCTCCAGAGCACAAAAGATTCAAAACGTGCACTCGAACTTTCCTCTGTCAATGCACCATCATAGTTGTATCGAGGTAGCATTCCCCAGATAGCAGCTCCCGTTGAAAATGCCAGCGCCAACAGGGAACTCCATAACCAAGGTAACTCCGCTGCTAAAACCATCAGTCCGTACCACTCTTTGTCTTGTTTTCAAAATTCTGCCCCAGCAACTGGTCAGCCCGAGACCAGAGGTGCCAACCGAGCCCTAGCACACCAAAAATAGAGATGAAGAATAACCAGCGCAGTGTTGGGTCATAAAAAATGGTATACCCCATCCACATGGTCAATTCTTTATACCTAAGTTGACCATCGTCAAACTGAAGCAACTCGCCCTCTTGCAGCTCAACCCGGAGATCATCGACGGTCACTACCAGCACCCCTGAGGAGTTATCCATTGAGAGAACCCAATAAGCCTCCTCATCGTACCCGGTGTCAAGTCTCAACCAAAATTTAACCGTTGTATCACTGCCGGGAGGTGTCCATTCATTTTTTTGGCGATAATCATTAAGAGGAAAAGAGGGCATGTTAATGCTGCCAGTATATGAGCCTCCTTCGTTCGGCAACCACTCAAGGATTACTGCGTAACCTTTGTTAAACGAGGTGTAGAGGCGGTAATCACCGAAAATCAGTGGTGTATCATCCCCCACAACAATCTCTTTTTCAAATACTCCACTTTTATCAAACAGTCCGATTTGACTTGCCGTTGCACCACGCTGCACACCCGGCTCATAATTCACACTGTAAGGCCCCTGTAAAAAGACAATTTCATTCAAATCACCCGCATGCCACGGCCCTTGTTGCAAATCAACCAGATGACTGCGATCAAAAGACTGACCCACAACAATTTCAATCTGTGCATCAAGATGAGCCAAGCGACCCACCGCGACCACAATGACCAGCGCTAATAACGACAGATGAAAGATCAACAACCCGGGCTGGCCATTAATTTTACGGTTTGTTGCGATAGCACACGTCAGGTTAAGCGCCAGCAACAGCATAGGAATAATCAGTACCCACACCGTCACGCCGGTATCCCCGCCATAGGTCAGCATGGAACCAACGGAGAGCAACAGCATGCCAACCAGTGTCACCTTCAAAGAGGCCATGGCAGATAAAATGGACATAGCTCTACGTCTCACCACACAGGATGTCAGGGATATTTGCAATCATAATCGGATACAAAACAAAGTGAAGTTAATCGGCTTTCGACCCGAGTCGGGCCAGAATGTTCATTGAAATGATGTAATAGTTGTTGTGACGGGCAGATCGCTCGGTCTCTCTTCCTGGCTAAGGTATTGAAATATCACCACTCGACCATTAAACATATCCGCAATATAAACTCGATCCTGAGCATCAATCCAGATACCGGCGGGAAGATAAAACTGACCAATGCCGTGACCCGTACCACCCAACGGCATTAGAAATTGCCCATTTTCATCAAAAATAAGCATATGATCCTGATAAGACTCGACGACATAGACATTACCATCGCTATCCGCCGCAACCCCTTTAGGCCGCGGCATATTACCAATATAAACCCCTCTTTCGCCAAATTTAGAGAGGAAATTACCGTCACCATCAAATATCTGTATTCGAGAGTTAAGTGAGTCGGTCACATAGAGTTTGTCATTTCGAAATGACAAATGGGTCGGGCCATTAAACTGCGCATCGAGTACTCCTGGGCCACCCAATCGCTTAACAAACGCCCCATCACTTCTAAAGACTTTAATGTCATGAGCAGCAGAATCAGCAATGTAGAGCATGTCCCGCACCGAATCGTAAGCCAGCCCTGTCGGCCTTTCCATAATACCGGCAGCAAAAAAACCGAGCGGGTTGCCCAATGAATCTAGCCGGATAACAGCAGCCAACTGAGCATCAGAGACAAGAACCTGACCATTATCCAATACAACAATTCCAACCGGAGAGACAAAACCACCAGAGGCACCGGCGTCACTCCACACCTGTAGCTCAGCATTGACAGGGTCAAACACATAGATGCTCTGGCGACTGGCATCTGTCACATAAACACGACCATCGGCACCCGTCACTCCCGCCTGAGGGCGCTGGAGAACAACAGGATTGCTACCCCCACTTACACTGAAAACACCGGCAATCCACTTAAATGCATTCAATAGGGACTTTGTAAAACCACCCCCTGACTCATCAGTAAAGTTTTGCTCGCCAATGAGCTGCCCGACATAACGATAACGAGCCGTCGGCTCTTTTTTTGGCCAGAGAAGCTCTTTTTCATCCACATTAGCATAATGAAAGACATATTTTGTCTCTGCGCAGCCAGACAAAACAAGCGCGCTGCATAGCCAGAAAAATAGTGTTAAGTGCTTCATGCGTGCTCTAATCGTTTATTTGAAAGACTTGAATACGCCGGTTTAGACTATCCAAAACATAGAGTTTATCCTCATACACTCTCATTTGAGTAACCACCCGGAACTTACCTGGCTCTGTCCCTGAACCACCAAACCGCCAGCGCAGTTCACCATTCAAAAAAATACGGATACTGTCATCGGAATGGTCTGCCACATAAATGCGCTCTTGCGCATCAATCGCTATTGCCCCTGGAATACCCAGTACCCGGCGAGTATAAGCATGTAAAAACTCACCGTCATTACTGATGACCTGCATCGGTTTTTTACCAATACTGTCCGTCACAATCACATTGCCACCATGATTAATGAAATCACTAATCCGAATAAACTCACCCTTGGCCGTACCACGTTTTCCCAGTGCATATAACGGCCTGCCTTGCTTAGAAAAAACCATAATACGACCGAAGACTCCATCGCTAACATAGAGTTTTTTCTGCTCATCGTCGTAGTAAAGCTTTGTTGGATTTGCCAAGTTTGCTTTGTCTTTATAGACGTCAACCAACACATGTTGATCATTGAATTTTAAAACACGACTACTCAGTGGCTCCGATATAAAGTAATAACCCTCATCACTAAATGACACACTATCAGCATCACCCCGCAGATATATTGCTAAGTCGAGAACAGTAATAATCTTCTCGCCATCGGGCTGATAACGAAACATGCTTTGCCGAGCTGAATCAAGAATGTAAAGCTCACCATTGTAAAGATCAAAACCCGAAGGTTGCAGAAAGCGCAGAAAGCGCTCACCGGTAACCCAGGTAGGCACATCAGAAGCAACCGCATCATTGCCACCACCAATACTGTACAAATATTCTATTGGGGGCAATTTTGACGTTTCAGTCGCCGTATCAATTCCGGACTCTTTCGCCATCTCTTGCGTGAATGAGCTGTAAATATCACCAAACACACTATCGGCAGAAGCATCGATATCGACCTCATCATTAGATGCAGACTGGCCAGCATCCGACGCCTCAGGCATCTCATCCGAAAGAGCACTCTCTTCCATCGGATGATCAGACGACACCACGGTCTGACTCGAGCCACAGCCTGCCAATACCAATACAACCGTGATGATAACGCCTAACGAATATCGCCAGTGTCTTTGGGAATACTGTGACATCGAGCACACTCCAGAGGGGGAAAAGCAATTTTACCATGGCAGACACCACAGTACTTGCCCTCCATGATGTCAGCCATCGTAATAAAGTTACCACCATTTTGTGGCAGAAAAATAGAGGGATGACAATTTTCACAGGTTAACCACTTGGTATGCGGTAGGTGCGGAAATTTAACAAAAGGCATTGAAGAGGTATTACGAAGAACCAGATCCAGATCAACCGCATGCATCTCTGCATCACCCTCAAGCACCGAACGAGGAGTAATCAGTCCGTTATCGAGCGCGCCGATCCAGTCAATCAAACCACCACTGTCCCTGGGGAAATCTTCTAACGCCTCATAGGGTGCTTGAAGAACATCAATCGATTCATTTTCCGGGTCATGAATCAGATCCTCAGCCAAGGGAACCCGCTTATTATGCAACTGAAAATGTGCCTGGCTATCAAACTGAGCATAGGCATAACCACCTGTAGCCAAGAACAACAAACAGACCACCCACAATTTCACACGCGCAAATGATGACATAAAGCCTTCCTACTGTTTAACACCGAGCATACGCAACGCCCTACGCACCTGTTTTGTCGCTTCCTGCGTTAGCCGGATAGCATCAGGAAAGTTCCCCTCTTCTGCCATCGCTTCACCCTGGGCATTCATCGCCTTTGATTTGTTCACAAAACCATTTAACAGCATCATTTGCCCTTTCGATGGCTTTTTTTCCTCAATTGCAACAGGGATTAATTCGGCATAACCCAGATAACGATTATGCTCATATTTATATTCACCTTGTGGCGTATCAAGATTTAATTCATATTTAATTGTTTGCGAGTCCAGCATTTCATTCAAAGCGGTGGTGACCACTCTATCTGCCTGTTGAATGTCAGAAATCGCAGCGGCGTAACGTTTTTCATCCGCATGCAATTTAGCAGCTGACTTAAATACAGAGACATCATCTCGACTGTATTCAACCACATCCCCGCCCTGCAAAAGAAGCCGATCAGAGGCATCTTTATGACTTTTTTCCTGTTGTGCAAGCAGCTTAACGGCAGCGTGATAACGTTGTTCCTGTTCATTTTTGACACTTTCACTGGGCACCATCCGCGAGGCTAAACTCATATTACGAAGTGCCTCATCAATCAACAGCATCGCACCACGGTTATCACCCGCATTTTGCAATAGCCGAGCCTCACTCAATTTTTTCTGTGACGATTCCAGCAATGATTTCGCTTCGGGGTTATTGCTGTTTTTCACTCGCTTTGCCGGCTTGGACATCGCAACCAAGCTCGCATAAGAGAGCTTTTGCTTAACCTCTGAACTCGAAACATCCGCTTTTCGCCCTCCAGAATCGACAACACCGAGTGCACCATATTCCGCGGTTAGATCAGCAAGGGTGCGCGTATCGTTTTGATCTACAACGAAGAACCTTGCCCCCATCGCTTTGTGATTTTGGCACTGATAAAAAACGACATCAGGGGTGTTTTCATTCGGCATAATCGTCATAACACCATCAAAAGTAAAGTTACCCTCAACGCCCTCTTCGACAACTTTTGCACCCCATCCCATTTCGTCAGTAGAAATATAGGCGTCATGCATGGGTGTCGAATTGACTTGAAAGTGATAACGTTCACCTCGCTTGAGAACAAGCTCCTTACCCTCAACACCATCAATAATAAAACCCTTGCTATCACCAACACCATAAAACGGATGTTTTTCACTTTTAACTTTGAGTGAAATCAGATGAGAATTTGGCGCAAGGTTAACTAAATCGTCATCGCCGGCCACAGTTCCACTACTGGACTCAGCTGCTTTGTTTTCCCTATTTGTACTATTTGGGGCCAATACGACAGTTTCAGGTAGTATTGGTTCAGAAACAACAGGGAGTGACAGTTTTTCCTGTAGAGAGGGTTCTATATTTTTTTCAGACACGACAATGCTATTTTCTAATTTTTTATTCTCTATTTCTATTTTTTCGGATTTTGTCTCAACACCACCACAACCTATCAAAACAGCTGACATGGCCAAGCTATACGTCGTTTTTTTTAAATATGACATAGGCCACCCCATCGCAATTAGCATTTAATCTTAATAAGAAGGTGTGGCGCAGAAAACCCCTCTACGCCACACCATCATCAGCGATCAAGAGCAATAAAAACGCTCAAATCACAACTCTACTGCCATGGATTATCAACACTTGCAGCACTCTTACCAGGCGCCCAATCTTCTGGCTTTGCCTGTGAATGACAAAGGCGACAAGTTGTTGTCACAATCGGAAATGATACCTTCCCATGGCAGACGCCACACTTTTGCCCCAGCAATATACCCGCCATGTTCATTCTATTAGCACCTTGCTGTGGAATGAAGATATCAGGATGGCAGTTAGAACATTGAAGCCACTCGGTATGGCCTTTGTGTGGAAAAACCACATTAGGCATTGAGCCACGAACCTCACGAATGATATCGAGATCCATGATCATCGCCTCTTCCCCGCCGCCCATACGCTCAGTACGAGGATTGATTTTCTGTTCACGCAAGGACTTTACCCAATCAACATAGTTACCAAAATCACTACGCACCAAAGAGTCAAACGCTATTTTAGGTGGCTGCAACACATATGTATTATCATTTTCTGCATCATGAATACCATCTTCAGCCGGCGGCAAGTTTCTCTCAGCCGGTTTTTGCAACAGACGATTGAATGTATTGGCAGAACTGACAGCAGCCTCTGTCTCTGCGGCCATCACAACAACCGGTGTAGAAACGAGAGCAACAACCAGCAGACCCGCGCCTACGAGCATTAATTTTTTCATTTCACTTCCTCCCCTTATCCTATTCTACTTAGCGTTCATTGACTTGTAGCTAGGCGCGACCAGCCTTTGAACCGTACTACCATGGATTTGGGTCGGCGTGTTAGGTATACCCGAATGACACATGCCGCAGTTTTCAATTGACCATGCAATTTCGCCATTATGACAGGCACCACAAAATTGACCATCAATGATCTTCTCCATGGTGATATCGTTGCCACCCGCTTTGAATGCAAAGCCAAGATCCGCATGACAGACCTTGCAGCGAAAACGAATACGGTGGTACCAGTGTGGAAACACAACCGGACGCATACCCGCCGCATCAGCATAATTATTAATAACAACATCACCATACTCTGCATGGCTTGCCGAAAATGGCAACAGCAGAGCAAGCACCCCCCCAATAAGCGCATAGCGCATAGACTTAACCAAGCCTTTTATTTTCATTTCCTCTCCTCTCCAGCTTCAAACAAAAAGTTAAGAACAGTGTGTATAGCATATTATAATGTACGGGTCACGCTAAACATATAGCGCTGATCAACACCTGACCGGCCAGTACGGTGTGCATATGACGCCGTCAGCGACGCACTCAGCAACCCCAATTGATAGGTTATCTGGTTAGACCAGGAAGAGACTAGAGAGAGCCCAGCATTAGCACTACTCGCCTCCGATAGCCTGATCTGGGATTGCAACATCAAGCGATGAACTCCCAAAAAACGACTATCACGATAGTTCATGGAACCCGAGCTGGTTGAATTGCTTGATCGCCCCGAACCAGGCGTACTACTCTGGGAGTAATTATAATTGAGGCTCCCACTCAAGCCGCTTGTACGACTCACTCGCTCCTCACGACTCAGACTCACTTGAAATCCCTGCCGGGAAGAGCCCGAATTAAAATTTCGGTTATCATTCAAAGAGCTCCAGATACTGGTCACTCCGCTTTGAGCCGAATGGCGATATTTTATCGATGCAGCGTGGGAGAGGTTTTCTTGCCTATCCCGCTCACTACCAAGAGAAGAATCATCACTCTCTGTACCACTGGATGAAATGATCTGTGAGACTCCGCCTGACTGATTCAATGAGAGGCTAATTGCTGCCCGCTCACTCAATACAATTTGCCGGTTGGCCGAATGACCGAGTGAAATATTGGCCGAAGCACTGCTTTGCTCAGAGCCTCCTCCACGTGAGAGATTATTTGACAACCCGCCCCCGAGATTCCAACCCCAGGTAAATTTACCCAACAAAACCCGATCTGAGGTGTATGAGAGGCCAACATTCTGGCCTGAGCCACCAGATTTTCTTGCATCACTTTCATCCAAGTTCACACTAACACCGGCAGTCACTCTGACAGTACGACTCAATCGATAACCACCGGACATTTGAGCAGAGACCGAGCGGCTACTTCCACCCGAGAACTTGGACTCCTCCCCTGCCGCTATAGAACCATTAACAGAAAAATCGCTATAGTTCGGCCGCCAGAAAAAACGACTATCAAACCTCACCGAACTATCACTTTGACCCACCCTGCCGCTGCTTTTTGTCTCCCGGTCATTGACCACGACTCCCGAGGAGACTCCAAACTCACTTTCCGGGCTATAGTTGTGCGACAGAGATGCTGTTCTCCGAAGGGCATTGGAGCCAATTGAGCGACTGTTATACTCACCCAGTGTCATTTCAACCGAATGAAACTCAAAGCGCCTGGCAACACTCAAACCACTTGAAGTATTCTTCCCCCACGCCCTAGTAGCACCACCTTTCACAGCGGGTGCTTCGGAAGTATTTGAGGTCAACCACCCTGAAAAATATGTCCCACCGGGTGAAGAGTATGTCTGATAAGCTGAAAAACTTTCAGAACGAGACTCTCGCTCACTGGAAATACCCGCAGTCACACTAGCGCCCGAGTTTATCTGGGATTCGCTTCTGCTGTTGGTCACCGAGTAGCTCAATCGCAATGGAAAGCGGGAACGGGGAAGAACATCAAAGGAGATGGCACCGCTAATACTTCTGGATGATGACTCTCTCGAACTGCCCTGTGCAGAATCAGAGAGCGTCAAGCCCAGAGAGCCTGACCAGACAATAAACCAAGGCTGCCAAATATAACTGTCCGCCCCGCCTCTAAAAACATACGACTGCGAAGTCGAAGCTGCACCTGAAACCGCTTTATTGTACTGGGTCAAAAAACCGATAGAACCTGATTTTTTGATCGGCCCGATAACTGCAGCAGTGGCCGTTACGGGCAACAACATTACCACCATTAGAAGTGCATATAATTTGGGATACATTCGCCACCAACCCTAACAGAGCCATCAAAAAACAATCACTTTACCGCCGGTAAAAAAACCGGATTAATCACAACGTTTGCAGCCAAATTCAACGTCGCTTTCAAATCGACCCAAGCAGCCTCTTTAAGCTCACGAACCAACAATGACTTGGCTCGATCCTTCACCACAGAAAAATCATTTAAAGCCGACTCTGAACGCTCTATCAGCTTAAATGTAGCCACCCCTTCAAGCAGCAACACCGGCTCAGAAATATCACCCGGCGACATCAAGCCAACCATCTGATCCGCCGACCCTCCTAACATTCCTTTATGTAAAAAACCCATATCGCCACCGTTTGCAGCGCTGGGATCCGATGAGTGAATCATTGCCATCTCGGCAAAATCAGCTCCCTCCCTCAAATCCGCAACCAACGCAGCCGCTCTCTCCGTTGTTTCTGCCCACATTTCTTGCCCCGCATAGGCAGGAACACCCAACAGTATCATCTGAACCCGATCTCTCGAGGGCGTAGTAAACAGTTCGGGGGTTTTTTCATAGTAAGAAAGCACTTGGGCATCATTTGGCTCAGGAATATTATTAACTACATCTTGCTCGACCAATTCGACCAGCCTAGAGGTCTCGATTCGCGCACGAAGACGCGCCGGGAAATCATCAATCGCATCAATATCATCCTGACTCATATCCGCAGTGCGACGCTGATATTCAGCATCAATAAAATCAACTGCCACCTTAAGCTCCCGCCTGTGCGCCTCGGCAACCAACAGTACCTCGTTTACCGCCTCCTCAACCATATCGGCCTGAAATTTTTCAACTTCTGCCTTTGGAGGAGTGCCATGATAAAATTTCTCTCGATATCCCGCTCTGAGCCGGCCAACAAACACCTCTGCAGGAATTTCCACACCGTCAATTTTAGCAAAATGAGTGACAACCTCACCACCACCCTCTTCCGCATACGCGATAGATAACAGAGCCAAACTTAACCCACCAATAAAAATGAATTTTGCTAACATCTTTTACATTTCCTTTAGACAAAAAAAAGCTGGCGAACCACAAACATGGCCCGCCAGCCCTCCTATACTACGTAATAGAGCACCTGCTTATTTGATATGGCACGCCAAACAAAGTGCACTACCTTCATTGCTTATACGCAGGAAACTAACCTGGTCACCGACAGCAACAACATGCGGATCATGACACGAAGCACACTCAACATAAGGTTGTGCTCCGTCAATAGTGCCACCGCCTACAGCCATTAGGACATCGGTGCGGGTATAGAGAATCATATCAGCACGATCACGACCGTTGGCAGCACCACTGGTCTCAACATACCAATAGTTCGCACCATTAATGTTTGTTACCTCTACCGGATTAAAATCAATATCGGTGAAGCTCAAACGATCAGTCTCATTACCAACAACATTACCCGCCGCATACAGAATGCCAACAGGGTGATCGTTTCGAAGATCCAGACCAACCAACGCAATACCACTTGTCAAGAGCCCATCGGATGACATAGTAGCCCCCGAGAAGGTCCAATCGGCGGTAGACGGATTACCCGAACCGGGTGCGTTCAGCAACGAATCCATCGCAATCTGACCATCGTGACATGAAAGACAGGCCAGTGAAACGGAACCCACCTGCCCAATCGAGCCATCCAACGTCGCCGAACCCAAGTCTGCATACGTTGAAAAAGTAGTCGGGTCTGACATTGTGCGATTCCACAACGGTACTGATTGGGTAATGTCTGCACCGTGCGGCGTATGACAGAAAACACAAATTTCAGTTGTACCATTGTCTGTTTGATTGTTGCCAGCAGGTGCTCCCGTCGACAAATTATGCTTGGTCGACTTGATATCCGAATCAACCATCGCAAACGCCGAGCCACTTGCCACAGCCGTCATTGCAACGGCTGCGGCTACCATTGATATATATTTAACTCTTTTCATATAACTATCCCCTTAGTCACCATTTTCTTGGCTTTTTATCTCTACACCGGCAGATACCCTTGCCGCCTTCTGAAGTATCACGTTGAATTTATAGCATCGTTGATCAATTCATGTCAATACCAACCCGCTACAACTTGCTATTTATTTTAACGCATCTTTTATACCAATCAACCAAAAGCACCGTAATAACAGCCGTATCAAGTTGATTTTTAAGCAAAAAACTGACAATACATTAAATTTTAAACCGAAACAATTTTTTAACACTAGGGTATCAACCGCCAAAACCACACCCCAACTGACAAAAAAAGTCACTATTGGACATTATTCGACAGATCACTCTGTATTTTTTTTATCACATCCAATTTGTTGTATTTCTGATCAAGCAGATAGACCCACCCCAGCTCATCAACCGCAATACCGGCAAGCAGTGCATACTCTCCCGGAAGGTCGCTACCATTTTCACCAACAAAGAGCATCAACTGCCCATCATCCCGGAAAACCTGAAAATTCCCGAATGCAGCATCCGTCACATAAACCAGGCCATCCGAGTCCAGCGCCAATCCACGCGGCCTAGCAAAGTCACCCATATTGCGCCCAACCTTGCCCCACGCGCGAATAAAATCACCATCGGCAGAGAACACCTGCACCCTGAAATTACCCGCATCCAGAACATACAGCTCGCCAAGCGCGTTAACCGCAGCCTGGACAGGCAGGTTAAACTCCCCCTCCCCAGAGCCACGAGTGCCAATAGTTTTGATAAAGAGCCCCTCACCATCGAACACCTGCACCTGATGATTTTTACTCTCTATTCCACCCGTATCCACGACATAGATCCGAGTACCCTCGTCATTAACCGCCACATCAGTGGGCTTCACCATCAACTCCGGGCCACCAACCGTCATCCGGTAGTGACCATTTGACTCATAGACCTTCACGACTCTGGCGGTCACATCTGCCACATAAATTCGCCCATTACCATCGATAGCAACACCCACTGGCTTGGTAAGCGCTCCATCACCACCTGACGCACCGATGCGAAAAATCGACCTTGTGGGTAAAATCAACATATGAACAGTACGAAGAACCGTATCGCTCACTAACAACACCCCACCTCTTGCCGCCACATCGTACGGCTTGGCAAAAATAGGACTTTCCTGTGCCCCGACACCGCCGATACGCTCTGCGAAGCTGGACTTTTTCCCGGTAAAAGAGAGATCGGTTCGAAGTGTACTGTTATATTCATAACGCGCAATTTCTGGCGGCTTTGGCCATACTGGGCGCTCCATCACCGTTGTTTCTGTTACAGCACAACCAGATAATCCCGCCAGCAATAATAACACCAGCAAGAGCACGAAAACTGTTCTATCTTTTTTTACCATAACACCCTCTGCGGAGCCTGCACGAGAACAAAAACCTGCCCAAAAAACACTGGATTTGGCCAAATATTTTCAATTAAATGATGAAAAACCCGGTTCAAACCAACCACCTCTTAGGGATGTAGAAAAAATTAAAGTACCGCTCTTACTGCGGTGCGACCACTACGTTCGAACATTCTCTGCTTAAAATTTATGCCTTAACCCAAATGCAAAAATAGAGCCTGACTCCACACCACGACGATCAAATCCTTTACGACCATAACCGGTATAAACATCTGTTTTGGGTGAAAGCTTATGATTCCAGACCAACAGGTATGACTTGTTGTAACCACTCTGTGCGCCATATGCCAACACCCAGGCACTGTTACCCGTTATATAACTCATGTCTGCCTTATAGACCGTATCTATTGCACCCAGGCTCGCAACATCCACCCCTGCATCAAACAATTCGCTATCCGCCCGTTCATGCTGAAATGAAAGAGCGAATTGTGGCGTTACCGCATAGCCAATACCAAACTTCAGTGCAGTTGCATTTTTGCTTTGAGAGTCAAGATAGTCAAAATTCAACTTCAGCGAATCCTGTTTATAGTGAATGCCAAGCCCCGTTGTATTTTCTTTATCTTCACCCAATGAATAGCTAGCAACAAGCTTTGCCCCCTGATACGCAATGCTATCGATACGAATCGTATTGGTTGAACGTCCGCCATCGACACCATTGCCCGCATGCAACGCAGATTGCATTCCCATATAACCACGCTGCTCAAAAGCAGTATTATAAAGGGGGTCAAGTGCCGCACCTGAACTCTTGTAGCTGGTTGAAACCATCCCCATTCGAACGACACCCCAGTCATGACTTGCAAAGCCCAGCCATTGGTCCCGATCTGATAGTGAGGCACCATCTTCTGCACCACTATTTTGTTCTGTTGTATCGTAGCTGAACTCCGCCTTATAAATGAGCTTCACACCGTGATCTAGGTCTTCACTTCCCTTAAGGCCAATCGATGAATAATGGCTATCCATACGCACCTCATCACTACTTGGCCGATCAATCTTGTTGATTGAGAGATGCACCTCTCCATACAACACGGGAGCCGCCAACGCAGGAGCAACAACCAAACAACTAACCGTAAGTGCAGCAGCAATTACCCTCATACAAAACCCCTTAAAATAATAACCCATACCACGCCAATGAAAAACTGCTACGTTTATAACAAACTTCAACTCTTTTTGGTACGCATAAAAAACGCGACGGCCGATCCAAGATCAGCAGTCGCGTTTTTTGCCTCTTTCACCACAACCATAGAATGGTACTTGTGGTTACACCAAGTCTGAAGATTAACGCTTAGAGAACTGTGGACGGCGACGTGCCTTACGCAGACCAACCTTCTTACGCTCAACTTCACGGGCATCACGGGTAACAAAGCCCGCTTTACGTAGCGAACCCCGCAACGACTCATCATACACCATCAGTGCCCGGGTAATACCGTGGCGAATAGCGCCCGCCTGACCAGTGTCACCACCACCCTTAACGGTTACCACGATGTCGAAATTTTCTATCATTTCAACGGTTTCCAACGGCTGACGAACGACCATACAAGAAGTTTCACGACCAAAATACTCGTCCAATGGACGAGTATTTACGGTGATAGAACCACTACCTGGACGAAGGAAGACGCGAGCCGAAGAGCTTTTACGGCGACCAGTGCTGTAATACTGTTTTTCTGCCATGAATCTATCCTACTTTAAATGTCTAAAGGTTGTGGCTGTTGCGCCGCATGGGTGTGTTCAGGGCCGGCATATACCTTCAGCTTACGGTACATTTCCCGCCCCAAAGGACCCTTTGGAAGCATACCCTTAACCGCAGCTTCAATAACTCGCTCAGGGGCTTCTTGCAGCAATTTTCCGAGAGAGATCGATTTCAGCCCACCAGGAAAACCAGTGTGGTGGTAGTAAATCTTATCTCTCATTTTGTTACCTGAAGCGTGAATTTTTTCAGCATTCACAACGACAATATAGTCGCCAACATCCATATGGGGAGTGTATTCAGGCTTGTGCTTACCACGCAAACGACGTGCGATCTCGGTCGCCAAGCGACCCAGAGTCTTGTCACTGGCATCCACTACAAACCAGTCACGTTTAATCGTTTCGGGAGTTGCGCTAAATGTTTTCACAACTTTTTCTCCAAACAGCGTAAGATTTTAATCTTGTTCGAATAACAGGCGGCACATAATAATTTTTATGCACAGCCGCGTCAACACACAGGCGGGAAAAACCTGCATATTATAAATTTATTGTCACTGAACATGGGTAGTCAGCGAACCAAACGGGAGCGGAATGGTAACAAAGAAATACAAAAACAGCACGCAATATATGCAAACGGAGTCACTCAATACGCAAAAATCAGCTATTAGGGATGTAGAAAAAATTAAAGTACCGTTATTGCAC
>UOFP01000132.1_pt1 | contig 16187 bp, 10 predicted proteins | sample 1988921 | NCBI WGS metagenome assembly UOFP01 (sample SAMEA4712195, study PRJEB27164) | hydrothermal vent metagenome | biome: marine basaltic hydrothermal vent biome; feature: marine hydrothermal vent; material: mineral | place: Pacific Ocean | collected 2011-06-14/2011-07-23 | depth 1719 m | reverse complement strand
GATGGTAGCAGTCGCGATTCCGCTCTGTATGACCGTCTCCTTTTTAGTCATTGATGCCAGTGGCCACACCCTGAATGTCATCTCACTGGCAGGTCTCGCCTTTGCGGTGGGCATGGTGCTGGATGCGGCGATTGTGGTGTTGGAAAATATCGTCCGCTTACGTGAAAAGGGCTTGCCGGTTCATCAGGCCGCCTCCCAGGGGGCCGCTCAGGTGAGTGGGGCCCTGTTTGCTTCCACCATCACCACGGTAGCGATTTTTCTGCCAGTGGTGTTTCTGAAGGATGAGGTCGGTCAGTTGTTTGCCGATCTGGCCTTGACCATTGCTGCTGCGGTATCGGTTTCGCTGCTGGTGGCGCTCACGGTCATTCCGGCGGCGGCTAACCATTGGTTCAAATCACTTGAGATGAGAGACCGGCACAGTCACTGGTGGGACAACACCACCGCGCTTATTATGCGTATCACCGATGGCCGCAAACGACGTACTGCGTGGATCGTGCTGCTTATTTCAATTCCACTGCTGCTCAGTGCGTGGCTCAAACCCGATGCCGACTATCTGCCCGAAGGGAATCGAAATCTGGTGTTTGCGTTTATCATGCCGCCGCCGGGCAGTAATATCGACTTCCTGAAAACAGAGATGGGTGATGTGATTGCCGATCGCATGGCACCGTATCTCGCTGGTGAAAAAGAGCCACGGGTGAGTGACTATTTCTTTGTCGCCTATCCCTCCGGCGCTTTCATGGGGGCCCGCACTACTGACGAGAGTCAGGTCGGGGCACTGGTACCGGTATTGAATCGGGCAATTCAAGGTTTTCCCGATACCATGGCATTTGCCAAGCGGGTTTCGCTGTTTGGTGGTTTTGGTGCCGGTAATACCATCGACTTGAATATTCAGGGACGTGACATCGAAGCCCTGTTGAATGTCGCGGGCACGGGTTATGGTTTGGTGCAGGCGGCGCTACCCGGTGCACGTGTTCGCCCCCTGCCGGGGCTGACACTTGCCGAGCCTGAGTTGCAACTTGCACCTGATGAGCCACGCCTGGCTGAAGCGGGCTGGGATCGCAAAATCATGGCCCAGGTGTTGATGGCGATGGGCAGTGGCCTCTATGTGGGCGACTATTTCGATGGTGAACAGCGTCTCGATATTATGTTGCGGGCCACCCCGTGGCAAAATCCTGAAGAGTTAATGGCGATGCCGGTGATGACCGCCGAGGGTGGGGTACTACCACTGGGTGAGCTGCTGTCACTGGAGCGCACCGCCGGGCCAAATAAAATTCGCCGCCTGGATCGCCGCCGCACCGTCACCCTGCAAATCACTCCGCCAGATGGTGTTTCACTGGAGCAGGCAGTGAATATATTGAAACAGCAGGTAGAGCCAGAGCTGCGGGCGATGTTACCGGAAGATGGTGACATTCGTTATGGCGGCAGTGCCGACAAGCTGGATATCGCCTTGGCGAATATGGCCTCAACCTTTGCGCTGGCAGTGATTATTCTCTATCTCTTGATCTCGGCGCTGTTCCGCTCATTCAAAGATAGTCTGCTGGTGCTGATGGCACTGCCGTTAGCCACCGTGGGCGGCATGGCGGCGCTCAACATCATGCCGCTCTTTGGAGTGATGCAACCGATGGACCTATTGACCATGATCGGTTTTATCATTCTACTGGGTCTGGTGGTCAATAATGCCATCCTGCTGGTTCACCAGACCCGGGTTGCCGAGCGCGAGGGCAGTGCACGGCGAGCTGCGGTCGAACAAGCGGTTCGCATTCGCCTGCGACCTATTCTTATGAGCACCCTCACCAGTATTTTTGGCATGCTGCCGCTACTGCTAATTCCCGGTGCCGGCACCGAACTCTATCGGGGTATGGCGGCGGTGATTGTGGGCGGCATGCTGGTTAGCACCATCTTCACCCTAATTTTACTGCCCAGTTTGTTGCGTTTAGGGGAAGCGAAGAGAGTCGCTGAATGAGTGGTTACGTTTCATGTATTTAATCCGTAGTAATTACAGTAATAATTCCATCGCTCTGGTGCAGTGGGCCCATGAACAAGGTTTGAAAGATGTGATCGTTTGTTATATGGATACCGGTTGGGCTGCTGAAGGGTGGCTTGCCTATGTAACTCAGTGCGAACGTTACGCGACAACGCTTGGTTTTAAAGTGAAACACCTTAAGTCACGGATGCCTTTTGATGAGTTGATGAACGTGAAAAACGGCTTTCCCAATGCGCGTTTTCAGTGGTGTAGCCTCCATCTTAAAGGTATTTCGCTATTGCAGTGGCTGGAAGGGGAGGACCCTGAAGAGCAGGCTACGGTTCTGATTGGCAAGCGCCGCGCAGAACGTGAAGATGTTGCTGAATTTATTGATTGCTGCGAGTTTCATGGTGATCGCAAGGTGTGGCATCCACTGGTCGATCATTCAGATGATCAACGTAATGCGTTGATTGCACGGGCCGGTTTTGAATTACTCTCGACACCCAGTCTGGAGTGTTCACCCTGTATCAATAGCCGAATTTCGGAGTTATCACAGCTTGCGGAGAGTGATGTGGCCAAAGTTGAAGAGCTGGAAGATGACCTTGATGTGCCGATGTTTAACCCGGAGCACTGTGCCGGTAACAAGGGCATTGTCGAGGTGGTTGCCTGGGCAAAACAGGCCGATCAAGAGGCACTTAATCCCGATTTTGGTTGTAGCTTTTCATTTGGCTGTGGTGTTTAAAAAAACAATATATATCATGATATTGAAGCAATATTGTAATGTTAATTATTGCTACCAAAAGAGGTGAAGGGAGTAATTGAAATATAGAGCACCAGCGCAATAATCATCGCAAAAACGATAAACTGCATCGGATCTTCTTTGAACTTGCTCCACAGGTTGGGTGCCTGCCCCTGCTTCTCCAACTCCGCATACTCCTCCTTTACCCGTGTCGACAGTTGTTGCTGATACTCAGCCAGCAGTTGTTTGGCCTGCTCAAGCTGTTCATTATCGCGCAGCCAGATCGCCTCCATCGATACCTGCCAGATACTGGGCGGTGTTTCGTAAAACTCGATATTATGCTGATCCAGTAACTGACGAACGTCATCCGCTTCGCTATCCGGTACGCCTTTCAGTTTGAATAATAATTTAGCCACGGTGCTCTACTCACTATTGAAGGAAGTATTATAGCGCAACTAATAGAAGCTCAAGCACTATTAAGGAACAAGCACGGAATAACTTATGCAATAATGACGCAGAAATTTTGCTCCCGTTCAAACGAACTCAAGAGGCGCATAGCTGGCCTATGTAACGATTGAGATCGTTTGAGCCGGGGTAAAAGAGCAAGTCAGAATGTAGACGTTATTTCGTGATCGTTCCTAAGCTAATGGATTTACACAAAAAACAACATCCCACCCATACCGTCCTTGCGATGTAAGGTTGCATTGACAATGTGTTGGCATCGGTTCATCGTGCTACAAGTCATAAATTCCAGTATCAATGTTTTGCATCGGATACAACACGCTATTTCTAGTGAAAGATAAAAAGGAGAGACCCATGACCCTGCGCCTTGTCGCTTTCGTTTGCCTGTTTTTTGCCTCTTGGGCTCACGCCTCGCAACCGATTGCGATTCCTGATGAATTGAAGGGCTGGGTGCCGTGGGTATTAGAGGGACAGGGAGCGGTGAACTGCCCGTTTCAGTACACCGATGGAAAACGTCACCACTGCGCCTGGCCAGAGGTGCTGACGCTCGATCTTCACCATCAAGGGGGTTCATTCAATCAATATTGGACCGTCTATGAGAAGAGCTTAATCACCTTGCCCGGTAATCTAAAACATTGGCCACAGGAGGTGACGGTTGATGGTAAGCCGGTGGTGGTTTCAAATAAGCGTGGTTTGCCGCATATCGAGTTACCGAAGGGCCGTTACCAGCTTGCGGGCCGCTTTCTCTGGAATAGTCTGCCTAACGCGATTAATTTGCCAAAAAACACCGGCCTGGTTGATGTGGTCATTGATAAGAAAAAAATCACTTTTCCCCGTATAGAGGCCAGCGGCCGCTTGTGGTTAAACCAGGCGAGCACTCAAGCCACCGATGCGCTTGAAGACCGGCTACAGGTGGCGGTATTTCGGCGTGTTATTGATGAAGTTCCCCTGCGAATGCTGACCTTGCTTGAACTGAATGTAACTGGGAAACCGCGTGAAGTGGTGCTGGGGCCACTGCTATCCGATGATGCGGTGCCACTCTCCATTAGCGGGAAATTACCGATTCGTCTTGAGAGCGATGGCACGCTACGCCTGCAAGTACGCCCAGGCCGTTGGCTGGTGGAAGTGGAAGCGCGTTACAAAGCAGTGGTTGATCATTTATCGCTCATGCCTTCTGATTTGCCCGATACAGAAACCTGGGTATTTGATGCCAGACCATCACTGCGCCTGGTTGAGATTGCAGGCGTGCCTTCCGTCGACCCACGGCAGACCCGCCTACCGAATGAGTGGCAAAACTTGCCAGCTTACCGGGTGACAAAGCACGACACGATGAAGATCATCACAAAACGCCGGGGAGACCCAGTTCCCACCGCTAACGTGCTGAGATTGAACCGTCACCTCTGGCTAGATTTTTCGGGCGATGGTTACACCTTTCAGGATCAAATTAACGGCCAGATGCGCAGCGAATGGCGCTTGAATATGTCGCCGGAGATGAGCTTGGGCCGAGCGGTGGTTAACGGGGTTGACCAGCTGGTGACCCGCTTGAGTGAAGGTGAGGCACAGGGTGTTGAGGTGCGTCAGGGCAATGTTTCGCTACAGGTTGATGGCCGCTACTTGGGCGATATTACAACGCTACCGGCGGTGGGCTGGTTGAGTGATTTTAGTCAGGTTGAAGCGACGCTGCATCTACCGCCCGGCTGGCGTCTGTTTGCCGCATCCGGTGCCGATTCGGTGGGGGGAGCCAGTTGGCTGGATCGCTGGACACTGCTGGATATATTTCTGGTACTGATCGGCGCATTGGCCATTCTGCGACTGTTTGGCAGGGTGTGGGGAGCGATTGCACTGGGCTGTTTCATCCTCTCATGGCACGAGAGTGGTGCGCCACAGTTTATCTGGCTGCTGGTGATTGCCGCCACCGCGCTGGTGCGAGTAGCACCCGAGGGACGGTTACACAAAAGCATGCTGATGATCCGTTATCTGAGCCTGCTGGGGCTGGCTGTTATCACCATACCTTATCTGATCGATACAGTACGCACCGCCATCTATCCGCAACTTGAACAGCCCAGTGTCGCCGCTTATCAATCTGCTGCCCGGGTGATGCAGGCATCACACCGGCTGGAGAGCGATGACATGGTGTCGGATATGGGATTTTCCGGCGATATTGAAATGGCTTCCTCCATGGCGAAATCCTACCCCGCCAAAATCGCTTCTCCACCGGTATCTTCATCCCGCTATAGCGACTCAGTCGATCCACGAGCCAAGGTACAAACCGGCCCCGGCTTGCCCGATTGGCGATGGTCTTCCGTACCTGTTCGCTGGAATGGGCCGGTGCAACAGGGGCAGGAGTTGGGGCTGACCTTGATCTCACCCGCTGTCACCTCAAGCATAAAACTGCTGTGTGTGTTGCTGGTATTGCTACTGGGCTTACGTCTGGCGGGTATTACATTAAAGGGGCAACGTTTGGCGGTGGAGACGGCCAAGCTGGGTATGATTGGCCTACTGGTGATCAGCCCATTATCGATGATGCCGAGCCAGGCGATTGCCGGGGAGATTCCATCACCAGCAATCTTGAAGGAGCTTCAATCCCGGCTGCTGGCCCCGGCTGAATGCTTGCCACAATGCGCGCAGATCTCCCGTATGAAACTCGATGTTCAACCTGAGCAGATGCGTATCATGCTAGAGGTACACGCCAGTGAAGCAGTCGCGATACCGGTGCCCAGCAAGATTGATGGCTGGATGCCAACCCAAGTGATGTTGGATGGTCAGGCAGATCAAGCGCTGCGCGGGCCACAAGACGCATTGTGGGTCTATGTACCCAAAGGTAAACACCAGATTCAGATTGCCGGCCCGATTCGATCAGTGCGCACGGTGCAGCTGCCTTTGCCATTACAGCCCAGACAGATTGAAGTCACGGCCAATGGTTGGCGTGTCAACGGTGTGCATCAAGATGGCAGTATTGAAAAATCCCTACAGATAGAGCGCGAAGTGGCGGAAAACGCGAGTGAAAAGCCCAAGGTGCTGGTGCAAACGGTTCTGCCGCCCTTTGTCACCGTGACCCGCATTTTACGCCTGGGTCTTGAGTGGCAGCTTGAGACCCAGGTGAGACGTGTCTCACCACTGGGCAGCACCATCGCTCTGGAGATTCCGTTGATTGCGGGTGAGTCGGTCATTACCGACGGCATTCGTGTGACAGAGGGCAGGGCAGCGATTCAGTTTGCCGCACAACAGCAGGTGGTGCGTTGGCGCTCGTTACTGCCGCTATCAGACTCCATTTCACTCAAGGCAGCGGATACCCTCGACTGGGTTGAACAGTGGCATCTGGATGTCAGCCCCACCTGGCATGTTGAGTTGAGCGGTATTCCACAAATTCACCACCAGAGCAGTAGCGGTAGCTGGTATCCACAGTGGCACCCCTGGCCGGGTGAAGTGTTAACCATCAAAATATCAAAGCCCGCCGGTATCGAAGGCCAAACAAAAACCATCGACCAGACTCAGCTCCTGGTCATGCCCGGTCAACGTGCCACTGATATCTCATTGTCGATGAGGTTGCGCAGCAGCCAAGCGGAACAACACCTGGTTCAGCTGCCGGAAGGGGCTGTTTTAAATGCAGTCAAGATCAACGGCATCTCGCAACCGATCCGCCAGGAGGAGGGTGGTATGGTACGTTTGCCACTCACTCCGGGTGAGCAGAGAATAGACCTCGACTGGCAGACGGCAACCGGCATCAGCACGCTGTTAACAACACCTGCAGTGGATGTTGGTATGGCAAACGTGAATGCCAATATTGAGGTCAGAATGCCAGAGAGCCGCTGGACACTGTTTCTCTTTGGGCCACAAATGGGGCCAGCAGTACTATTTTGGGGAGTGTTGATTGTGGTGGTGATTATTGCCATCGGCCTGGGTCGTACCCGGCAGACACCGCTAAAAACCCACCAATGGCTGTTATTGGGGGTTGGCTTGTCACAAACCATCATCGGCGTCGCGATGCTGGTGGTCGGCTGGTTATTTGCCATGGGTTGGCGCAAACGCTTGGGTGCGTCCATGAAACCCAAAGCCTTCAATGCTATGCAGGTTGGCCTGGGGCTGTTGACCCTGCTGGCGATGCTTGGCTTAATCGGCGCAGTTGGCTTTGGTCTACTGGGTCACCCGGATATGCAAATCAGTGGAAACAGCTCCCATGCGATGACGCTAAAATGGTATGCCGACCAATCCACACAGCAACTGCCAACAGCCACCGTGGTCTCAGCACCGATGTGGTTATATCGTGCGTTGATGCTGGCCTGGAGCCTGTGGCTCGCCTTTGCGTTATTGGGCTGGCTCAAATGGGCATGGCAATGTTTTTTGAGTGGCGGGCATTGGCAGCAGATACCCGGAGGGAAAAAACAGAGTAGCTCAACAAAAGGGCAGCACGATTCGCAAAATGACCCACGGGCGGATGAAAAGTCGGCTCAAAAAATTCAGGGTGATAACGAGCACAAAGGGGAGTGAGGTAGCGTGCTTTGTCGGCTGAACCAAGCCCGCAGGGAGATAGAGAATTGTGGATTCTTGACTCACTCTGCGCTACGCTCAGCACTACCGTATACGATGGACACACGGCAGAGATCATGAATACTGAAGAACTAAACACTAAATTTACCGTTCCCGATCAACTTGAATTTATAGCGGGCAAAGGTGGCCTGCCTTGTATTGCGATTGATAATGGTGCTGCTTGTGCATTGATATCAATTTATGGCGGACAGGTACTGGGTTATCAGCCCGCAGGCACCACAGAAGAGATCCTGTTCTTAAGCCAAAAAGCACACTATGAAGAAGGCAAAGCGATTAAGGGGGGTATACCGATCTGCTGGCCCTGGTTTGGAGCCGACCCGGAAGGGAAAGGCCCAGCCCACGGTTTCGCCCGTAACCGGATGTGGAATGTCATAAAAACGGAAGGTTCCAATGATGGCGTGACCAAAGTGACCCTCGGTTTTTCTGACTCAACAGCAACGAAAAAAATCTGGCCACACACCTTTGAACTGACACTAGAAATTAGTGTAGGGCAGTCACTGGGCCTGGTGCTGACAACCCACAATACCGGTAATCAACCATTCACCATTACCCAGGCCCTGCACACCTATTTCAGTGTGGATGAGATCAATCAAGTGAAAATAGCCGGGCTGGATGGAGTCAACTATCTGGACAAAGTGGACAACTTCAAACAGAAACAGCAAACAGGTGATGTCACCATTGCCGGAGAAGTTGATCGAATCTATACAGAGGCACCACCGTTACTGATGATAGACGATGCCGCCCGCCCACGGCGAATACAGATCGAATCCAGCGGTAACAAAACCGCCGTAATCTGGAATCCATGGGCAGAAATTACCGCCAGCATGGCTGACCTGGAAGAAGATGCCTACCAACATTTTATCTGTGTAGAGACAGCCAATGCAGCCGATGATGCCATCGAAATAGCGGCGGGAGAGTCGCATCGACTAACCGCCAACTATCGAGTGGTAGATTAGTATTTTTTAGTCAAAACGATACACTTTGATGCAAAAACACCAGCTGAAACCTCGACCTCCAAATACCTTCTTTCTCTAACCAAGAGGGCTTTGGAGGCCGAGGCTTTAGCTGGTTTGTTTCGATAAGGGATGTAGAAAAAATTAAAGTACCGTTATTGCACCGGATTTTTGTTCGCTCTGTCTAGGCAGGTATTGGGCGCATAGTGGGCTACGCAACGAATACTTGCCTAGACAGAGCGGGCAAAAAGACCAGTAAGAGCGGTATTTTAATGAATTCTACATCCCCAAGGAAGTTGGTTCGATATTTGTCAGTTCAATATGCTGAGCGGACTTTCAGTTCAAGGGCGACCTGTGCACTTTTTAATACCGGGTGGTTGAAAGGTATTGACAGGGTGGGCTAACACGGTATGATACGCGCCATCAAATGCGGGAATAGCTCAGTTGGTAGAGCACGACCTTGCCAAGGTCGGGGTCGCGAGTTCGAATCTCGTTTCCCGCTCCAAATTTAAAAAGCGCCATCTGAATATCAGATGGCGCTTTTTTGTCTCAGAAAAATGGTTGATGAAATCACCGCACACACCACTTCACGCATCTCAATGATTTATTTAATCCGCAACGATGGTGAACGATCGAGTTTCCCGGGTTTTGCAAGCTCAGTCCAGGCTACTTGTTACAAGGTGAAAAGTTAGCCCCCCCGGCTAAAGCCTCGACCTCCAAACACAGGGGTTTTGGAGGTCGAGGCTTTAGCCGGTTGGTTGTGATTTCCACCGTGCTTGAGCGTCGCCTAGCTTCTTCCAGGTAAAGTGCTCATAAACTCCCGACCAGTACATGCCAAAGCCGATGGCGAACAGCAGCTCTTCGATCGGCATAAACCAGAGGGTGACACCGGACAGTACTTCCATGTTCCACACCCGGTCGATATAGCCGGGGGCGCTCCACTCCAGTCCAGCGAGAAAAACCGCGTAGTAGGCTAAAAACAGCAGCCCGCCGATCCAGGTTTTTCGTTTCAGATCCGGGCGGCAGAGTATGGTTGCCCACGCCCCGGCAAACATGGCGATGATGGAGGGGTAAATTGGGTTCCAAGGAAAAAAGTAGAGCACAATAAAAACAACAAATGGTGCTGATAGTGCTTTGTAGTGATGCCGATGTTGCTCGTGGTAACGCGCACAAGCATCCACACGCTGAGGGACTCTTTGGCTTAACAGGTTATAAAACACTGAACCAATGCCGCCAATACCAAAACAGAAGATCAGGCTTTCGATATCAAAGCCAGTATTTGCCGCCAAATCAAACAGGCTTGGTGGCATCCAGTATTCGGGTACAAAGATTGGTTCGGTTAAACCAAACGGTGTGGTAAAAATACTTGCCCACAACATTGCCCGTCGTTGTGCAGGAAAGAGCCAGTAGACCACTCCCCAGGGAATCAGAAATGCGCTAGCCCAAAGCAACCAGACATATTGATCAGATAACATTTTCAATCCTCTCCATTTTTACTCCAGCTTTTGTTGCTTTAAATCGGCTAAATATCCCTTTAAAAAGAAGGGATTTGGGCTTGGGGATGTAGAAAAAATTAAAGTACCGTTATTGCACCGGATTTTTGTTCGCTCTGTCTAGGCAGGTATTGGGCGCATAGTGGGCTACGCAACGAATACTTGCCTAGACAGAGCGGGCAAAAAGACCAGTAAGAGCGGTATTTTAATGAATTCTACATCCCTTAGGAGTCACCTAACTCATAAACACACACCCGATAAAATTCAGAAAAACAGAAAAATTCATCTACCTGTCGAATCACCTTGCCCTGTTTCTGCGCATTTTTTTCTAACATGTCCATCAAATCCACCTGCCAAAAACTCTCCAAAAAAGGTTCCAGTCGTTGCAACACCCAACGGGTTAACGGAAAGCGCCACAGCAGATTTTTTTTAGGGCAAGCCCCATACTCAGTAATGACAATACGACCGCCAGGACGCAATACACGTATTGCTTCGTGGATGCTGCGTTCACGTGCTTCTGGAGGCAGTTCGTGCAGCAAGAAAAAGATAAGAACCGTGGCAAATACATCATCACCATAGGCTAGATACTCCGCGTTCATGCGAGCGGATAGCAGTCGTTTTTTATCCACATCGGCCAGCTTTCTTCGGGTGGCGCTGAGCTGGATATCAGCCACATCCATAAGATAGAGTTCATCGTCCATCACCTTGAGTAGGGAAGGTGTCATACTTCCATAAGCACAGGTGAGCTGTAGCAGCCGTCCCTCGGGGCGGTTTTTCATGCAGTCATGCAATGCTCGATGCGAGAGTGTTTTGTACTGACCAAACAGAATGGCGTTGATAATCGGTTGATGATCAAAAAACCAGACACCCCAGTGCCAGAGATAAGCCCACCAATAGTGGCGCACCAGATATTCCGGTTTACCATCAATAAAGCGACGCCAAATGCTCATTTAACCATCTCTTCGTTTGCTAAGGGATGTAGAATTCATTAAAATACCGCTCTTACTGGTCTTTTTGCCCGCTCTGTCTAGGCAAGTATTCGTTGCGTAGCCCACTATGCGCCCAATACCTGCCTAGACAGAGCGAACAAAAATCCGGTGCAATAACGGTACTTTAATTTTTTCTACATCCCTAACAGATAATCGACGAGCGCATCAATCTCTGCGCCCGTCAGTGTTTCTTCGTAACCGGGCATAGCGTTTTTTCCTTTGGTGATGACTTGATGCAAGACTTCTGCTTCGTGGCTCATGGTGTTGGCAGCGGATCCCAATCCCTTATTATCACTACTTGCTTGAGTGTCAAGTCCCCGTTATTGGGTGTTCTTATCGTGGATTTTTACCGTTAAAAAGGCTCTCCATTTGTCGCGTGGAGGAAAGAAGGCCGGCGTTTTTCGTGCGTATTCGTTGTATGCCTCACCAAACTCAGCCTTGGCACGCCGCTCTTCAACCCGCGCCAAATGTATATAGGCGTAGAGCATAACCGGGGCCATCAAAACGGTGAGAAAGGTTGGCCACTGCACTAAAAAGCCGATGATCAGCAGAAATAGTCCGGTGTATTGTGGGTGGCGGGCGTAGGCATAAATGCCATCTGTCACCAGGCCACCTCGTGCGGCGTGGATCTGTGTCCAGCCTTTTGATAGCAGGGTGTAACCCATCAGCATCAACACCAGACTCAGACCCATCACAATAATCCACGCCAGGGTTGAACCACCGAATACCACTACCCAAAGATGTCCCAGTTTGTGGTTGAAGGGTTGCAGTGCGGGATAGGCATCCCCCAGCCAGCCGGTGAGCAGGTAGATGGTCAGGGGAAAGCCGTACATTTCACTGAACAGCGCCACCAGAAAGGCGACCACTACCCCCATGCTACGCCACTCTTGACCACCTCGTGGTTTGAGGAAGCTCAGAATGAAAAATAGAAACAGGCCGACGTTAAAGGCCGCGACTACCCACATTCCATAAGCGTATTCAGCATCACCACCGTGCATGGATTAATCCTCTGGCCGATCAAACACGAACCGGGCTACCGATTTTTCCTTACCTTCTCCGCGCTGAATCTCAACCCGAATCTGGTAGTTATCTGCTCTGTGCATGGCAAAATAGTTTCCGTAGCTCAATAACTCGCCTGACATCGGCTCCAGCGTTTTTGTCTCACCGCTCAGCCCGGGTTGTGCAACGGTGGCTTTAACCTTGGCATCGGTAATACGCTTACCACTGTTGCTATCGAGCAGTGCAACTAATATATGGTAACGGTGCTCCTTGTCATCAACACCGCCATGCATCTCTGAGTGCCGAGCCTGGGTGATCTGTGCCGGAATCACACCAAGATAGATATTGATGCCATCAACCTGCTGGTGGCGTTGCGAATCACCGGCGTTGGCAGAGACTGCCACAAAAATTAGTCCGATCATGAGGAATGTCATTTTCATCTTCATTGCCATGCTCCTTCGTCTGTTGTGGATAGTAAAAACTTGGATTTACAATTTCACCCTTTTTAATCTGAGTGCATTAGTGATCACCGATACGGAACTAAAGCCCATCGCCGCCGCTGCAATAATAGGGGAGAGCAATATGCCAAAGACGGGATAGAGTATGCCCGCTGCAATCGGTACCCCGGCGGCGTTGTAGATAAAAGCAAAAAAGAGGTTCTGGCGGATATTGCGCATGGTGGCGTGGCTCAGGCGTCTGGCTCGCACGATGCCGCGCAGATCGCCTTTAACCAGAGTCACTCCGGCGCTCTCCATCGCCACATCGGTGCCGGTACCCATTGCTATACCCACATGGGCTTGGGCCAGGGCGGGTGCATCGTTGATGCCGTCACCTGCCATGGCGACGATGTGCCCTTCGGCCTGTAGCTGTTTCACCACTTCGGCTTTCTGCTCTGGTAGCACTTCCGCTTGCACCTGGTCGATATCGAGCTTGGCTGCCACCGCTTCAGCGGTCTTGCGACTGTCACCTGTGAGCATCACAATTTTGATGCCTTCACTGTGCAGGTCACGAATCGCTTCGGGGGTGGTCTCTTTGATGGGATCGGCGACGCCGATCAACCCGGCGGCTTTGCCATCAATCGCCAGTAACATCACGGTTTGTCCTTCGCTACGTTGACTATCTGCCCGTTGTGGTAGGTCACCCGCCTCAATGCCGAGGCTCTCCAGCAGTTTGATATTACCCAGCGCCACCTTGTGGCCATCCACCATCCCGGTAACCCCCATGCCGGTGACCGATTGAAAATCGTCGGCCTGGGTCAGTTCCACGCCCCGTGCTTCGGCCCCCTGCACAATCGCTTCGGCCAGTGGATGTTCACTGGCCCGCTCCAGGCTTGCCGCTAAACGTAGATTGCCATTCTCTTCAAAACCGTCAGTTGCCATTACCGCCACCAGTTTCGGTTTGCCTTCGGTGAGGGTGCCGGTTTTGTCTACCACCAGCGTATCGACCTTGCGCAGTACCTCTAACGCTTCAGCATTTTTAAACAACACTCCCATCATTGCACCCTTGCCGGTACCAACCATGATCGACATCGGTGTCGCCAGCCCCAGCGCACAGGGACAGGCGATAATCAGCACTGCAACCGCATTGATGACGGCATAAGCGATGGCGGGTTCCGGGCCCCAGGTACTCCAGACGAAAAAGGTGATGATTGCGATCACGATCACCACCGGGACAAAGTAGCCGGAGACGGTATCCACCAGCCGTTGGATCGGCGCGCGGGAGCGCTGGGCTTCGGCCACCATATTGACGATTTGCGATAGCAGGGTATCTGCGCCCACTTTTTCAGCTCGCATCAATAGGCCACCAGTACCATTCACCGTGGCACCAATTAGCCGCTCACCTGCGGCTTTGGCCACGGGCAGCGGTTCACCGGTCACCATCGATTCATCGACATTGCTTTCGCCATCGATTGCAGTGCCATCCACCGGGATTTTTTCACCGGGGCGCACCCGTAGCGTATCGCCCACCTGCACATGCTCCATGGGGATATCTTCTTCAGTGCCATTCTCACGCACAATACGGGCTGTTTTGGGAGCCAGACCCAACAGTAGTTTGATCGCGGCATTGGTCTGACTACGCGCCCGCAATTCCAGTACTTGCCCTAGCAGTATCAGGGTGGTGATGACCGCAGCGGCTTCAAAATAGGCAGGCACCACACCCACCGCATTAAAGACTTCGGGCGGGAAAATACCCGGGAAAACGGTGGCAATCAGGCTGTAGGTCCAGGCAACCGAGACACCCAGCCCGATCAGGGTAAACATATTAAGGTTACGGGTGACCACCGATTGAATAGCGCGCACATAGAAGATCCAGCCGCCCCAGATTACTACTGGAGCCGACAATATCATCTCAATCCACTGGCGTAGGTTGGGATCGATGATCTCCGCCATCGCCTGTGGCCAAAACTCGGCAGCCATGGCGCTGAAAAAGACCGGAATAGCAAACAGTGCACTGATTTTGAAGCGGCGAGTCATATCATCCAGCTCGCTGGTATCATCTTCCACTTCGACTGTCATCGCCTCCAGCGCCATGCCGCACTTGGGGCAGTTGCCGGGCTGATCCTGAACAATCTCCGGGTGCATCGGGCAGGTGTATTGGGTTTTAGTGGCGACTAGCGGAACCCCCTTTGGCTCCAGGGCCATACCACATTTGGGGCAGCTACCGGGCCCTACCTGTTCAACTTCGGGATGCATCGGGCAGGTGTAGATTGCCGACTCATCCACTGGTTGGGTTGATGATTTGGCGGTGTGATGATCAGGGTGTTTGCCACCACAGCAGCTGTCTGTTTTTTCAGCTGGCTCAGCTTCTGCCTGCTTTTTACTACTGCAACAGCAACTACCCTTTTTCTCTTCCCCCGAATCTTGTGCCACATATTGATCCGGTGATGCCGAAAACTTATCCAGGCAACCTTCACTGCAAAAATAGTAGGTTTTGCCCTCATGTTCAGTCTGGTGTGTCGATGTATCGGTGACCACCATGCCGCATACAGGATCTTTCATTGTGGTTACCCTTCCTTTATTATTTTTAGACAACCGATTCAATTAAACGGCAAATGGCTTTACCATCGGGCCCACCATCAGGCATCGATTTCCATTGATTTAGTGCATCATCCATTCGTTGTTGCAGCGTATTCAATTCGGCCAGGCGGTCTCTGTTTTCATCAATACGCTGACGAATGATGTCGCGTACCGTAGGGCAAGGTGATTGCCCATCGTCGCAGTGATCAAAAATAGTTTGAATATCACGCAACGAAAAACCCAGTCCCTTGGCGTGGCAAATAAATTTCACTTTTTTTATGTCATTGCTACTGAAAAGTTTGTAGCCGTTATTAGGGTCACGTGTCGGTGTTAACAAGCCGATACGAACATAGTGGCGTATAGCATCTGCCGTGGTTTTCGCTGTTTTTGATAGCTCACTAACCGTTAACATTTTGCTCACCTATCGATTGCTATTTAATCTTTCAGGCCCAGTGTGAATCGTGGGTGCTGCACACAGGTCAATATTTTATTTCGAGGCCGTAATGTGTGATCTACTTTCAAAGGGTAGTCATCAATTACTGTCACTGAGATGACATGTGCATTACAGTTTTGTAATCTCATTACCCTTGATTATTCTCGGTGCGCCAGCTACACGTACATCAATACAATGTGGTTGCCGTACTGGTTGAGAGCGATGCAAAAATACCGGCTGAAGCCTCGACCTCCAAAACCCTCTTGGTTAGAGAAAGAAGGGGTTTGGAGGTCGAGGCTTCAGCCGGTTTGTTGTAAAAGGAGGTTAGTTCGATTAAATTACGCGGTAGTTTAGACTCTGTCTTATGGTATTTTCCCCCAAGCAGAGACTCCCTTCTCATCATTGCGTATGCTGCCATTTTAATCTTCATTTAATGTAACGACGTTATGATCGCCGATAGCGATTGCTTGTGGCAGTTTTCGTATTTAATTCACTGGCCGTTTTGTATCTGGCCACGACAAGGAGTGACCCCCGTGTTGAATGGTTTTTTTACACAGAGCGGTGTAACAGTGTGTAGCGCTGTTGCATTGA
>UOFP01000041.1_pt1 | contig 16391 bp, 14 predicted proteins | sample 1988921 | NCBI WGS metagenome assembly UOFP01 (sample SAMEA4712195, study PRJEB27164) | hydrothermal vent metagenome | biome: marine basaltic hydrothermal vent biome; feature: marine hydrothermal vent; material: mineral | place: Pacific Ocean | collected 2011-06-14/2011-07-23 | depth 1719 m | reverse complement strand
TTGGACTGACTTTCTTTCACAACAAACCGGCTGAAGCCTCGACCTCCAAAACCCTCTTGGTTAAAGATGTTTGGAGGCCGAGGCTTCAGCCGGTATTTTTGCACCACTCTCAACCAGCATATATGGGTAGCAGCTAAAGCCTTGCACTAAAGTGCATAGTTTCAACTAGCGGTCTGAGACCAATGAAATAATTTTGCTGCGTAAAACACATCCGCCGAGCTAATTTGCGCTAGAAATTTGCTCAACCGTAGACTCAATCCACGCCTCGGCATCGGTATTAATCGTTTGGGCATCTTTATCGTCACTGCGAATCAGCGGGCCAATGACAATACGAATGGTGCCGGGCTTTTTTACAAACTGTTTTTTACGCCACAGCTCACCGGCATTATGAGCCACTGGCAGTACCGGATAGCCGCTTTGGTGAGCGAGGATGGCACCACCGATGCCGTAGCGTTTTTTCTCACCCGGTGCAACGCGGGTCCCTTCAGGAAAAATCAGCACCCATTGCCCCTGTTCCAGGCGCTCAATTCCTTGTTTCACAATCTGCTTTACCGCTTTGCGCCCGGCCCCCCGGTCAATGGCGATTGGTCGGCAGAGCGCCAACCCCCAGCCAAAAAACGGCACCCATAACAGCTCACGCTTTAGTACCCACGCCTGTGGCGGCAAAATAATTTGCAGCGCCAGAGTTTCGAATGTCGATTGGTGTTTACTAAAGATGATGCAGGGCTGGTCTGGAATATTCTCCCGCCCTTCCACCACATAGTGGATACCGCAGGTGATACGCAACCAATGCAGGTTAAACCAAGCCCAACGGGTGAACCAGGCGTAACGCATTCGGAATGGCAATAGAAACAGAAACATGCCAACAAAAAAGACCACCAGTAGCGCCAGCAGTGAGCCAATCGTAAACAGCAGTGAGCGTAAAAACATCATTAACTATTTATCCTCTGCCAATAGTGCGTTCACGGCAGCAGCCAGATCATCATAAACAGGAATCCCCTCAAGCCCTTCTCCTTTGGCCAGGGTTCGCTCTCCTTTGCCAGTGCGCACCAGTATTGGCCGCGCACCCACCTGTTGTGCCGCCTGCAAGTCCCGCAGTGAGTCGCCGATAACCGGCACCTCTGCTAACTCAAAGTGGTGACGTTCTGCCAGCGTTTGATACATTCCCGGCTTCGGCTTGCGACAGTCACACTGCTCATCAGGGCCGTGGGGGCAGTAGATAATATCCATTATTTCAGCCCCCAATTCAGCCAATTCGCTGCGCAACTTTTGGTGCATTTTTTCCAGGGTTGCAAGGTCATAGTAACCCCGGGCGATACCCGATTGGTTGGTGGCCACTGTCACGTTGAAGCCCGCTCGGGAGAGCGCTGCAATTGCTTCCAGGCTACCAGGGATAAAAATAAATTCATCCAGTGATTTGATGTAGTGGTCAGAGTCCCAATTAATCACTCCGTCACGGTCCAAAATAATCCAGCGAGGTTTTGTACTCAACGTCGAAAGCCCTATTGCAAGCGTGACAAATCAGCCACCCGTAAAAACAGCGTTTGCAGATGATGCAGCAGTGCCAAGCGGTTGCGGCGTAACACCTCATCATCGGCCATCACCATCACGTGGTCGAAAAAGTTATCCACCGGTTCACGCAGGTTGGCCAAGTGGCTCAGTGCCTTCTGATAATGACGCTGGTCAAACAGCCGGTTAACCTCATCACTCAACCCTTCAACTGCATCAGCCAAGGCTCTCTCTTCGGCATCGACCAGTAGTGTTCTGTCCAGCTTTTCAGGTAACTCACCCGCCACCTTTTTCAAAATATTGTGAATGCGCTTATTGGCAGCCGCCAGGCTTTCCGCCTCGGGCAAGGTACGGAACAGGCGCACCGCTTCAATGCGCTGTGCGAAGTCATTTGGTCGAACCGGGCGCACAGCGGAGACCGCTTCAAACTCATCAATATGGTAACCCTTCTCCTGGAAGTAACCCCGCAGGCGCTCCATCATAAAGTCAAACACCGCTACCGCAGTCTCATCACTTGACTCTGTGGTTGGGAAAAGATTCTGGGTAATATCTTGCGTGCGGAAGGCGGCGCACGCTTTGCGTAACATCTCCAGTAGATCAATATCCAACTGTTTCTCTAACAGGATACGCAGCACACCCAGTGCGGCACGGCGCAGTGCAAAGGGATCTTTATCACCGGTAGGCATCTGGCCGATAGCAAAAATACCAACCAGTGTATCCAGTTTGTCGGCGATCGCCACCGCTTGTCCGACGCCACCCTGCGGCAACTGGTCACCGGCAAAGCGCGGCATATACTGCTCGTCCAACGCCTCTGCAACCGCACTGTTTTCATCATCGTGGGTCGCGTAGTAACGCCCCATCACCCCTTGCAGCTCGGGAAATTCACCAACCATATCGGTCATCAGATCACATTTAGAGAGCAGTGCGGCGCGTGCCGCTTGCTTAGCATCACAACCGATCTCAACTGCCACCTCTGCGGCCAGACGCTCAATGCGCTGTGATTTATCATAAAGAGTGCCCAGTTTGTTTTGAAATACCACACTGTGCAGGCTCTCAAGGCGGCTATCCAGCCGCTGTTTACGATCCTGATTCCAGAAGAAATCAGCATCGGCCAGACGCGGGCGAATCACCCGCTCATTCCCCTCTTTCACTGCATTTGGGTTGCTGCTGGCGATATTGCTGATGGTGATAAAGTGGGGCATTAATTTACCCGCGTCATCCACCAGGTGAAAATATTTTTGATTGCTCTTCATGGTGGTAATCAGCGCTTCGGCTGGCACCATCAGGAAGCGGGTCTCAAAATCGCCGACAATCGCACGGGGCCACTCCACCATTGAGGTCACCTCATCCAGCAACGCCTCATCAATCACCGCCGTGCCCTTCACTTCAGCCGCAGCGGCGAGAATCTGTGCCCGCACCGCTTCACGACGCACCGCAAAATCGGCCACCACATACCCCTCGGTCTCCAGCAGCGGTGCGTAAGCTTCTGGTTCACCAATATACAGAGTGCCCGGATTGTGGAAGCGGTGGCCACGGGTCTCGCGGCCCGCCTTGATACCCAGCACCTCACCATCGAGTACCTCATCACCCAGCAGCAGCACAACCCAATGTACCGGACGAACAAACTCTGTGGCTAAATCACCCCAGCGCATGCGCTTGGGAATCGGCAGTTTATCGAGCGAAGATTGGACAATACCCGGTATCAGAGTGGCGGCAGACTCCCCTTTTTGCTCACTGCGGTAGACCAGCCACGCCCCTTTGGGAGTATCAATCTGTTCAAGTTGCTCAACATCAACCCCACAGCCCCGGGCAAAACCTTGCACCGCTTTGGTTGGCTTGCCGTCAGCATCAAATGCCGCTTTTACCGCAGGCCCCCGGCGCTCCACCTGTTTATCAGGCTGTTGCAGATCCAGGTTTTGAATCAAAATTGCCAGGCGGCGGGGTGAGGCATACAGTTTAACCTCGCCAAAGTGCAAATCAGCATCACGAATGCCTTCAATTACACCCGCGCCAAAGGCATCCGAAAGTCGTTTTAATGCCTTGGGTGGCAGTTCTTCGGTACCAATTTCGATCAACAGGCTACGCTTTTCACTCATTATTTCGACTCCTGCTGACACATGGGGAAGCCAAGCGCTTCACGCCGCTCGTAGTAACTTTGTGCCACTGCACGGGAGAGCCCCCTGACCCGACCAATGAAACGAGCACGCTCGGTGACCGAAATAGCATGCCGGGCATCCAGCAGATTAAAGGTATGGGAAGCTTTCAGCACCATCTCATAGGCGGGCAGTGGCAGCCCCAGCTCAATCAGTTTTTTGCTCTCTGCTTCGTAGTGGTCAAACTGTGCAAACAGTGCCGTGACATCCGCATGTTCAAAGTTGTAGGCGGAAGCCTCTACCTCATTTTGGTGGAACACATCACCGTAGCTGATTTTCCCTTGGGGGCCGTCTGTCCAGACCAGATCGTAAATGCTCTCGACCCCTTGCAGATACATAGCAATGCGTTCTAGGCCATAGGTGATCTCACCTGTCACCGGTTTGCACTCAAGCCCACCCACCTGCTGGAAGTAGGTGAACTGAGTCACCTCCATACCGTTCAGCCAAACCTCCCAACCAAGCCCCCAGGCACCCAGCGTGGGTGATTCCCAGTTATCTTCAACAAAACGGATATCATGCTCCAGCGGATCGATTCCACACATCCGCAGAGAGTCCAGGTAGAGTTCCTGAATATTCAATGGAGAGGGCTTGATCACCACCTGAAACTGGTAGTAGTGCTGTAGTCGATTGGGATTTTCACCGTAGCGGCCATCGGTTGGCCGACGAGAGGGCTGAACATAGGCGGCAGCCCACGGCTCGGGGCCGATCGCACGTAAGAAGGTAGCCGGGTGAAATGTACCTGCGCCCACCTCCATATCCAATGGTTGCAAAATCGCACAACCCTGGGCTGCCCAGTACTCTTGCAAGGCAAAAATCAGCCCCTGGAAGGTCTTTACATCATGTCTCGGTTTGGTGACTGAGCTGGAGTCATCACTCACAATCGCTACCCTTTATCTGTTCGATTAAAAATTGTCGCTTAGTATAGCCTGAGCAGGGCACCCTTGATAAGCGACTTAGCCTTCCAGGTTGTCGATTTTTATAAAAAACTCCAGCATTTCCCCATGGAAAGCGTGACGCAACCCACAAAATACAAGCATCACCGCAATTGTCATAAATACGAGATTGTCTAGCCTCCTCTTTCATGATAAACATAATTGTAACTAAAAAATTAGTTGTATAATAAGCAGAGAAACACAGCCCTTGCTGACAATAAGGGGACACATAAAAAAACGTGGGAGGAAGTCATGAAACTGTCTAAAAAAGGACGATACGCAGTTACCGCCATTATGGATCTGGTACTGAAGGCACCTTTTGGGCCAACAACACTTAACAACATCTCGGTTAGCAAAGAGATCTCCATGTCTTACATGGAGCAACTGTTTGCCCGACTACGAAAACATGAGCTTGTTCATGGCACCCGAGGCCCTGGGGGGGGCTACCGCCTGGCACGCCCGCCACAGGAGATCACTATCGCACAAGTGCTGGAAGCGGTGGATGATGATGCCAACGCTCTTAACAACAGCAATAAAAGTGTTAACGACCTCAGCCACCTGCTCTGGGATGAACTCAGCCGCAAAGTGTCACACTACCTTGGCAATATTACAATTCAAGACCTCTTAGACCAGTCCGGTTATGCCGATGAGGTTGTGCGTGCCGAGCAATCGGCCAATCCATCAATTGCGATCGCTGAACAACATAATACTCAAAACCAGGCCAAAAGCCTAAGCTCCCACTGAATCATTCCATTCAGACACACCTAATAACGGTGCCTCCTTGGCGCCGTTGTTGCCTTTTGGACTTCCGTCCAGCTTCACTTCACACAATGCTTCAGGCATAAAAAAAGGCTGCAAAAGCAGCCTTTTTTATTGCACCGGTCAACAATTTACTTGACGTAAAAGTCAATCATCGTCTCAAGAGACTTGGCAGTGATTTTTGCTGCATGACCTGCGGCACCAAACGCTTCGTAGCGATCTTTACAGATTTGAGACATTGCAGCTGTCGATGCTTTTAACGCCTTGCGTGGGTCAAAGTTAGACTTGTTTTCTTCCAAGTGGCGACGAATCGCACCGGTAGATGCCATACGCAAATCAGTATCGATGTTAACCTTACGTACACCCGACTTGATCCCTTCAATGATCTCTTCAACTGGTACGCCGTAAGTTTGCGCCATCTCACCGCCGTATTGGTTGATAATTTCCAACCACTCCTGCGGCACAGAAGAAGAGCCGTGCATAACCAGATGCGTATTAGGGATAACCGCATGGATTTCAGCAATGCGGTCGATACGCAGCACCTCACCCGTTGGCTTGCTTGAGAACTTGTAAGCACCGTGTGAAGTACCAATTGCAATCGCCAGCGCATCACAGCCGGTCTGTTCAACGAACTCTTTCGCTTCCTGGGGATCAGTCAACAGCATCTCCAAGTCCAGCTTGCCTTCTGCACCGTGTCCATCTTCCTCGCCCATCTCACCTGTTTCCAGTGAGCCTAAGCAACCCAACTCACCTTCAACCGAAACACCGCAGGCGTGGGCCAGCTCAGAGACTTTTTTGGTGACGTCAACGTTGTATTCAAAAGATGAAGGTGTTTTGCCATCAGCTTCCAGAGAGCCATCCATCATCACCGAAGTAAAGCCAGACTGGATAGAGCGGAAGCAAATATCAGGAGAGGCACCGTGATCCTGGTGCATACAAACCGGAATGTGAGGGTACATTTCAGTTGCCGCCATGATCAAGTGACGCAGGAAAGGTTCGCCTGCATATGAACGCGCACCAGCAGATCCCTGCATAATGACCGGGGCATTAACCGCATCGGCTGCCTGCATAATCGCGTGCACTTGCTCCATGTTGTTTACATTGAAAGCGGGCAAGCCATAACTGTTTTCAGCGGCGTGATCCAGCAATTGGCGCATTGAAATAAGAGCCATTATTATCTCCTCAATTAATTAAGTAATACTTATCTGTTATTTGCTTGGTATGAGCGAAAACTCACACCGGAATATATTTAGGGCACCTTTTACTCTGGGTCAACCATTTCGCCAACCTTGACGATCTTCATGGCATTAGTGCCACCCAGCACACCCATCATGTCACCCTTGGTCAAGATAACAAGATCACCATTGCGAACTGCACCACGGCGTCGTAACTCTTCAACCGCATCCAGATTAACCGCTGCATGGTCGCGTTTATCAGTTTCAAAGCTAACTGGGTAAACACCGCGATAGAGCGTCACTTTGCGGCGAGTTTCTACCTTTGAGGTCATCGCGTAGATGGGAATACCGGAACTGATACGTGACATCCATAACGGCGTAGAGCCAGACTCAGTCAGCGCGGCAATTGCCTTTACACCCAAGTGATTGGCTGCATACATGGTTGACAGCGCAATCGCTTCATCGATACTCTTAAATTTGGTATTGATACGGTGGTCGGACTCTTTAACCGAACTCTGTTTTTCTGCCTCACGACAAATACGATCCATTGCCGCAATCGCAAGGTGGGGGAATTTCCCAGCTGCTGTTTCTGCCGACAGCATCACCGCATCTGTTCCATCAAACACCGCATTGGCAACATCGAACACTTCGGCCCGTGTTGGAATGTGGTTTTCAATCATCGACTCCATCATTTGGGTCGCAGTAATGACCACTTTATTCATGGCACGTGCTTGTTTAATCAGTGCCTTCTGTACCGGTGGCAGTGCCGCATCTCCAATCTCAACACCCAGATCACCACGCGCCACCATAATCACATCAGAAGCAGCAACAATCCCTTCAATCACGCCTGGCAGAATAGCTTCTGCACGTTCTATCTTGGCAACCAACGCACCGTGGCCACCCGCTTCACGAAACAGCTTGCGAGCATATTCCATATCTTCGCCACAACGAGGAAATGAGACGGCCAGATAATCTGCCTGAATTGATGCGGCGGTTTTAATATCTTCTTTGTCTTTATCGGTCAATGCGGAGGCAGACAAGCCACCACCCTGCAAATTGATACCTTTACGATCAGAGAGATAACCACCCATTTTTACCTGGCAGCGAACTTCGGCATCTGTCACCTCGTCAACCCAAAAAACCAGGCGACCATCGTCAAGCAGCAGAGTATCACCACGTTTAACATCGTTAACCAACTCTTTGTAGGCGATACCAACACGTTCCTGGTCACCATCATCGCTTCCTAGCGCACCGTCCAAAACAAAACTGTCGCCTTCATTTAAAAAAATCTTACCGTCACGAAAGCGTTCAATACGAATTTTTGGGCCTTGCAGATCGGCAAGCACACCCACTTGACGACCGTGCGCCCGAGCCCGATTACGCACACGTTCTGCACGCTCCCGATGTTCTTCTGGTGTGCCGTGTGAAAAATTGAGGCGAACCACATCGACACCGGCTTCAATGATTTTATCAATCATTTTTGGGTCATCTGTGGCAGGACCAAGCGTCGCAACGATCTTTGTTCTTCTTAACAAGTGTAGAGCTCCAAGAGTCTATCGTTTATATAACGTACAGACCCCCGATCATGAGGGGGCCATGTTTTATCTTTATTTAGCCGTTTGCGCGTTCTTCCAAAACAACAACTGCTGGCAGTTTTTTACCTTCCAGAAACTCCAGGAAAGCACCGCCACCAGTGGAGATATAAGATACTTTATCAGCAATGCCGTACTTATCAACTGCTGCCAGGGTATCACCGCCACCAGCAATTGAAAATGCAGGAGATTCTGCAATCGCCATCGCAATCGCCTTGGTGCCTTCACCAAACTGGTCAAACTCAAATACGCCAACCGGGCCATTCCATACAATAGTACCTGCCGACTTGATCACTTCGGCTAATGCAGCAGCACTGTCAGGGCCAATATCAAAAATCATATCATCATCAGCCACATCCGTTGCCGACATCAATGTAGCTGCAGCAGTTTCTGCAAACTCTTTTGCACAAACAACGTCTGTTGGAACAGGAATATCACCACCGCGAGCTTTAGCATCTGCAGTCAGTTTTTCACAAGTACCGATCAAGTCCGCTTCATACAGTGACTTACCAACATTGTGGCCTGCCGCCGCAATGAAGGTATTCGCAATGCCACCACCCACAATCAACTGATCCACAACCTGAGAAAGTGACTCAAGCACCGTCAGTTTGGTAGAAACTTTGGAACCACCGACAATCGCAACCATTGGACGCGCCGGATTATCCAGTGCTTTGCCCAGTGCGTCCAGCTCACCCGCCAACAGTGGGCCAGCACATGCGATGGGTGCAAACTTGGCAACTCCATGAGTAGAACCTTGTGCGCGATGCGCGGTGCCAAAGGCATCCATCACAAACACATCACACAGTGCAGCATACTGCTTGGCCAGTGCATCGTCATTCTTCTTTTCGCCACTGTTGAAACGTACATTTTCCAGAATCGCGACTTCACCTGCAGCGATTTCAACACCACCCAGGTAGTCCTTAACTATTTTAATCTCTTTACCCAACAAGCCACCCATGTGCTTTGCCACTGGAGCCAAAGAGAACTCTTCAGCATATTCGCCTTCAGTCGGGCGACCCAGGTGAGACATAATCATGACCGCAGCGCCCGCTGCCAATGCTTTTTGGATTGTCGGCAGTGAGGCGCGAATACGCGCATCTGACGTTACCTTGCCATTTTTTACCGGCACATTAAGGTCCTGGCGAATCAGTACACGCTTACCAGACAGGTCAAGATCAGTCATTTTAATTACAGACATGGGCATCTCTCTACGATTATTTGTTTAAAAGAAATTTGCTGAGGTTTAGCACCTCAACAAATCCCTCTCGATTAGAACGGTAGCAGGGCATGGGAACCTCTCCCCACGCCCTGCCCCATAACTAAAGGGTCTTAGTTAGCCGCAACGTAACGCACAAAACGCATCATGTTACAGGTGTAACCGTACTCGTTGTCATACCAGGCGACCAGCTTAACAAAGGTACCGTCCAGGGCGATACCGGCACCGGCATCAAAGATTGATGAATAGCCGATACCACGGAAGTCAGTGGAAACGACCTTCTCATCAGTGTAAGCCAGTGTCTCACCGATGCCCGGCGCTTCAGAAGCACTCTTAACTACGGCGCAAATATTATCGTAAGAGGTGCTCTTGTCCAGCTCTACAGTCAGATCAACAACAGAAACATCCGAAGTCGGTACGCGGAAAGCCATACCGGTTAGCTTGCCGTTCAGCTCAGGAAGCACCACGCCAACCGCCTTGGCCGCACCCGTTGATGAAGGAATGATATTTTCCAAAATACCACGACCACCACGCCAATCTTTCATTGAAGGGCCATCAACCGTCTTTTGAGTAGCAGTTGCCGCATGTACTGTTGTCATCAAGCCACGCTTGATGCCGAAGTTATCGTTGATAACTTTCGCCAATGGTGCCAGGCAGTTAGTGGTACAAGAAGCGGCAGAGCTGATCGCTTCACCGGCATATTTCTCGTGATTCACGCCGTATACAAACATCGGCGTTGCATCTTTAGAAGGTGCAGACTGAACCACTTTCTTGGCACCCGCTTCAATGTGCGCCTGGCAGCTCTCTTCGGTCAGGAAGAAGCCGGTACACTCCAGAATAATATCTGCACCAATTTCGTCCCACTTCAGGTCAGCTGGGTTACGCTCAGCAGTCAGGCGAATGGTCTTGCCATTTACGATCAGGTTACCGTTCTCTACTGAAACGTCACCGTCAAAACGGCCATGAACTGAATCATACTTCAGCATGTAAGCCAGATAGTCTGCATCCAACAGGTCGTTGATGCCGACGATTTCCATGTCAGTGAACTCTTGAGCCACTGCGCGAAAAGCCATACGGCCGATACGGCCAAATCCATTAATACCAATTTTAATCGTCATTTTTTAGCTCCTAAAAATCACCAGACCTGTCGTGCAGGTCTGACTTTATAATAATTACTTGCCCAAAACTTTATTTGCCGTTGCCACAACATTTTCAACGGTGAAGCCGAACTGCTTGAACAGTTCGCCAGCGGGTGCAGACTCACCAAAGGTCGACATGCAAACCACACCACCATCCAGGCCAACATATTTGTACCAAGACTGGTCAACACCGGCCTCAATCGCTACGCGCTTAACACCCGGAATCAATACCGAATCTTTATAGGCTTGATCTTGTGCATCATAGGCACAGGTTGAAGGCATCGAGACAACACGTACATTGGCATTCATCGCCTCTGCCGCCTCAACCGCCAGACCAACCTCGGAACCCGTGGAGATAAAGATAATATCAGGTGTACCGGCACAATCTTTCAATACGTAGCCACCTTTTTCGATGTTTGCCACTTGCTCTGCAGTACGCGGCATCGGGGTCAGGGTTTGACGAGAGAAGACCAATGCAGTTGGTGCATTACCCCGCATCATCGCTACTTTCCAGGAAACTGCTGACTCGATGGCATCACAACCGCGCCAGGTCTGGAAACCAGGAATAACACGCATTGTGGCCAACTGCTCAACCGGCTGGTGAGTCGGGCCATCTTCGCCCAGGCCAATCGAGTCGTGGGTATAGACGTAGATAGTACCGATTTTCATCAGTGCCGACATACGCAGTGCGTTACGCATGAACTCCATGAACATGAAGAAGGTTGCGCCATAAACTTTGAAACCACCATGAAGAACCATACCGTTCATCATGTGTGCCATACCAAACTCACGCACACCCCATGAGAGGTAGTTACCGTCTGCATTTTCTGGTGTCACCTTCACGGTACCAGACCAGTTGGTCAGATTTGAACCGGTTAAATCGGCAGAACCACCAAACATCTCTGGTAACAGTGGGCCCATCGCTTCAATGGCATTTTGTGACGCTTTGCGTGACGCAATGTTAGGCATATCAGCTTGGGTCTTGGCAATGAAGTTATCCATTTCAACTTCAAAGTTGGCTGGAAGCTCTCCTGACATGCGACGGACAAACTCTGCTGCTTCAGTTGGAAATGCTGCTTTATACGCATCAAACTTACTATTCCAGGCGGCTTCATCAGTAGCGCCTTGCTCTTTGTGGTCCCAACCGGCATAGACATCTGATGGAATTTCAAATGGCTCAGCTGTCCAGCCCAGCTCTTTACGAACCAGAGCAATTTCATCGTGGCCCAATGCGGCACCGTGGCAATCATGCGAACCGCTCTTATTGGGTGAACCAAAACCGATGATGGTACGAGTACAGATCAGCGTTGGCTTGTCTGTTACTGACTTTGCCTCCACAATCGCCGCATTGATCGCCTCGGGATCATGACCATCAACATCAGCAATAACATGCCAGTCATATGATTTGAAACGACCAGGAACGCCCTTCTCCATCCAGTCACCGATGTGACCATCAATAGAAATATCGTTGTCATCCCAAAATGCGATCAACTTGCCAAGACCCAGCGTACCGGCCATCGCGCACGATTCGTGTGACAACCCTTCCATCAAACAACCGTCACCCATGAAAGCGTAAGTGAAGTGGTCAACAATATCGTGGCCCGGTTTATTGAATTGTGCCGCCAAAGTGCGCTCAGCAATCGCCATACCCACTGCATTGGTAATTCCTTGACCCAAAGGGCCTGTGGTGGTCTCAATACCATCCGCATAACCGTACTCAGGGTGACCGGCCGTTTTAGCGTGCAGCTGACGGAAGCTTTTGATGTCATCCATGCTGAGATTGAAACCCGACAGGTGCAATAGAGAGTAGATCAACATTGAGCCATGACCATTCGAAAGTACGAAACGGTCGCGATCTGCCCACTTTGCATTTGTTGGGTTGAATTTCATGTGGCTGTTCCACAATACTTCAGCGATATCCGCCATACCCATCGGTGCACCAGGGTGACCCGAATTTGCTTTTTGAACAGCATCCATACTTAACGCACGGATGGCATTGGCTAATTCTCTACGTGATGGCATTAAAGCCTCCCTAAAGGTTTTAGTGAAATAAAGTCTACGACCGATCAAAAGCAGTCACTGCCTAGTGACCACTCCCAACCTATGAATTCTTAACCGACGAAGTGGAGAGCCGCAGCCCGTCAACACCCAATCGACTAACTAACCAAGGCGCAGATTGACATCGCAATTGCCGCCTTAAAGCAAATTTCGAGCACCGATTCTCCAACAAAAGTGAGCTTTGAGCAAGACCCAAAGCCTCCAATGAACCATGGAAATAAATAAAATCAACAACTTAGCATAACCATAAAACAAAAATCCTGATCGATAGCGGGCGTTTTTTACTCACCTTTCCACTTAATTGAACAGCCCATACTGGGGATTTGCTCCGTTGGGCCGTTACCTGTTTCAGCCACTTCCTTCATTCCCAAAAACAGATCACGACACACCTCACCTTCGGCTGTCTCTTTACGACTAGCATCCAGTCGACCACGGTATTGCAGCTCAAGCTTGCCGTTATAACCGAAGAAATCCGGGGTACAAACCGCACCATACGCTTTAGCAACTGCCTGACTCTCATCAAACAAATAGGGAAAGCTAAAACCAAACTCGTCCGAGATTTTTTTCATATTCTCAAAAGAGTCTTCATCATTCAGAGAGGGATCATTCGACATAATCGCCACCGAATTCACCCCCATCGTTTTCAATTCATTAGTATCACGCACAATACGCTCACGAATCGACTTCACGTAGGGGCAATGGTTACAGATAAACATCACCAGCAATCCATTGGGGCCAGCACACTCGGCCAAGCTCCAGTTTTTACCATCCACACCGGGCAGTGAAAAATCGATTGCCGGTTTGCCAAATTCACATACAGGGGTTTCCAGACTGACCATAAGGTGCTCCATATCATCGAATTAAACGTGTTGGTTATTATAGGGATCGTTTGATAAATAAAAAGCCCCTTGTTTGCATGGACTCTCGTCAACAAAAGGAAATAGAAATATTACAATACCTGAGCAAGTGCCGCAGGCATTACATATTAACCTGTCCGATCTCAAGCAATATGGATTAAGCTCCTAACAAAAGGTCTCTCGAATTTTCTGAAAAACCAAGATGATAATGAAGGGAATGAGGCAGATCTTCCATAACCTTGTACAGACTCTCTAACCAGGAAGACTGCGGGCTAATCTGCCGTAAAAACCAATTCATAACGATCACATAATTGAAAAAATAGTTCTTTTCTGGGAAGTGCACACTTTTGTGATGCGCTGGAGATAGCGTAAGGTGCTGATTAAAAAGTCTGGAATGGTGAGCACATAGATTCCTGAGATAGGTTAAGCAATGAAGCCATGAGTCAAGAATCGGTGGTGGTAAATCAAAACATCTTGAAATGGCCTTTCTATCCTTACTGACGGCCAAATGTTCATAAATTTTGGACCATGAGCCTAATGAGAGAACCTCACCAACCATCCAACAGGGTGGAAATTTAGGGTGGTCATATTGATCATAGTAGTGACGAATGAAGCGCTCTCTTTTTTCACCTTTGTCACTACCCGATGTAGATGATTTACCTGTTTCTCGGGAAACTCTACCCAGCAGATTTTTATGGAAAAATTTTTCACCGCCCTTAAATAGACTCTCTTTCATATACCAGTGAGAGTCATCATATTTACAAGAAAGTTTATGATTGATAACACCACGCACAGCCACTTCAATCCGCTCTATGGCATCAAGTGCCAAAATTCGCAGACGACGATCAACATCATAAACAGTAAGCAGATCACTAAATTGAGTACCAGGGATATATCGGTGTAACCGCTCTCCACCCTCCGAAAACTCCTCAAAGGCGAGGCCATAACCCGTTAGCCGATAGTAGCTGGTATAACGCAGGAAGTGGCGTGCTTCGCCGTCATCGGGAATAACAAGCCCCCGAGCAGAAAGCTTGCGAATCAACTCGTCAAATGAGAGGGGTGGTTTATCGTATCTTCGATCATTAGGCATAAAAAAACCCGCACTGGTACGCTTAAATTTCTAGAGGCGTTGCGGGTGTTGTTACTCACAAGCCTACGCAATAAATTTCAATCACACAACGGTAAATTTATTAAAAACAGGTGTATAAGGGGAATATAATTCCATTAACCCAATGATTTTATTAAGAAAGAAATCCATCACGCCAACAATGTGGATTCCCTCTAAGAAAAATCAAATATCACTTAAATATCATAATATTACCATGAAACCAAAAGCTCACCGTGGCTTTTCATTATCGGCAATTTTTGCCAGCTAAATGCTGGTCGTTTTACCAGGATTTGCATGTTTTTACTGCAAAATACCGTAACCACAGCATAGACTCCACTAACCCACACCTTTCCGTTCTGTATATTCCCACACATTGACCTCATCCATCGCCGCTTTGGCAGCACCGTAGGTATCTGGATAGATCGTAGCTGCGGTAACACCGTATTTTTTACAAAGATCAAGAATGCCTACCGCTTCGGTAACGGGAACCGTCACTTTAAGCAGAAATGATTCAGGTTGAGGCTGTTCTTCAATATACTTATCCAGCAAATGCACCCCCTCAAGTAACTTTCCTTTGGCCGCACGCTGCCTCAGAACAGTAAAACAGCCTGCCTGAGATGCAATATTTCTATTTTGACCACTTGGAACGGAAACAACATCCAAGTCCAGAAGTAAATTTTTAGATTCAATATTCAAAACCCACACTGCCAATTTTTTTTCCGAACCAACCTGCCCTGTTTCCCTTGCATTAAGATTAAGGACTTGCAAAGCACTTGAGGCGGCAAAATATGCAGCTACATAAGAGCGCCGACTCCAATCCAACAATCGTGTGGGCAAGCCATGATGCTGGGCTATAGCCATTAACTGATACAGCTCTGGATTCGGCCAAAGATTTGGGGAGAAAATATACTTTGCAAGCGCCTTGTTACTGTCTAAGTCCAAATATTTCTTTCTAAAATCAGGTGAATCACCTGGTAAAGAGATACTGGCCGAATCACAATGGGCAACAAATTCCTGAAGAATACGAAACTCATAAAAAATTTGCTGATCTGGAGGTGTTGACTCATTATTGCCACAGCACCGAGAGACTGGTTTGTATTCATTCCGAAGCAGAGAAGGCTCCAGACTCCAACTAGCATCCCGTTGACCTCGATAAATAATCTCACATGAATTATTGAACCGTGAAGATTCCGGGGATAGATCATCCCAAAAGTCTTTGGCTGTCTTTTTTTGTATTTCTTTTATCTGTATGCCTGTCGTCATGCCAGCTCCTTCTTCCATCTTCAACAATTACCCGATCCCAATGCAAATAACAACAGTGTGTAGAATATGGGTGCTACACAGTAATAATATTCATTTAGCCCTGAACTCAACAAATTCTCGGCAGCGGATCATCCGCCAACTCTTCAAGTACTCGCTCACCACCCAGCTCGGTCTCCAGCACCACCCCTTGCGGTTCATTTGTTACTACACCGATAATTGCCGCCTCTTCCCCTTGCGGCAGTGCTTGCCAGCGAGCAAGGGCTGTATCGGCTTGTTGGTTATCCAACACCGCTACCACCCGCCCCTCACAGGCGAGGTAGTAGGGATCATAACCGAGTATTCCACACAGTGTTGCCACCTGTTCACGGAGGGGGAGCGCCTGTTGTTGTGGGCAAAAGGGGTCAGAGCCCTTTTTTGGGTCTACCCCGTAATCGATGCCCTACCTTTCTCCCTAATACCGCTTGAATTTGATCTGTAAAACGATCATTCCCCAACGGAGTTCCGGTCTGGCTTGACTGTCGAATCATATCTATTTCATCACTGCCTAGGTGTCCCGCAAACATCGCTTTGCATAAAAGCATAAAAGGGGTCAGAGCCCTTTCTTGGGCCTACCCCGTAATCGATGCCCTA
>UOFP01000260.1_pt1 | contig 16426 bp, 15 predicted proteins | sample 1988921 | NCBI WGS metagenome assembly UOFP01 (sample SAMEA4712195, study PRJEB27164) | hydrothermal vent metagenome | biome: marine basaltic hydrothermal vent biome; feature: marine hydrothermal vent; material: mineral | place: Pacific Ocean | collected 2011-06-14/2011-07-23 | depth 1719 m | reverse complement strand
TAAGGGATGTAGAATTCATTAAAATACCGCTCTTACTGGTCTTTTTGCCCGCTCTGTCTAGGCAAGTATTCGTTGCGTAGCCCACTATGCGCCCAATACCTGCCTAGACAGAGCGAACAAAAATCCGGCGCAATAACGGTACTTTAATTTTTTCTACATCCCTAAGGGCAAAAACTCGAACGGATAAGTAACCGTTACTTTCTTTACGTTTTGAGCACCAAAGTCGAACTGTTTCACCCGCGCAATGATGCGCGCTTCCAGTTTGGCATTTTCTAATTCGCTCGAGGAAATTTGGACATTTTCTACTTTTCCAGACGGTAAAATGGTAATTTCAAGCACGATTTTCCCTTGAATCCCCGGATCACTCCTGCGCGCTCGACGATAAAGAGCATGCAGCTTGCTTTTGTTTTTATCGACAACATAGGCAATATCCTCTTCTGAGCGATAACTCCCAACTCTTGCTCGCTTTTCCAGCTTTTTCTTTGTGGAGTCAGTTGAGCCTGGCTTGCTTGCATCCTCTCCAGCACGTGCTGCGATTAACTGTTGTGCCGTTGTGCCTTGTTCGCTATCAAGCACCGTGGTGCTGGCAATTTTTGATAAATGCTCTTCCGGCATGACACCCCGGCGGCCTTTCGCCCCACTGACTTCCAGTGATCCTGCGGTTAAAATTCCGCTATCCACGGAAGCGGTCTGTGTCTGATTTGCCGATTTTCTAACCGTATTACCCACCATTGAATCAATACTTGATGTATCCATCAGATCCGACAATTCTTCACTGAGGGCGAGTAGACCACTCTCGCCTGCTTTTTTTCGCGCAACTTTCTGCTTTTCAGTCAGTTTGATCTCTTTTTTGGGTTTTTCCCGTTTTACTTTGGGTTTGGGAGCTGGCTCAGGTTTTGGCTTGGGCTTTTCAATTTTTTGAGGTTTGGGTTTGGGTTTTGGCTTTGGTTTAACCACAGGCTTGGGTTTGTCGAGTATGAATTTAGCAACTCTATCCGGTACATCAACTTTTGCCCGTCGCTCTTCTTTTGGAACCTCTATCGAACTAAACAGCAGAGCTATACCCAAAAACAGGGCTAGTATAAACAGGGTAAAGAGTATAAATGGCTTGTCGCGTCTGTTTTTGGGTTGCCATGCGAGCGCAAGGCTTTGATACGATGTGGCCTTCATTAGCTCTGGCCTTTTGCCTTCTGAAAGGCGGCAAATGCTATCGTGGTGTAGCCAGCCTGGCGGCATGTCGCGAGAATCCTCCGTAATAACTGATACGGAATATTTTCATCACCCATGATGGTAATGGTGCGACCTGTCTCTTTATCTATTGTTGAAAACTGACGTTTTGAGGCCTGAAATTTCAACTCTTTCTCCAAACCGGCAATGACGGTCTCTTTGTCTTTTAATAGATCAGCAATTGCAGCGACTCTCTCCCCTTGAACCAGTATGTCCACTTTGGTGATTGCAATAATCAGCGTCTCTTTTGGAACATTGTCCGCCACTGAGGTGGGGAGTGTAATGTCTTTGCTGTTGGGCAATTGTTGTGCGCCTGAGCTGACCAAAAGAAAGAAGACCAGTATCGCGAAAATGTCCATTAACGACACCAAGTTTAAACCGCTTCGGCTGTGTAGGCCTTTGAAGTGCTCCATTCTTTTTGAGCGGCTGGAAATTTTCAAACTGTTCACTTCTGCTCCCCGCCCTGACTCTTTTCCAACCCATCTGTTTCTGCATCCCCGATGGAGATGTTTGGAAACAGTTCAATGGTCTCTACTGTCAGCACTGAAACCACATCAGCACTGCGTACACGATCCATCACCTGGATTAAGGTTTTGTAACTGATAGTGGGTTCCAGAAGCAGCGTAATGTCCTGCTCGTCAGGGAAGCGGGTTTTGATTTCTACCAATAGATCGGTAAACAGGTCCCAACGCGTCTCCCCCTGGGTTCGGGGGAATACTTTGATAATGCCCAGGTTTGCGTCTTGTACATCAAAGCTGTTTTCGCGTAAAACCAACTCCAATTGCAGCACCACTTTTTCCTGGGCATTATTCTTGGCATCCAGGGCGGGTAAATTGAGTTCCAGGACGGTCATTTTTGAAAAGACAGCCGTAATGAGAAGGAACGGAACCAGTATCACCATCAAGTTCATAAAAGCGGTGATGTTAAGCTCTTCTGCCTCATGAATATGTTTGAATGCTGATTTTTTCATTATATGAACGACTTCTTAATCTCTAACCATCAAGTTAATTGACTTGATAGCCGCTTTTTCCAGGCTGTCCACAAGTCGCGCTGTTTTTGTTACCAGGTAAGAGTGAGCAAGCAACAGGGGAATGGCTGCCATTAATCCAAAGGCCGTTGTATTCATGGCGACCGATATACTGGCGGAAAGTAAGTCGGCCTTCTCTGCGGGGTCAGCCTGGGCGACGGCGGTGAAGGCCTGAATCAATCCTACGATGGTTCCAAGCAGGCCAAGCAACGTTGCCACATTGGCAAACGTTGCCAGATAGTGTGTACGCTGGATCAGGTCGGGCATCGCGTCCATCATCCCCTCCTCCATTGCCGCTTCAATTATTTCCCGACGTTTGTTGTCACCGTATCGGGAGAAGCCATAATTCAATACCACGGCAATGGGTGTTTTAAGTGATTCGGTTAATTTAACCGCACGATCAAAATCCAGTGCTTTCAGCATCGGGATCAATTGGGCCCAGGTTTTATCCGTTACCCGGCTTGTTTTGCTTAAATAAAAATATCGTTCCAGAGCGATGGCGACGCCAATGGCAAACACGCCTAAAATAGGATACATAAATGGTCCTCCCGCCTGGAACAGCTCAATAATTTCCATTAAAACACCCTCTTAACTTTATGTTTTTATTCTGAACTACACCGTATTTCAATCTCTTATCCCGGTGTCATCATTTTTTTTATCGGCATCAAAGCCTGGGTTGATTGTTACCGGTATGGCATCACTTTCACCAGCGGACTCATCTATTTTTTTAGTCTCCAGTGGTGTGGTTTCACAACTTTGCTGATTAAGTGTCTGGTCAATTTCATCCATAAGGGATTTTCTTTTTAACCGGTATTCGTCAAAACTCACTCTTTGAGTGGAATAACCATCCGACAGCTCACGTAACTGTATTGAAGCTTCTAAAATATTCATTATCGATCTTCACCAATATCTCTTGCAACCCGAAAACCTGTGTATTTATCGGCACCTCCGGAATGAGTTGATACCGTCAAAGCGGTACAGTCATCCATCGACGATTTATGCGAGCCACCAAGAGCCACCAAGCGTCTGCTTGTTTCGGATGCAAGCTCCTGGGCATTTCCTGCATAATTCACCACTCCCCAACCGTTTTGCCTGCCAGTGGCGGCTTTAACAAACGAGCCACCCTTTTCAATACCTCTTACACTTAATTGACAATTACGGTTTGGATCAAGTGTATAAGGTTTTGATTTAGAGGCGTAGATCCACTCTTTTTTTGTTGGCAATCGGTAGTTTTTCTTCGTTTTGTTACTCAACCACTTCAAATATGCTGATATCGTCGATATATCGACATTAGTGACAGGAAAATCAGCGAATTTATCCGCTTGCAGGTTACATTCTGAAGAAGTTTTGCAAAATTCATTTAATTCAGCAATCGATGTTTCATATTTGCCGATGGCAAATGCCTCGATTCCAGAGTCAGCGGGTATAACAACTAATACCGGCCCGATACCGCCACCCTTAAGCTTGTCACGACAAACAGCGCGTTCGCCCCGCGCTCCTAAACCAGCAATTGACAGGTTACAAGCATCCTTTTCTTTTATCACAATGGCCATGAGAGCAGGGTTATCTTTAAATATATGCAGGGCATAGCGTTTTGCGTCCCGTGCGTGATCAGGGTAATGCTTTCCAATGGAGGTGATACATTGAGCTAACTCTGTTGATAGTCTGTTTTCGATACTCCCATATCGCTTAATATCCAGAGAGCGTAATTTAGTGATAGCAATATTAAAATCACGCATATTCAGTTTAGATGAACACTTTAATTGCTTGTTAACGTTTGCAAGTGCCACATCGAAGAGAGCAGTATTCTTTGTCTCTTCTACTATTTTATTCTCTTTTTTATCTGCTCTCTCTCTCTCTCTCTCTCGCTCCCTGGCCAATCGTCTATTTCGTTCGGCACGCTTTTTATCCTGAAGCTCCTTTTTTCGTATCGTTTCCGCCAATACTGTTTTTTGGTTATTCAAAAGGGTGTCATCCTCCGTATAGCGATAAGCATTTTCGATGAGGATTGTTGCTTGGGGGTAACTTGATTTAGTTACAAGTGCTTTTATTTTAGTCAGGTATATTTGATAAATACCCTCTCGCAGGGATAAATACCACTCATTTGGCTGCCCTGAAAGCATGCCTAATACGCCTTGCATTTCACTCCAGATATTTTCTTCCCACTCCGCTGTAAAACTGGGTTTGGCAGCCAACTTTTCAATATTTTCCTTGTAGAGGTTGTAGCGTATATTAAACTCCAGTTCATTTCTGATCTCAGATTCCGAAATTTGAGGAACTGGTGGTACAACATTGTCTGTCTGTACAGATGTATAATATGCGGCACCCGCAGTGGAAAACAACAAGAAGGTGATCAACAAGAGTTTTGACTTTTTCTTGACGGTTAACTGCGTGTAAAATGCATCGACAGATTCGGTGCGATTTTCACGTTTAAATGATAATGCGGCCTCTATCGCCCGCCATTGGCGCTTGCTAATATCACTTATGCGTTTTGGTTTAAGTTTTTTATTGTATGCTTCATCTGCTGGCAGTCGATTAAACGGGTGCTCACCGGAAAACAGTTCATAGGCAACACAGCCGAGAGCGTAAACATCATCACGAATATCCGGCGTCTCCCCCTGCAACATCTCAAGACTAGCGTATGCTGGGGTTAAAGCCCCCAAACCACCCGCATCAAAAACAGTCTGGTCTTGCTCTTTCCCTGTATGTCGGTCGATGTTAGCCACCGCTCGTGCAATACCAAAGTCAAATATTTTGGCCATTCCATTGGTGGTCACAAAAACATTGCCGGGTTTAAAGTCTGAGTGAACAATATTTTCAGAGTGCGCATGTGCCAAGGCTGAACACATTCCGGATAAAATATGCCACACATCATCCCGTGGAAGGCCCGTCGCCTGATACTGTTTGATCAGCTGATCCAGCGGCTTGCCTTCCATGTACTCCATGGTCATAAAAACAACATCACCATCCCGGTCAAAGTCATAGACTTTTACGGTATTGGGGTGCGCAATGCGCTGTGCCTTCCTGGACTCCCGCTGAAGCGCAATAAAGGCTTCCGGGTGGGTTCTAAACTCTTCACTCAAGACCTTAATGGCGACGTATGGATCTCTGTCCTGGGCTTCAACTTTCAGGTAATCTTTGGCTTTGTAGACAATCCCCATGCCGCCAACGCCCAACACTTTTTCCAACAAAAACCGGCCTTTCAGTACCTTTTTCTGTTTATCTTCAGGCTCACCAATGACGGGCTCTTTATCTGAAACAACCGCGCTCTGCTTTATGCGTGTTTTTGGCGATTCATGATGTTGCTTGTTTTGAGCCGGTGGTTTAAAGCGTGTAACATCACCGTTTTCATGATCTTGACTGGGCGCTTTAAATCGTGTGACATCATTGTCGCCATGGTCTTCTACAACACCCTCCGGTGCGGCCACATCGGCGGTACCTGATTTAGCACTGCTCCCCTGGTGACTCGATATCCGAGTCTTATCTAAAATAGTAGCAGGGTCATCAACCTGCCCCTGCTCACCAGCCTTGGGAAGTCCACTTTTTATTTGTGTCTTTTCGCCATCCTTGTTCCCGGGGTCGTCAGATCTGGTCATTATAGACCCATTGATGCCAAATAAAATGCGTGTTTACGACTGATTGCAGTTGCTTTAAGACAAATGAGATAATGTTTTCCACCATTTTTTATGTGCCTTATGACTGCCTGTCTCGCCTGTTTATTCGCCCATTTTATAATGCTTCCAGCAAAGAATGGCCTCGGAACCATATCCATGTAACGACGACAAGATTCACTGGATTGCAGTAGCTCTCCAAACATATCTAAAACTTTTAAATTTATGTTCCACTTTAATGCTTGATCCCCAAACAATGTCGCTAAAAACATTTGAACATCTTTTGTTTCTTGTTCAGTTAACCTTCCCATTTGTTGATACTCCTTATTTCACAAATGATTCTGACAATATTTTATCTATTAATAATTTCGATATATTCTTTGTGCTTATCTCAACCACATAATCCAGTGATCTTGACATAAGGTATATCGTGTAGCGTTCATTCGCTTTAGTTAAATAAAATTCTATTTCATTATTTTTGAATAATTCATAAACTTCAGCACCTCTAATACCATCTATAAATGCACATTCGACAAGATTAGCAGGGTTATTGAAAGAGCTTGAAAAAAAATCGTATGGCGTCTTATTTGACCCAATAAATTCCACCTCACTCTTATCAATGGACCTTATCGATACATATGAATTTTTTTTTGTAAATATTATCATCGGTCCTTTATCAACGATAACTTCACTGTTTTCAATAACATTAGGTATCCAGACTTCTCTTGAAACTGTTATTCCTATCTGGTGTGGATCAGTGATCACCTTGAGAGAATCATTCTCTTTATACTCTATTGAATCGCATTTCGAGTAAGCCGCTGAACTTATTGCCATCGATACTAGTAGTAATAAAATTTTCATTAAAATCCCTAACTTGCTGTTTGGCATATGATGATAACCGTTAGAGTGAGTGTCATTGATTGGTCGCGCTGCGCACACCCTTAACCAGAACCACCGACACATTGTCAGAAGCACCGTTGTTTAAAGAGGTTTCTATCAGGGTGTTGGTGGCTGTTTCAATATCATCTTGTTGCAAACAATTTATAATGTTTTCTTCATTGAGCGCATTATACAACCCGTCGGTACACAGCAGAAATGTGTCGCCCATATTGACATCAAAAACATCAATATCAACGTATAAATTTTCACAGGTGCCAACAGCTCGAGTAATCACATTGGCATCCGGGTGGTTTTCTGCCTCCTCGATTGAAATTACCCCCTGTTTTAACAGCTCTGCAACATGGCTGTGATCAACCGTCATCTGTTTAATATCGCCATTTCGATGACGATACAGGCGTGAGTCACCCGCCCACAGACAAACACCAATACGACCCTTTATCAGTAGGATGGCAACCGTACTGCCAACAATGCGCCCATCCAGCATAATCTCGGAATATTCCAAAAGCCGTTGATTAACATCAAGAATTTTATCTTCAATGGTTGAAACAAATGCATCAAGATTAACTTTTGTTTCAATGTCGTCAAGTATGTTAACAATCATATTGCTGGCAACATTGCCTGCTTCATGCCCACCCATACCGTCGGCGACCGCCCATAAATTAATCTCCGGCTTTGAAAACACCGCGTCTTCATTGATTTTCCGTACCATGCCGACATTGGTGGCTGACGCACTGAGCCATTGTACGGGTCTTCTTATTGTTGTATCGGTCATCATCTATTTACAGAGTAAGGTTGGGGCCAACCCCAGTATTGCCATTGCCCATCCATCATAGCGGGCAATTGGTTCGCTGCGGGTAAATTCTTGACGTTCATGAAACACGGAGTGATTTTTTCCGATCCTCGGGTAGTCCAGATACTATAACAGTTCATCGTTTTCAGCATAATCGAATCCAAAAGACCGGCATAAACCGATAGCGGGGATTGCTCATCAAACGTCATATCCATCTGTATGGACTTGAGATCGAATGATTGCCCTGTTTTTATTTGACTCAGGGTGAAATCGACCGGCACATTGTTCACTTCATCGACAAGTTGATCAACTGAAAGTTGTTCGTCCAGTACCTGTAGGGCCAGCTCTTCAATCTCTTCAAACCAGTGATTATGGAATGAAATGAATTCGAAAGGGTTCAGCTCCGGATCAAGCGGCATCACCATTGAGAAGGGGTAATACCGCCCCACTTGATCAACACTGGGTAGCATAATCCCGGCCCAGTGTTGTTGATCAATAACCCCGGATGAGAGTACAAAACGCCAAATTGGACTCGTTAAATAGATATCGAGCCACTCATCACCCATCTGCTCTTTTGAGCTCGCAACGTATAGTTGCAACCATTCATCCCATGTTTTAATAAATGCAGCAGGTAAATTCCTGCTCACAAAATCACCGTGCATGGGGAGTTTTCCATAAACACCGCATTGTTGTTTGATGCCCATTTATATCTTCTCTGGAAGCTTGAACGAACTTAATAAATTATTTTCTAACGGATTATTTATACTCTTTGCCTTAATTTCATAGGTGATCTCATGTCTTATCGGTGACTCTGACGAAGAGGACTCCTCTGCATCCGGTTTTTTATCCAAAATATCATAGGTAATCAAGTAAACGTTTGATTTTTCTGTTTTAGACAATCTTGAGCGATCCAACAATTTAAACCAGGCCCACGGCCCATCAAATGCTTTTGAATACTGTTTTTCATTCAAGTCTTCAAAAATAATCCGCACTCTGTTTTTATCGTCACTACCCACCCATTTCAAGGTTTTCCAGAACTTGGGGCCGTGACTGTAGGAGAGGCTGTTTTCACCCACTTCAAGTTCAAAACGAACATCATGTTTGCTCATCCGATAAGGCTTTAACTGGAAGCTCAGACTCGGTGTTTCTGCACTGTTTCTAAAATAGATATTTTGAATCGCAAGCGCGGCCCTGACCTGATTGATTGTCCGTTGTGACAGACCAAGGTTGTATTTGTCAATGCTGCGATTTTTCCAACCAGCACGGGTACTAATGAAGGGTTTGATGTACTCCTGACGAAACAGGTCAATGGTGCCGCCGGGCTTAAAAAAATCAACAAAATCAAGCAGTGCAAGCTCATCACTCGATGATTTTTTTAATGGGTATCGACCGGCCAACCCCTGTCGATAAGGCCGGTAAACCGTTGACTTCCACTCTGAATTAACATGCTGATGTGCTGAGCGTAAAATCACTCGCCAGGTTTCATCTGCCAGTGATGTGAGCCAGCGTTTGATCGGTTTGGGTGTGTTTTTCGCAAAGGCATGCAGTGATGAAATCGGGTTTCCAGCACCACTCTGGTATCTGACTTTGGCCACTTCAAACGCTTTTTTGGCCGGATCGGGAGCCAGGGTTATTTCATTCACGAACGCCTGTAATTGAGATATTTTTAATAGCACCTGGCTGATGGGTGCCGGTTTTCTGGATGATTCACGCAGCATGACGTTGATGCTTCTGAATTCACGATCAACCTTGGTCCAGTTGGCTTTTGATGCCGCTAAACTTGCCAACTGCCCGGAGGCACCCTCTTGATTGTCATCCGCTAAATCAGCTGCCAGTTGACTGGAGAGTTCGGTGTTACTCGACCCTATTTCAAGAATAGCGAGCATCGGTGAATAGACCGGATCCGTGAAACTTGTCAGCAGATCATTTGCCTGTTTCAGGTTTTCAAATGGTTTTACATTTAAAGTGTCGTATACCTGTTGCCAAACGGTGCTGTACTCTGACAAATAGTGGCTTTTTACTTTTTCACTCACATCATCAAGATCATCTTTTATAAAGTCGACTTTTTCATTGTCACTATCAGATAACAGCCATCGTTCATTAACAATACTCGATATCACACTTGAGTCTGGTGAAAAATCGATATCGTCATATCCCTCTTTAGTGAAAAGAATCGGGATCGACAGATTCCCCCGTACCTCCTGAGTCATAACATAACGATCACGAACCGATTCGCCGAATTCGTTTAACAGATCAACTTTCTGGGTATACAGCGGGTTGGTGCGTATACGTTCGTAAATGCGTTGAGAAGCGGGCACACGTAACAAGAGGCTGCGTGTTGATGAGACAATATATTTATCTAACTTTGCAGGTTGCAACTCAAGATTGAGCAGGTTATTCAGATGAGCAGATAATTCCTGTTTTTTGGTCGCCTGTCCTTCCAGTTCATTTTTCCATTGCTCTGAAAACCACTCTTGTACAAGCTGTTTATCCATCTGTTCCAGCTTGTTAAACATGACATAAGTTCTAAACGTATTGTAAAGGTCACCGCCCCGGTGACCACGTTTTAAATGCGTCTCAAGCTGTTTAATCAGCTTTGGAAGAAACAGTGTTTTCAATTGTGAGTGATATGCCTGATTCGCCGCATCATCCACATTGCTGTCGTACATACCAAGGGCAGATAACCAAGGATGCTGTTCCTGGTCATAAACCACGCTTGCTTTTGCCAGGGCATTCAATGACGGCAGTGTATTGTAAATATTACCCGAGCGGATATTGTATCTATTTTTCTCCGCATTAAATTCAGCAATATATGACTCGACTTCATTCATATACATCTCATTGCGGGTAAAACTGCCAGCCCAGACCACAGACAGCACAATTGCAATACCGGCCATTCCCACATAGGCCGATCTTTTTGACCAGGTAATCAGTCTTTCATAGCGTCGATTTGAGCCAACCAGTTCTGACTCGGGGAATATCACTTCCCGAAACAGCTGCCCCAGAAAATAACTTTTACCCTGACTCAGGGGAGGGGCCATCACCTCACGGTTAAATCCAAAATTTGATGACACCGAAGACATTAACCGGTCTACTGGTGTGCCATCTTGGGTACCACTGGTAAAGTAAATGCCACGCAGATAGGGTTGATAACGAAATCTGTTTTTGATAAAAGTCTGTTGGGTAAACTGATCTACAATATTTTTAAGGTTTTCCATTTGCTGGGGAAATCCCTGGATTACCCCTCGCCGTCTCACATCCCTCTCTTGGTGAACCCGCCACAAAGCCCTTTCATACAAACGCGTTATGATCTTTTTATACTCTTTTTCCAGAAAGTCGAAATCAGGCGATTGGGAATATTTCGCTGCGTTTGGAAGAGAAACCCCCCAGACCTGTTCACGATCATTCTTCCCCATATCCTCAAAAAACTCAGAGAACCCGGATACCAGATCACATTTGGTGAACATTAAATAGATCGGGAAGCGAATTTCCAGTTTATCCATTAGTTCATCAATACGTGAACGAATGGTTTTAGCATGAATGACTCTCTCTTCTTCTGTTTGGGTCAGAAGGTCTTGCAGGCTAATGGCGATGATTACACCATTGATAGGGCGTCTACGACGGTGTTTTTTCAACAGCGCTAAAAAACCCTCCCAAGCGGAACTGTCGATCACTTTGTGGCTGTCCTGGGTGGTGTATCTACCTGCGGTATCAATCAGTACCGCATCATTGGTAAACCACCAGTCACAATTTCGGGTTCCCCCGACCCCTTGCAGCGCACCCTTGCCAAACTGTTCTGCAAGGGGAAAATTTAAACTGGAGTTGATCAGAGCCGTTGTTTTTCCGGAACCGGGCGGGCCAATAATGATGTACCACGGTAATTCATACAACGCTTTAGTGGTACCTCTACCCTTGAACTTCAATTTTTTAAGTGTGGTCAGGGCATGTGCAAAGCGATCTCCTATCTGCTGCATCTCCTCCGAGGTTTGATCAGAAACAATATTATTAGAGTTTTCTTCCGGGTTACTCTGCAGTGCAGTGACCAGTTCATCATTACTTTTATTCTCCTGTCGCTGAATGCGTAAGTTATTCAGCCCCCAGAAGACGATAATGATGATGATAGCGAGCAGCCTTGCGGTCTCACCCTGCAGTGGCGAAAAGTTATTTTCGCCAAATTTGAACGCCGGGCCGACAAACCAGATGAGTGCCGAGAGTATCAACAAACCTATTATTGAGATGACGACTCTATTTTTAAAAAAATTGATAACGGATTGCATATTTGTACTCGGCTTGACGATGAATGTTACGGCGTACTGATTTTTTTGCTGGCGAGGTCAGTTGTCGATATTTCGGTTAACTGTTTTGCAACGTGGTTAGTTGATTCGTGCATCCAGTAGCGTAACCCTGAGTAGCTTAAGAGCATTATTCCAGCAATAATGCTGGCAACGACCCACATCGGGACATATTCGGTCAGTGTGTTGCGTATCTTCCCCAGCCCCTGCCAGCTGGGTGACAAGGTACGTTCATATTCACCACGGTGCCGCCTGATTATCTGAAACAGCTCATCTCGTAACTGCTCAAGCAGGTCTCTCCCCCGGTGTACAACGCGGTATTTACCTTCGTATCCCAGGCTGAGAAAAATATACATAAGCTCCAGAATATCGATATTTTCAGCGGGTGACTGGCGCATTCTGTCTAGTATTATAAAAAACTTTTCGCCACCTTTCGTCTCATTATGAAATACACTGAGCAGTGTTCTTTGGGTCCATGCACTCTCTGCACCCCAGGGCATATTGAGCACCGCCTCATCAAGAATCGTGCATAATAAATAACGAGCAGCCAGAACAATTTCCGGTTTAATTCCTGCCTCTTTTGATCTTGCCTCAAATAATTTAATCTCGCTCACCAACTGTTGGTGTAATCCACCCACATTGGGATGCGTAACGGTTTCCCGTGTTTTCGTAAAGACCGCTATCAGCATGGCTGAGGCATTAACCAGCGGATTAAGCCCACAGGTTGTCTGGAATTGAGCGCTACCAAAATCAGTATGCTGAGAGCGGGAATAGCCCGATGAAGGCGGTTGCTGCATATAAGATGGGTTCTGCGGCGCAGCCGTTGAAGAACTAGGAGAATTCGTCTGATTGCTCGATGCCCGCCCACCGGGCATTGGCCGAAGTACGGTACCATCACCCTTATCAACAGGTTGCCTGAAGACGGTTTTGTCGACACTATCTGAAGACATTAACTACTCCTGAGTGTTGTGAATGCCATTATTGCCTGATGGTCCAAAGCTCAAGCTCCAACCCGGGGAAGTCACCACCAATGTGCAGGGCAATCCCCCCTGAGTGCCTGAGCTCTTTCCAGTAATCGTTATTCCGTTCAAACTCAAAATAAGTATAACCAGAGTGATAGGGTATTTGACGAGGCGCAACCGGTAGCACCTTTAGAGGGATACCCGGCATTGCGGCATTCACCAGCTGCCTGATGCGATCGACCGGGCCTACTTTTACCTGGGCAGGAAAGAGCGTCTGAATTTTATTTTCTGGAATATTTGCACGTACAGCCAGAACAAACATTGCACTGTCAATCAATGTGCGATCCGTTATCTGCGCCACCCGAATGCCAAATTTTTTCTCGACCAATTCAAGTGATGCCGCCGTTTGCTCGTAGACCATGCTGAGACACTGGCGCAATGCATTAATAACCGGAGAAAATGTGGCTTGTAAATGATCATGCAGATAAGGCGGAAAAACCGGAGGACGTTTACTGCTTGTCACAAAGGTTGATAGCTCACCCACCATCTGCACGGCTTCAGAATAGAGTTCAACGGGGTGTAACCCCTGCATTTGTGACAAATGGGTGGTGAGTGGCTCCAGCTGATTAACCAGCTGCAACAGCATATAATCGGCAATTTCAGCGGTACCGCCACGTTGGGTATCCGCCAGGCGACCGGCAATTGATTCACCACGGTGGTGTAGCAAGCCGGCTAATTCAGACAGAAACCCGGAAAGCTTTAGTGACGCGTGGCAGTCATAACAGGTTGGAATATACTCTTCATCCAGCAATATATTTTTATCTTCCCGCGCTTCCGATATTCGTAAAATACCAATACCAGCGTAGCCGCTCATATCATCGGACTCCAACAGTAGACGCATTCTGAGCTTTCCAATATCAATTTCTACGTTATCTCCCCCTTCAACAGAGACATCCCGGGCACTCTGTTTGGAAGCGTAATAACGTGCCAGCCCTTGGGTCTCTTTTTCAGGCAAGACATCGGTGGCTCCAGGGCGTTTTACTGGTATTGCCAGATAAACAATTTTATCGTGGGTATTGTCAGGGACTTCAAAGACAGGCGGCAGATCATTTTGATCCGGGAAGCTGAATGGGGTCCCATCGGGAAAAACACCCTTGGCATTAATCAGCGAAATCTTCCCCAGCTTGAGCAATTCCTGATCAACCTCAAGATGGTGTATACCCCAACCGTATGCACTGTATGCTGAACATTTGCCATCAATGTAGCGCTCAATATAACGCTCCTGTTGCTGAAAATGGTGGGGATTGAGAAACATTCCCTCTGACCAAATGACTCGATTATCTAGTGACATGACATCCTGCCTGGGTATTATTTAAAGACCTAATTATCAAACTCATCCGTATCTTCTTGTATCGCTTTATCATTCCTGTCACTCACCAAAATCAACTGATTTCCAAATAATCTGATATTGGCTGTTGAGCTAAACACATTGGTTTGAGCAATCGGTATGACAGCCTTGTATTTTGCATCTTTGTATTTCAAAAATTCAGCAAAAAGCCCAACATATGCGGTCTCTTCGCTGAGAACAAAACTGACTTTTCCATTCTCTCCCGGCTGTATATGTTTCAGCGTCTGTTTAGCCACCAGATCAGCTCCAAGCACCTCTTCATCCTTTTCATAAATATCAATGAAGTTTGCTTTTTTAAATATTTTGGGTGATTTCAGTTCGTACATTCTGATGATCAAAGGTGACGGAATTTTATTATCATCCGGATTCACATCAGCCTCAACAAAAAAGGAGATAAGCAGATCTGAATCGAGATCCAGCATGCCACCTACCTTGGTATTTAACTTGGTACAAGCCGTGCCAGCGAGAAGCACAAAAACCATTGCCAACAGTGTAATAATGCGCGATAAATACATAATAACTCCCTAAAGCATCCTATTTAATGTTCTCTTTTCTTGCAATCATCAGGCGTTGCATCTGCTCTTCATAAGCCTGGACAAAATCGTACCCAAACAGATGCTGGAACGAGTTATCCAGATTTTCCGCCAATTCAGTATGATATGCCTTGTAAGATTCCCAGTTTTGTCGTTTTTTACCAATTTGAATTAGACTGGGTTTTTTATACTTTTCAAACCGTTTCTCAAGGGTGTCGGGGTCAAACCTCTCCAACATGCCACGAAATGCAGCCTGCATGCCAGCCAACACGGCAATCTGATGTTCAGAGATACCCTGAAATCCTTCGCGTACCGCTTCTATCGGTTCTTTGTAGGCACTATTTTCCTTGATGAACATATTTTCCATTGCATCATCAATGTTCGCTGAAAACTTTAAGGGGTTGTTTTCTACAGGTTGTATGGTGGTCACATTAATTCTGAACTCCTCTTTGATTTTCTTTCGAAAGCTCAGAACCTGCATCATCCCCTCCATTGTTTCTCGCACCAACAAACCGGCGAGCTCACTGATTTTCAGTATTTTTTCTTCACCCAGGTTTTTTTCCGAAAAACCCAACGCTTCTATCAGAACTTTGTCGATCGCAGTAACAGCACGCCCCTGGTTACCCGTTTTACGGTTAGCAGCCTGTGATTTTATTTGTTGTTTAAGTTGAGCAACATCGTTGAGTAGTCTTTTATTCTCACCCTCCAGTTTCTCCAACGTTTCCACATGAGAGGAAGGGTGCTCTGGCAGAGGAACTGTGCTCGTTTCAAATGGTGTTGCAACAGGGTTTTGAGGTGTTACCTGCTCAGAAGGTTCATCGTCATCGCACCAGTTTTCCGGAATCGCACCAGTTTCTATGTTTGCCTCTGGCCAGTCAATTGAATCATTCATGGCGCTACCATGATCAGCAACACTGTTGTCAAATAGTGTGTTGGCAATCGAACCATTTTGTAATGGTGACCGGGCCTTATTATCAGCACTTGCCTTATCCAGTGCCGCCAGTGGATCAGTTTCTGCGGCATTAAAACCGGACATGGCATCCGATAGTGGCACATAATTACTGGCAGGAGCAGCAAATGGGTCATCCTGTAAAAATGAATTTTCGGCGACAACCTCATTGCTGTCAGCAACACCCATCCCGGCAAATGGCCCCGACCCCGACGGTTGGCGAAACAGACCATCACCAGAGGGAGTATCAAGAACACTAACGACAAATTCGTAATCACTAATAGTGAAGCAATCCCCTTCCGCCAGCATCACTTTGCTCTTGCGTCCCAACGGCTCGGATGAACCGTTAACAAATGTCCCGTTAGTGCTGACATCGGCAAGGAGATATTGCCCATTTTCAAAGCTGATTTGTGCATGCACGGATGACATGTATTTATCCGGATCATCCAATACCCAGCTATTATCCGCGCCGCGCCCCAAGCTGCCTCCACTCTCAGAGAAGGAGTGGCTTGTTTTACTGTTATTCACACTTCCTGGGGAGCTGATAATCGTTATTTCAATCGGCATACACTCAACACCTTAACTACCTGTCTATTTCCATTAGGGATGTAGAATTCATTAAAATACCGCTCTTACTGGTCTTTTTGCCCGCTCTGTCTAGGCAAGTATTCGTTGCGTAGCCCACTATGCGCCCAATACCTGCCTAGACAGAGCGAACAAAAATCCG
>UOFP01000270.1_pt1 | contig 16457 bp, 15 predicted proteins | sample 1988921 | NCBI WGS metagenome assembly UOFP01 (sample SAMEA4712195, study PRJEB27164) | hydrothermal vent metagenome | biome: marine basaltic hydrothermal vent biome; feature: marine hydrothermal vent; material: mineral | place: Pacific Ocean | collected 2011-06-14/2011-07-23 | depth 1719 m | reverse complement strand
ACTCAATCGGTTACATATGCCCTGTATGCGCCCTCTTTCCGTGCGAAAATGCCTCAATTTGAATCAAAATCTAAACACGCTGCGTAGTTACAAATCAATCAGCCAAACACGCTTCCGCCACCTGATAGAGCGCGGCAATAGTTTCGGCATCATCACTTAACGGTTCGATAATAGCAGCGCGGGCGGCACTTAACGTATCCAGTCCTGAGGCGATCAAACCGGCACAATAGACCAACAAACGGGTCGAAACCCCCTCCTCCAGATCAACCCCTTGTAGTGAACGCAACGCCAGCGCCAGCTCAACCAGTTGCTGTGCGGTGGCGCGACTGACACCCGCCTCGTTTTCAATAATCGTCCGTTCCAGCTCTGGGTCGGGGTAGTCAAAACTCATCGCCACAAAGCGCTGGCGGGTGCTCGGTTTTAACCCTTTAAGCAGGTTTTGATAACCGGGATTATAGGAGATCACCAACATAAACCCCGGTGGTGCTTGCAAGGTTTCGCCGGTGCGTTCAATCGGTAGCATGCGCCGGTCATCTGAGAGTGGGTGCAGTACCACGGTGGTATCTTTTCGTGCTTCAACAATCTCATCCAGATAGCAGATCGCCCCTTCACGCACGGCGCGTGTCAGTGGGCCATCTTGCCAGATCATCTCACCATCACCAATCAGGTGACGGCCAACCAGATCCGCTGCGGTTAAATCATCATGACAGGCAACGGTGTAGAGCGGACGCTTTAACTTCGCCGCCATATGTTCAATAAAGCGGGTTTTACCACAGCCGGTGGGGCCTTTTATCAATAGTGGTAATTGGTTTTTATAGGCATGTTCAAAAATCACCACTTCGTTGTGTTGTGGCTGATAGAAAGGAGGCTGCTCTAAAGCAACTACATCAGAAAGTGTCATTGTAGGCTCCTTATGGAAGATCTAAACAGATGATAACTGTTCAGTGTTCCCCTAAAAAAAGGGGCAGACCAGGAAGGAGGGGGAGGTCTGCCCAATGGGTGGAGAGGTTAAAACTTACTCGGTTGTGATGCTCCTTGCAGGCTCTTTTTGCCCCACAAAGAAGCTCGCCACATAGACAAACAAACCCATGGTAAAGACAATACCCGCCGCAAGGCGCAACCAGTAGAAGAAAGCGATGCTATCTTGCGTTGCCATAAAGCTCATGGGCTCTTCTGCCATGCGCTGTAACCACACTTGCAAGACACCGGCTCCCGTCAACGCCAGCGTAATAGTGACCATGGAGCTGGCCATTAGCCAAAATGCCCACTTCTCCCAGCGCTGGGTTGTCTCTGAGCCTGCTACTTGTCCACGAATAATCGGCATCGCGTAGGAGATAATGGTCATCACAATTAAAGCATAGGCACCAAAGAAGGCGAGATGCCCGTGGGCCGAGGTGATCTGCGTGCCATGGGTGTAGTAGTTAACCGGGGCCAGGGTGTGCATAAAGCCCCAGACACCGGCACCCAGAAAGGCCAACACCGCAGTACCCAGCGCCCATAATACCGCCGCTTTATTGGGGTGATCACGACGACGGCGACTCACCATGTTGAAGGCGAACAGCGTCATCATGAAGAACGGTATCGGCTCCAGTGCTGAGAAGATAGAACCCAGCCATAACCAGTATTCAGGGGTACCGATATAGAAGTAGTGATGGCCGGTTCCGATCACACCGGTGATCAGTGCCATGGCGACAATCACATACAGCCACTTCTCGATCACTTCCCGGTCAACTCCGGTCACTTTGATCAGTACAAAGGCCAGAATGGCACCCATAATCAACTCCCAGACACCTTCAACCCAAAGGTGAATAACCCACCACCAGAAGAACTTGTCCAGCACTAGATTAACCGGGTTGTAGAAGGCGAACAGGAAGAACAGCGCCAGCCCCACTAGGCCGGTTAGCAGCACGATACTGATCACCGTCTTGCGTCCACTGAGCACCGTCATGCCAATATTGAAAATAAAGCCCAACACCACCACCACGATACCGATTTTAGTAATGGTCGGCTGCTCGAGGAACTCACGCCCCATGGTCGGCCAAATATCATTACCGGTCATCGCTGCCAGCCCCGAATAGGGCACCAGCAGATAACCAAGAATGGTCAATACACTGGCAGTCAAAAAGGTCCAGAAGAGAATAATCGCCAGCTTTGGGCTATAGAGTTCGCGCTCCGACTCCTCCGGCACCATGAAGTAACTGGCCCCCATAAAGCCAAACAGCAGCCAGATAATCAGCAGATTGGTATGCACCATTCGAGCAACATTGAAGGGGATTTCCGGGAATAAAAAATCGCCAATTAGATATTGGGTTGCTAAAATCAAACCAAACAGCACCTGACCAACAAACAGCGCAATGGCGGCGATAAAGTAGGGTTTAGCAGCCGCTTGTGATTCATATTTCATCATCATCTTAACCCTCTATGTTTGGTGGCCAGTTATTGGTATTGATCTCTGAGGTCCACTTCAGAAATTGCGCCATAGCTTCCAGCTCCTCCTGTGTCAGGTTGAACTGAGGCATACTGCGACGACCAGGAACACCCTCAGCCGGGCGACTTTCAATAAAACTGATAATCGCCTCGGTGCTGTTACCGAAGCGTGTATAGACATTGCCCAGTTCCGGGGCAAAATAAGCCCCTTCACCCAGGATGGTGTGACAACCGACACAGTTGTTGTCCTCCCACACTTTTTTACCCAATGCCACTTCCGGGGTAATGTTGTGGCGGTGATCCCGTTCCGGCAACACCCCCATGGTGTGGTAGCTGAGGGAGAAAAATAGCAGCAGTGAAAATATTCCTCCCCCCAGATAGATGTTACGTGCCATGCTCTTGGTAAAGCGTTCACTCATGGCCGACTCCTTTGATAAATTGGTTTAAGAGCTGGTTCATCAACCCGGCTGTATTGGTAGATCCACCAATGCAGCTGGGTTGATGTGCTTGCCACTCTAGCCATAACAGCATGCGCTTTCCTTGACCTGGATCAAGAATCATATTCAGATAGACAATAATTAATTGATAAATTTTGGAATTTAACGGTGATTAAAACCATTCAAAACAACGCTCTTTTCAGCAGCCTCTCTGAAACACAATTACGTTCACTGATTGAAGAGGCGCGCTGTCTCAAGCTCGGTCAGGATGAAACGCTATTCATTCAAGGTGATTGCGCTGAACATTTTTACTGGCTGGCCTCGGGCATGATCAAGCTCTACCGCGTGGCTCCCAGTGGCGATGAGAAGGTGATTGAAATTATCCAGCCGGGGCAGACCTTTGCTGAAGCGATTATGTTTATGGATCAGCAACAAGCGGGCTTTCCTGTGAGTGCACAGATGATTGCGAAGGGTGAAGTGTGGCGCTTTAACAATCGTCAGTTTTTAGGTTTACTGGGGCAATCGGTGGATAGCTGCTTTCGCATGATGGCCAACATGAGCCAGCGGCTGCATCAACATATCAAGGAGATCGATCGCCTCACCTTGCAGACCGCCGGTGAACGGGTGATTAATTACCTGCTACAAGCGCTGGACCAGCAGATAGGTAACAGATCTGAACTAAAACTTAATATCAGCAAACAGATGCTAGCCGCGCAGCTCTCCATCAAGCCGGAAACCCTCTCCCGAACACTCAGCCGCCTCAACCGTGAGGGGCTTATTTCCACCCATGGAAGTCACATAAAGGTGATTGATACCGAGGCACTACGTCAACAGGTGGAGATATAAGTGCGGCAAGTGGTAAACTGCCCCCGGGGTAAAAGAGAGAACCTGGGGGAGAGAGATGAAAACCATTCAACTGATGCTGGCCTGTACGCTGTTGCTGGCACAACTCAATAGCCACGCTACTGAGCCAAAAACAGAGAATATCGTCGACAGTATCAAACCGTTCGAAAGCTGTACACCGGCATCCCCTCACGCTCAACAGGCACTTAAACAGATCACGGAGCTACTCGACTACCAGGGTGAGGCGATCACCCTCTGCCGCTCCACAACCATTCCAGCCATGGCAGCCTGGAGCAAACTACTGCGCATGGAAAAACACCCCTACATCAGCTGGAAAAAACGCCCGGTGACCACACCCCATATCAGCTACAACCCCAACTACCTGAGACAACTGGAAGAGGCTCGGGGAGAGGCCATCGCCCAGGCGCTACTGGCTCGGCAGGTAGGGCACCACATCAAAAAACATACCGATTATCAGACCCCGCTGGCCGGGCTTGCTCCCACACCCGCACAAGTGACAACCACCGATTATTTTGTCGGTATACTGCTCGCCCGATTGGGGCTGAATGGTGAGCAACTTGCTCAAGCACAGGATGCTCTCTTTAATCTGGCAGAGCAGCCAGAAGAGGGGCTTTTGCAGCAACGTCAAGAACAGCTCTTGCAGGGGTGGCTTGAGGGCGGTGGCGAACCAACAACACTGCCCGAAATTGCCCTGACTTCGCGTTGGTAAGCTTAAGGGCACCTCTATTAATTCATGAACGCACACCTTAAACCCCAAATCCGCCGCATCGGCGTTGCGAATTTTAGCAATAGTCCCGCTATTGCTTGCAATTCGCGCCTGGCTGCAACGAATTTGGGATTCAATCTGCTACGCCCAGAATTAATAGAGGTGCCCTAAATGGAAACCTGGGATGTCATTATTATCGGTGCCGGAGCCTCGGGATTAATGTGTGCCATCGAAGCGGGCAAACGTGGCCGGCGTGTGCTGATACTCGAAAAATCAAAAAAACCTGGTAATAAAATCCGCATGTCCGGCGGTGGGCGCTGTAATTTTACCAACTATGCGGTGGCTGCCGATAACTACCTGAGCGATAACCCCCACTTCTGTAAATCAGCCCTATCGCGCTTCAGTCAGTGGAATTTTTTGGCTCTGGTGCAAAACCACCATATCCCCTTTCATGAGCGGGAGCATGGCCAGCTGTTTTGTAATGAGAGCGCCAGAGATATTCTGCAGATGCTGCTGACCGAGTGTCAGCAGGTGGGTGTCGAGATCCGCCTGAACAGCACTATTAATAAGATTGAACGGCAGGCTGAGCACCACTTTCGGCTTGATAGCAGCCGTGGTCAATTCCACTGCCAATCACTGGTTGTTGCCACTGGTGGGCTCTCTATCCCCACCATGGGAGCCAGCCCCTTTGGTTACCAAATTGCCGAACAGTTCGGCATCAAACTTAAACCAACCCGTGCGGGACTGGTACCCTTTACTTTGCAGCCCGATGATAAACAGCGTTTTTCCGGGCTATCGGGCATCGCTATCGACAGTGTTGTGAGCCATCCACAGGCCTATTTTCGTGAGAATATCCTGTTTACCCACCGTGGACTCAGTGGCCCAGCAATCCTGCAAATATCCAATTACTGGCAGGCGGGTGAAACAATACAGATTGATCTACTACCGGATCTTGACCTGCTCACACACCTAAAACAGATGCAGCAACAGCACCCGCAACAACAGATTAAAACCGTATTACAGCAACAGCTACCCAAACGACTCATCAGCACCTTCATCGATAAAGAAATACTGGAGCAGCCGCTGGCCAACAGTCGCTTTGAACAATTTGAGGTGATTACGCAACAACTTAAACGGTGGCAGGTCAAACCCGGCGGTACAGAGGGCTATCGTACCGCCGAAGTCACACTGGGTGGCGTTGATACCGATGCCATCTCTTCCAAAACCCTGGAAGCCAAAAAGAGCAGAGGTCTCTATTTTATCGGTGAAGTATTGGATGTCACTGGCTGGCTGGGGGGGTATAACTTTCAATGGGCCTGGGCTTCAGGCTGGTGTGCGGGGCAGTATGTTTAAACCTTCCCCCACTGAACTGATAAGAGATGAGTTACGCATGAAAACACGGATACATCATCTAATCACCGATACTGCCAAACGTTACCCGACGAATATAGCGGTCAAACATAAAGAGGAGAGCATTGATTACCACTCTCTTGCGACCCTCGTTACAAAAGTGGCGGTAGGCTACCAACAGTTAGGCTTGAAAAGATCGGAGCGTATCGCAATCTACCTACCAAAGCTCATCGAAACGGTCGCCGCCTGTTTTGGAGCAAGCCTCGCTGATGGAGTGATGGTTCCGGTCAATCCAGCACTCAAACCCCAGCAGGTCAGATACATACTGAAAGATTGTAATGCTCGAATTCTGGTAACAACCAGCCAGAGAGCGGCACAGCTCCGCGAGATACTCCCCTCATGCCATGACCTGTACACCCTGGTTATCATTGATAATAATCCGTTAAATTTTGAACCACCAGCCCACATCACAACCATCACCTGGGACGCCATTACACGCCTCAGCAACAGTGCGCCAGTCAACCAAAACATTGACCGTGATATGGCGGCCATTCTCTACACTTCGGGAAGCACTGGCCAACCCAAGGGGGTTGTACTCTCTCACCACAATATGATCACTGGCGCTGAAAGTGTTGCCAGTTATCTGAATAATCATCAAGCAGATAAAATCCTCTCGCTTTTACCACTCAGCTTTGACTACGGCTTCAGTCAACTGACCACCGCCTTTATCATTGGAGCACAAGTGGTTCTACTGGACTACCTGCTACCACGGGAAGTACTCAACATCATTGTTCGTGAGCAGATCACCGGTTTAGCCGCCGTCCCCACGCTATGGACTCAGCTTGCCCCGTTAAGCTGGCATGGTGAAATCAAAGAGACCCTGCGCTACATTACCAACTCAGGTGGTGCCCTACCGAACACCACGTTGGAGACGTTACGCAGAGAGCTACCCGAAACTGACATCTACCTTATGTATGGCTTGACCGAAGCCTTTCGCTCGACTTATCTGCCTCCAGATGAGATCGGCCAGAAACCCGGTTCAATCGGCAAAGCGATCCCCAATGCTGACGTGATGGTACTAAGAGAAGATGGCTCCCCCTGCGATCCAGGGGAAGTTGGTGAGCTGGTTCACCGGGGCCCACTGGTTGCCCTAGGCTATTGGAATAATCCAGAAAAAACAGCCAAACGTTTCAAGCCTCTCCCTTCGCCAAACGGGGGGGGAGCAACTGAAGAGATAGTCGTCTGGTCTGGTGATAAAGTGCGCATGGACGAGGAGGGGTATCTCTACTTTATCGGGCGGGAAGATGAGATGATTAAAGTCTCAGGATATCGGGTCAGTCCAACCGAAATAGAAGAGGTGCTCTACAAAAGTGGATTGATCGGAGAGGGTGTTGTGTTCGGGGTACCTCACCCTGCTTTGGGTCAGGCGATTATTGCCATTGTCACTCCGCAGGAAAATCAGGCAGATACAATTTCATCCGCACTGGAAAAGTGCTGCAAACAAGCATTGCCTGCCTACATGGTGCCTCAGCAAATTATCATTGAAGAAGCCTTACCCAAAAATCCTAATGGAAAAATCGCACGTACTGAGCTATCAAAAAAGTACCGACCTTACTATAGTGTAATATCCTGAACAGCTCGCCTTAATGGGCATGCTTCTCAGGAGACGACAATAGGTATTAACGATCACCAAAGCCAACTTTTCGTACCCGGGAAGTGATGGGGTTATTCATCGTCGGTGAGTTGTTAGCCGAAACGGCTACCTGTTGAACCGCCTCACTCTGGTAAACCCACTCGTTGGTATCAGCCCGGTAGTGCCACCCTTTTTCACCGGTAGCGCTGCTTCCCACTAAATCATCATCATGATGATGGCTCTCTGATTCCAGTATTTTTCCACACTTCTGGCGCTGTTGGCTCAACTGATGGTTGCCGCGCAATACCGACATGTGATGGTGAGAGAGTGAATCGAAGAGTGACTCGGTTTGTTGCCGGTTCCACTGTACAGACTCCAGGCCCTGGCGCAACACTTTCACCATCGTCGGCAGCATGCCGATCATTTTGGTACGTTCGGCTAAATTCTTCTTGGGTTGTAGTGTCCAAACCAGTTCATCTGTGATCTCCATTGCAAGAATCCAGCGAATACTGCCAAACCCCTCATCAATGTAGATTGCTGCCAGTACTTCCTTCCAGGCATCGTTCAATAGTGAGGTCAACTCCTCTGGTAGTGTTGACTCATCAAACCGAATCGATAGCTCTTGGTCAACAATGGCACGGGCACACTCGAGCTCAGATTGGTTATAGCTTGCCTCATCCCCGGCCTTGCTCGGGTCATAGGCAAACAGATCTTCAATTGGCATTAGTTCCGGTAATGACATATTCCCACCTTGCAACCTGACGGTTGTCCCATATTTTTGTATACTGCCTATGGTTTCGTCCCTTCCAGAAGTTTTTATAGCCATCAATTACAAGGGTGTGATTTAGGTCACACTAAATGTGGTATAAGGGCATTCACACGGACATCGTGTCAATAAACACCCGTCTTCTGATCAATATGAGAACTTTATGAGCGATTGGTCACTGCAACAATCCCGCGAGCTGTACAACACGCCTCACTGGAGTGGCGGCTATTTTGACATTAACGAACAGGGGCATCTTATTGCCCGCCCTGATCAGGAAACCAGCCACCCTGGGGCTGACGTTTACCAGATTGTTAATGAACTCCGTCACTCTGGCCTTAACCTGCCGATACTGATGCGCTTTACCGGTATTTTGCATCACCGGGTAGAGAGTCTGTGCGAGGCTTTTCAAGGTGCGATGGATGAGAACAGCTACCGAGCAGCCTATACCGCCGTTTACCCGATCAAGGTCAACCAGCAGCACTCGGTTGTGCAGGAGATTCTGAACCATGGCGGCGAACGTGTCGGGCTAGAGGCGGGCTCCAAGCCTGAATTAATGATCGTGCTTGGGTTATCCAACGCCGATGGCGGGGTGATTATCTGTAACGGCTATAAAGACCGCGAATATATTCGCCTGGCACTGATGGGCCGCCGACTGGGGCATCGTATCTATATTGTGGTGGAAAAACTGACTGAACTGGAGTTGATTATTGAGGAGTCAGACAAGCTCGGCATTGAGCCGTTGATTGGGGTGCGAACCCGCATGACCTCCATCGGCGCAGGAAAATGGCAGAACACTGGGGGTGAAAAATCCAAATTTGGCCTCTCGGCTGCACAGGTACTGCACATGGTAGCGCGCCTCAAAGCGTGCAACAAACTCAACTCCCTGCAACTGCTCCACTTTCATCTCGGCTCACAGATCGCCAATATTCGCGATATTCAGCGCGGTATGCGTGAGGCGGCACGCAACTATGCAGAGCTGCATCGTTTAGGTGCTAATATTCAAACCATTGATGTAGGTGGCGGCCTTGGGGTCGATTATGAGGGCACCCGTTCACGCAGCTTTTGCTCAATAAACTATGACCTGCACGAATACGCCCACAACGTGGTACATGCCCTGAAAGAGATTTGCGATAAAGAGTCGTTACCACAGCCTGCCATCATTACCGAATCTGGCCGTGCCATGACCGCCCACCATGCCATTTTGATTGCCGATGTAATCGACAGTGAAACCACCGCCCCGCTACAAACACCACAACCCCCTCACCGTGATGATGCACCACTGCTGCACGACCTCTGGTCCGGCCTGCAACAGCTGGGTGGCAAGCAACGTTCCACCACCGAAATCTATCACGATGCGACACACCTGCTCACTGATGCTCATCAGATGTACACCCATGGCCAGTTCGACTTGGCACAGCGAGCCCGTGCCGAGCAGCTCTATTTTGCCAGTTGTGCCAAGGTACGCAGCCTGCTGCGCTCTGATAGTCGCAGCCACCGTGAGATTTATGATGAGCTGAATGAGAAGCTCACCGATAAATATTTTGTCAACTTCTCACTCTTTCAATCGATTCCCGATGTCTGGGCGATTGATCAGCTATTTCCGATCATGCCGATCCATCGCCTTGATGAGCAACCGAAACGACGCGCCATGCTCACCGACATCACCTGCGACTCCGATGGCCGTATCGACCACTACATTCACAGCGAAGGGATAGAGCCCAGCCTGCCGGTGCACGAGCTCAAACCGGGTGAACCTTACCTGCTGGCTTTTTTCATGGTAGGAGCCTATCAAGAAATTTTGGGGGATATGCACAATCTGTTTGGTGATACCAACTCGGTGCATGTGACGGTTAACCCGGATGGCAGCTATCAGTTGAGTGATACGCTGCATGGCGATACCGTCGATTCGGTATTGCGCGGTGTGCATTTTGAACCAGAAGCGCTATTGGCAAGCTATCAACAAAAGATAGCCAACGCCAAACTGAGTGATGAACAGTCCCTTTGTTTTCAGCAGGAGTTAGCCGCAGGGTTAAGTGGCTACACCTATCTGGAGGAGTAGATTGGTAAGGGATGTAGATGCTTTGACACTCACCGTGTTCCACTTTTACCATAGCTAAAATGAACAGGCGCAGTAAGCAGGCAAACAGAAAATCTTATGAAACCAAACCAACAGAACGTCCACCTGCACACCTCACACCTCAACATGCGTCGTTTACTGGTATTGAGGGGAGTTGCCATCAGCAGTTGGTTAATCACCCTGTTGCTGGTGGTTTTCACACTGCATATCGAATCTGGAATATGGCCTCTGCTCGCTACCCTTACCGCTTGGGCCAGTTTGTCACTCTGGACATGGTGGCACATCAAACGTACCGAAACCATTGTTGATTCCCGCTTCTTTATCCAGCTGATTTTAGATGTCGCCATCCTGACCATCCTGCTCTATTTAAGTGGTGGCTCAACCAACCCCTTCACACTGATGTTTTTACTCCCCCTCGTTGTCGCTGCTTCTGTGCTGTCGATGCGTTATATCTGGAGTATCGCTCTGCTCACTATCTCTGCCTACAGTTTTCTGCTGTTCAACTACATCCCCTTCATACCACTCGAACACCATATGGGAGGAGACTTTAATGTTCATATTATTGGTATGTGGTGGGGGTTTGTTATCAGTGCCGCGTTAATCGCCACATTTGCCGCAAAAATGGGCCACACCCTGCGTGAGCGGGACCATATTCTTGCAGAGGCAAAAGAGAAAGCGCTACGTGATGAACAGCTAGTCGCCCTAGGCTCGCTGGCAGCCGGTGCCGCCCACGAGCTGGGCACCCCGCTGGGTACCATTGCCATTTTGGCTAACGAGCTGAAATATGAGTACGCCGATAATGGAGCGCTCAGTGAACAACTGCAAATTCTGTGCTCACAGGTCCAGCGCTGCAAGGGAACCTTATCCACCCTTTCCGCCTCGGCAGGTCAACTGCAAGCTGCTGCTGGGAAAAGTCAGCCACTGGATGAATACATCAGTGAAACCATTCAACAGTGGCAGAAAATCCGCCCCGGAATATCTCTGCTAATTAACCTGAAAGGTGTACAACCGCCACCCCATTTGCTAGCGGAACAGACGTTGACACAGGCACTGATCAATATATTTAATAACGCCGCAGATGCCTCACCCGATAATATTGAGATCATGGCGAGTTGGTGCAAAGACCATCTCCAGCTAACGGTTTGTGACCGTGGCCCTGGCATCGATGACGATACCAATGCGCGCATCGGGCGCTCCATCTTCACCACTAAAGATGGTGACCAGGGTATGGGGCTTGGCCTGTTCCTCGCCTATTCAGTCATTCATCGCTTAGGAGGCGAGATACAACTCACCAATCGTGATGGCGGCGGTGTCTCCACCGCAATTACCTTGCCCTTACAAAAACTACTCGTTTGAGGAGGCCCTTTACATGGTTGATGTGATTGATCGCCCATCGTTACTGCTGGTTGATGATGATGAGCTATTTTGCCGGGTTCTACGCCAGGCACTTGAGCGCCGAGGCTATCAGGTCAGTGTGGCGCATGACGTTATTCAGGGCCGAGAGATCGCTCAACAGAGTCCGCCAGAGTTCGCGGTTGTTGATCTGAATATGCCGGGCCCCTCCGGTCTGGTGATGGTTGAGACCTTGAAGCGGCTGGATAAACACACCAAGATTGTGGTGCTCACCGGTTATTCAAGCGTTGCCACCGCCGTTGAGGCCGTCAAACTGGGAGCTGTCCACTATTTAACCAAACCGGCAGATACTGAAGAGATCATCAGCGCTTTTGGCCGTGAAGATGGTGATGCATCAATGGCGATTACCCAAAAGCCAAAATCAGTCAACCGGTTGGAATGGGAGCATCTGCAGAAAGTGTTAATGGATTGTGATAATAATATTTCGGAAGCGGCACGACGGCTTGGAATGCACCGCCGCACGCTACAACGGAAATTACAGAAACGCCCAGCTAGGGAGTAACCCCCTTTTCAACAGCGACACGGCTGATATTTTCTGCATTTTCACCACGTTCAGTGTTGTATGTGGTGTAGGAGACCACATCACCCACAGAGAGATCAGCAATCGTGCCGTTTATCACCTTGCTGTAGTGGAAGAAAATATTGTCCCAACCCATATCAGGCTTGATAAACCCATAACCATCTTTGATATTAACAATCGTGCCACTCAGTGCTTTGCCCGTCACCTCGGCAACATCACCCGCCACCGTACGCGCCAATGCAATGGTCTTTTCATGGTTATCATATTTCAGTTCAACTTGAGGAATATCATCCAGCATTTCGACCAATTTTATGTAGTTGAATTTTTTGTGGGTAAACAGTGGATCACGTTTTTTAAGCTCTAAGCCAATGGTGGCCAAATTAACCCAGCGATGATTAAAAGAGCTTTCCAACCCTTTCAAGGTCGCGATCACAAAATCACACGCACTCTTTTTGTCCGACGCTTGAATAGGTGAGCCGCTATTTTCTTCGGAGCGAGGCGTGTATGGAATCACCTTGTCAACAATACGGGTCAGGTCTCTGGAGAGTGTATCGGGCACTGCCAGAATAATAACCTGCTTGCCAATGGCCTTAAGTTCGGCAATCAACGGGATATAATCACGGTCACCCGAGGCCAAAATCAGCGTGTCGATGGTATTATTCTGGAAGAACAGCTTCATCGCTGAAACGGTCAAATAGCAGTCCAGACTCGATTTACCATCTTGCGATAACGGTACAAAAACTGGCTGAATACCATTTCTCTGAATTTCAGCTACCTCTTTAGAGAAGTTAATCCAGTCACCAAATGCCTGTATGGAGGCAATTCGCCCATACTCTTTACACGCATCAACAATTCGCGACCAATCCGGCGTTTCAGCATAACTATTCAAGGTTGAATAATGTATGTTTTCCACATCAATAAAAACAGCAACAGACGAATTTTTATAACCTTGTTCCATACCAACTCCACACGGCACAACCCTAGACTGACTCTGGAAAATACCTTATTTTTTACATCAATAGCAAGCTTTTCCTAAATGTTTGGCACAAAAAAGCCCTCACTTGGAGGGCTTAATCGCCTTGAGAAACAAGGAATCGCTGTATGGTGCCGGCACGAGGAGTTGAACCCCGGACCTACTGATTACAAGTCAGTTGCTCTACCAGCTGAGCTATACCGGCGACGTGGGGAATAGTACTTAAAAGCCACTCGAATTACAATCAAATACACGAACTATTTTCATATTCAATAGAAGAGAATTGATCTTCCATAATTTCTAACATTTTTTCATTTTGCAACGCAGAGAGTGGGCCAATATCCACACGATAAATATTGCGAACCTTGTAGCGTGGCGCAATTGAGGCGGTAATATTTTTCGCTGTAAACCATGCCAGGCGATCGAGTGCTGCCGCATGCTGATTATACAAACCCAGTGATATACTGTTTTTATTTTTACCGGCTTCAATAACGTATAGATCCTTAACACCCATACGAACCATCTCCTCATACAACGCTCTCGCTTGATTCAGTGTCTCTTGTGCCGGAATATATACCCAGTAGTTTTCAATCTCATCTCTTTTTTGCAGATCACTCTGTATCGACAGCTCCGCCTCGTTCATTCGCGCAACCAATCGATCAAGCAACGTTTTTTTTACTCCCCCTATTTCATAACAGTACGGTATAAACTCAACCAGAGACCCCAACTCGGGCAAATCAATATGCTCCGAAGCCAGTTGCAGTAGCGGCTGCTCAGAAGAGTGTGTAACAACCTCCTTTTTCTCTACGACATCAACGATTTCCTGTTGATATAGATAGAAAGCCAGTGCATTTAGCGTGATTAGTAGCACAATGAAAAACTTCATCTGATCCTCATTGGTAAGAAAATAGTCATAATGTGTTAATTTTTGACTTCCGTTGCAACCCGCCACAAGCCATTAAGAACAAGGTTTGCATCATATTCAAATTCGTTATCAAGCAATGGCATCAGCATGGGTGCATCACCCCCAGTAATAAAAAATTGAGTCTGACGACCCTGGCTAGCAACAATATCGCTGCACATTCGGTCAAGCATTGAGACCGCAGCGTAAAGTGTTCCACCAGTAACGGCACCCTCAGTATCCCGGGCAAGGAGGCTAACCTCTGCGGGTAGCTCATCCTTCAAGCGTATACCACTGGTACCTTTAACCAATGCGTTACGCATCATAGACAAACCGGGTGCGATCATACCACCAAGATGCTGCCCACCCACATCAACAACGTCAATCGTGATGGCACTCCCACAATCAATCACACAGACCGGCACACCAACATTCCCCGCATCTGTCGCAGCAATCATCGCCAGCCATCGATCAACACCGAGGCGTTCAGGGTTAACATAGCCATTAATCAGGCTCCCCTCCTGCTGAGCGGTTTTAATGATGTAAACATCACTTTGCCAGCGCGCCTCAACCCAGCTGACAAATGCTTTAATAACACGCGGAGCGGCAACTGAAGAGACCGCAATAGCTGACTGCTTTTCAAACGCATTCAACATCACATCTAACTGAGCATCAAGCTCTTTAGCGACATATTCAGCTTCACCTATCGATGTAAACGCATCACCATCGCTAACAGCCCATTTAATTCGACTGTTACCAATATCTACTAAGAACATAAATCACCACTATTTCCAGCAAGGCGCAAACTCACCTCACCACTATGAATTCGACAAATTTTATCATTATTCAGCAAAAGCAACGCGCCGCTGTCATCTATTCCCTGCGCAATGCCACACAATGGCTCGTTAGCACCGAGCAGCACAACCTCTCGCCCAAACATCACATCAAGCGCATTCCAACGCTGAATCAACTGACTCAAACCACTCTGCTGATATTTTAATAGTATTGAATTAATTGATTGTAGTAACAAAATAGCCAGCCCGTTGCGTGACAGAGGAGAGCCATCATTTAACGTCACTAAATCAGCCCATGGCTGCGTAATTAGGCCTGTTTCACTAACACCCTTCATATCAACATTAATACCGATACCAATCACAACATAACCGGCACCATTCGGGTCACCTGACATCTCCAAAAGGATGCCTGCCACTTTTCGACCATCACACAGAAGATCATTTGGCCACTTAAGCCCCACCCCGGAAATACCCATCTGCTCAAGCGCTGTTACCACTGCAATTCCAATCGCCAGACTCAGCCCGCTAATCCCATATTGAGTATCACTATAACGCCACAGCACTGAACAATAGAGATTTTTTGCAAAAGGAGATGTCCAACGCCGTCCACGCCGCCCTCGGCCTTCACTTTGAAATTCAGAAAAAACAACCGAACCGCTGGGCTCACCCTCGCTCGCTAACCGCTGTAGATAATGGTTCGTTGAACCAACAGATGAAAGTACCTTCACATTGCTGATTAAATCAGCTTCCTTCAGTCCATCAAAAATTCTATCTTTATCTAACAACTCAACATCAGAGCCCAGTCTATATCCCTTACCGGAAAGCGAATAAATATCTACCCCATAAGCTCGCAACATATGAACAGACTTCCAAACCGCTGTCCGTGTCAAACCAAGCTCTCTAGCCAGTTGATTACCAGAACAAAATCTATCGACGGATAACTGTTTGAGTATATATAGTGCGACATCATGCATATCAAAAATGATCAAAAACCATAATCGGGCAATTCTATCATTAATTATGATGATGACGCAGCGATAACCGGAGAAAACCATGAAGAGTAATCATGAAAAACAGCGACGCCCACAATGTATAAAAAAATAGACAGCGACAACAAAATATAGACCAATTTTAATTTAAAGGTATGCGTAGCACGAAGGGTATACCCAGCAACACCGATATAGAGCAGCATCGCCATGAACTTAGCTGTTAACCAGCTATCAACAAAGGGATATTGGCCAATTAAGGGCAGCATCGCCAACGCAGAAAGCAGCAATAGACTTTCAATAATGTGGGGTGGGTATTTAAGCCATCTCTGAGAGAGCTTTTCCGGATTGAAAAGTAAAAAGCAAGATCGAAGACAAAACCCCAATAACGACAAAAAAACACAACCGATGTGTATGTATTTGATTACCTCGTAAATACCCATCACCTAACTATACAATAAATTGCCCCAACGAGCTGTCCACGGTCAAAAAAAAACCCCAATCAGGTTGAGCACCTAATTGGGGTTCTTCGGAATAAAAGCCTGACAGTGACCTACTTTCACATGGGAGCCCCCACACTATCATCGGCGCTAAGTCGTTTCACTTCTGA
>UOFP01000228.1_pt1 | contig 16730 bp, 12 predicted proteins | sample 1988921 | NCBI WGS metagenome assembly UOFP01 (sample SAMEA4712195, study PRJEB27164) | hydrothermal vent metagenome | biome: marine basaltic hydrothermal vent biome; feature: marine hydrothermal vent; material: mineral | place: Pacific Ocean | collected 2011-06-14/2011-07-23 | depth 1719 m | reverse complement strand
CTAAGTAGGTGAATTGCCGTATCCTGGTCTTTTTTAACACCAAGGCCGTTGAGGTAGAAGAGGCCAAGATTGAAGAGGGAGTTACCATAGGCTTTTTCTGCCCCTATCTGGTACCACTTGAACGCCTCTGCATAGCTCTGTTCGATGCCCCATCCATTTTCATACATGATGCCGAGGTTGTGTTGTGCTACCACATAGTCCTGGTCAGCGGCGAGACGGTACCACTTAACGGCGTGTTGATAATCCTGCTCAACGCCTAAACCTTGGTGATATAACCAGCCGAGGGTTGCCTGTGACGGTGCATGGCCCTCTTCCGCCAGTGGTTGCCATGCTTTCAGTGCGCCAGAGTAATCTTTGAACCAATAGGAGAGTTGGCCACCCATAAATTGGCGTTGTGCTGGATCAAGGACTCTACTGAGTTCGGTCAACCCTTCTTGTTCGGGTTCTTCACTGGTGGTGCTTGATGGTTGCGTCTCTTCTTCATTAACCGTTTCAGCATAAAGTGTGTTGGTGATGAGTAACGGCAGTAGACAGAGCGCTATTTTGAGGGTTTTTTGAAAGTTGAGTTGTGTTGCCATCATTTGATTTTACACCATGCCGTTGAGCGATTATTTGACTAGGAGCCTGTCCGAGAATAGAGGTCGTAGCGAGAGAGTGTGATTTTTAGTTCATTTTTTCGACAATTTGAGGCGAATGGTTGTTCCCTTTAACGAGAATTGGCGTAAAAATGAGCAAAAAACACGCTTTCGCAGTAGGCCTATCTATTCTCGGGCAAGATTCTAGAAGTTACCCACCGTATCGGTAATATTTTGTTTTTGTTGAATCGCCCCGTTAGAAGCATACAGCACTAAGCGAGGGTTGCCATTATACGCCAAATTTCTTGTAGGTAATGCGATGAGGCTGATCGGCTTTATCACCCAGGCGGCGCTTCTTGTCCTCTTCATAATCGGCGTAGTTGCCTTCAAACCACGCCACATGGCTATCGCCTTCAAAGGCGAGCATGTGGGTGGCGATACGATCCAGAAACCAGCGATCATGTGAGATGACAACCGCACAGCCGCCAAAGGCCAGTAGTGCCTCTTCCAGGGCGCGCAGTGTCTCCACATCAAGGTCATTGGTGGGCTCATCAAGCAGTAGAACATTGCCACCACTCTGTAACAGTTTGGCGAGGTGCAGGCGGTTACGTTCACCCCCGGAGAGTTCACCGACCTTTTTCTGTTGATCGCTGCCTTTGAAGTTAAAGCGGCTGAGATAGGCGCGGGAGTTGATCTCTATATTGCCGATGTTGATGATCTCTTGTCCATCAGAGACCTCTTGCCAGACGGTTTTATTGTCATCAAGTGCGTCACGACTCTGGTCAACGTAGGCGAGTTTTACTGTGTCGCCGATGCGCAGCTCACCTGAATCAGGTTTTTCGATCCCCATTAACATCTTGAATAGTGTCGATTTACCGGCACCGTTAGGGCCAATAACCCCCACGATACCGCCGGGTGGCAGGTTGAAGTTGAGGTTGTCAATCAGCAGCCGATCACCAAATCCTTTATTCAGATCTTTTGCCTCAACCACCAGATCACCCAGACGCGGGCCGGGGGGAATAAAGAGCTCGTTGGTTTCGTTGCGGCTCTCCATGCTTTGATTGGCCAGCTCGTCGTAGCGGGCAAGACGGGCCTTGCTCTTGGCATGTCGCCCTTTCTGGTTTGAACGCACCCATTCCAGCTCGGCCTTCATCGCTTTCATGCGAGATTTTTCGCCTTTCTCTTCTTGGGCCAAACGCTGTTGCTTCTGCTCCAACCACGAGGAGTAGTTGCCTTCCCAGGGAATGCCGTGACCACGATCCAGTTCCAATATCCAGCCAGCGACGTTGTCGAGGAAGTAACGGTCATGGGTGACGGCAACCACCGTGCCTTCATACTCCCGCAGAAACTGCTCCAGCCAGGCGACAGATTCAGCATCCAGGTGGTTGGTTGGCTCATCGAGTAGCAGCATGTCGGGTGCCGAGAGAATCAGTTTGCATAGAGCAACACGGCGGCGTTCACCACCGGAAAGTTGAGTGACATCGGCATCCCACGGCGGTAGGCGCAGTGCATCGGCGGCAATTTCTAGCTTACGCTCCAGGTTGTGGGCATCGGCGGCTTGAATGATGTTTTCCAGTTTGGCCTGTTCAGCGGCGAGGGCATCAAAGTCGGCATCGGGCTCGGCGTAGGCAGCGTAAACCTCATCAAGGCGGGTCATAGCGGTTTTAACCTCACCCAGTGCCTCTTCAATATTACCGCGCACATCTTTGTCCGGATTTAGCTCAGGCTCCTGTGAGAGGTAGCCGATTTTGATACCGGGCTGTGGGCGGGCTTCGCCTTCAAACTCCTGATCAATGCCAGCCATGATGCGTAATACGGTGGATTTACCCGCACCATTCAATCCTAAAACACCAATTTTGGCTCCGGGGAAAAAGGAGAGTGAAATATCTTTAATAATGGTGCGCTTGGGGGGAACAATCTTGCTCACCCGGTTCATGGTGTAGATGTATTGGGCCATAACTCTCTTCTATCTTTAGTCGTGTTCACAAGGAGTGTTTTGCCGAGTATAACAACTCAATGATCAACTGATAATGAATATTCATCCCATCCTGAAGTGGTTGTGTCTACAACCCTAATCCCCAAATAGAAACACGTATGCTATACAAGCTCTTGATTCCACAGTAAAACAAAAAATAGCCGCCGAACCAATGGGTGCGACTCATATTTTTATTTTCACTGTGAAACCAATATCTTACATATCATCTCGCATTTCTATCTGAGGATTAGGGTATAATAGGCCACTTTTTAATTACAGAGTGGCACTGGCAACGATGAGACACGAAGCTATTCGCGACCTGCACACGGTTCAGGATTTTATCCGCTGGGGCGTGAGTCGTTTTATCGAAAATGAACTCCATTTTGGGCACGGTACAGACAATGCGTTGGATGACGCTTTAACCTTAGTGCTTCACGCGCTGCATCTGCCATTCGGCTTGCCGGATTCATTGATGGCGGGGCGTTTGACCCAGGCAGAGAAAGCATCTGTTGCAGAGATATTGGTACAACGCATTGAAAAACGGCTGCCCGCAGCCTACCTGACCAATAAGGCACTATTTTGTGGCATTCCCTTCTATGTGGATGAACGAGTGCTGGTGCCGCGCTCGCCAATTAGCGAACTCATCGAACAGCAGTTTGATCCCTGGGTGATTGCTGATGATGTCACCCATGTTCTGGATCTCTGTACCGGCAGTGGCTGTATTGCAATCGCCTGTGCCGATATGTTTCCGATGGCGCAGGTGGATGGGGTCGACATTTCAGAAGATGCACTGGCGGTTGCCAATATCAATATTACACGCCATAAGTTGGCCTCACGGGTGCAGGCGATTCAGTCTGACCTGTTTGCTGCGGTTGCCGACCGGAAATATCAGATTATTGTCAGTAATCCGCCCTATGTGGATGCCGAGGATATCGCCTCGATGCCGAAGGAGTTTCACCAGGAGCCCACTATTGGGTTAGCCTCTGGTGTTGATGGTTTGGATATTACACGGAAAATTTTGTTACAAGCTGCCGATTATTTAACAGAAGATGGCATTTTAGTGGTGGAAGTGGGCAACAGCGAAGAGGCATTGCAGGCACAGCTGCCCGCTGTTCCCTTTGCGTGGCTTGAGTTTGATCGGGGTGGTCACGGTGTTTTTTTACTGACCCGCGAGCGGCTGCTTGAACATCACAATGAGATTCAGAAATGGGCGAATCGGTAGTACCATTATATAAAGCCCCAAAAATTTTCCCAAGATAAAACTATAGAGGAACTCCAAGATGGATCAATCAATTATCTTCGATCCGGAACTGATCAAACGTTACGATAAATCAGGCCCGCGTTACACCTCGTACCCCACGGCGGTACAGTTTGATGAGCGTTTCACCATTGAAACCTATCAGAAGTGGATCGAAAAGAGTAATGAACTGAGTCGTACCCTGCCAAATCCCAAGCCGATTTCGCTCTATTTCCACATTCCATTTTGTGACACGGTCTGTTTTTACTGTGGTTGCAATAAAGTAGTGACCAAGGATCGTACCCGCTCCTCGCCTTACCTTGATCGTCTTTGCAAAGAGATTGAGATGCAGGCGGCACTGTTTGATGACAATCGTCCGGTGACGCAACTGCATTGGGGTGGTGGAACCCCTACCTTCCTAAATAACGACGAGATGCGTCGTTTGATGGATTGCACCCGCAAGCACTTTAATGTGGTCGACGATGATATTGGTGAGTTTTCAATCGAAATTGATCCCCGTGAGGCGGATGCAGAGAAAGTCGCGGTACTGCGTGAGCTGGGTTTTAACCGGATGAGCCTGGGGATTCAGGACTTTGACGAGAAAGTACAAAAAGCGGTTAATCGAATTCAGAGTGAAGAGCAGACGCTGTTGGTGTTGAACTCGGCACGGGCCGAGGGTTTCCGTTCTGTCAGTGTCGATCTTATCTATGGTCTGCCTTTCCAGTCAGTTGACAGCTTCCGCCGTACCCTTGAGCGGATTGTTGAGGTAGACCCTGACCGGATATCGGTCTTCAACTATGCACACCTGCCTGAGCTCTTCAAACCGCAGCGTCGTATCAATGAAGATGATCTGCCGCTGCCGGAAGAGAAGTTGAAAATTCTACAGCTAACCATTGAACACCTGCAACAGGCGGGTTACGTCTACATTGGTATGGATCACTTCGCTAAACCTGACGATGAACTCTGTCTGGCGCAAAATGACGATACTCTTTATCGTAATTTCCAAGGTTACTCAACCCATGCCGATTGTGATCTGGTGGGGATGGGAGTTACTTCCATTAGTATGGTGGGTTCCAGTTACAGCCAGAATGTGAAGGGAATGGATGAATATTACGCGGTGATCGATGCCGGTAAGCTACCGGTATATCGTGGAGTTGATCTGAGTGAGGATGACATTCTGCGCCGCGAGGTGATTACCCGTCTGATTTGCCACTTCCATCTCAACATGCCGCGTATTGAACGTGAATTTAATATTAACTTTGCGGAATATTTTGCCGCAGAACTGGAAGATGTTAAACAGTTCACCGGCGATGGTCTGGTCACTCTTGATGCGGAGGAGATTAGGGTTAACCCCAAGGGGCGTCTGTTAATACGCAATATTTGCATGGTTTTTGATCGCTATTTGCGAGAGAAGCAAGGCGCGGGCAGTTTTTCAAAAGTGATCTGATCCACTCTCACCAGGGAGAGCAATCTGCTCTCCCGCTCTCTCCTTTTGACAGGAGCCCTTTTGCTAAACCCAGGCTCCAAATAGAATTAGCTACCCATTGCAACCTATTGAATTAAAAGAAAAATAACTCTACTTCGTATTGTTTTGTATTTCTATCCGGGGATTAGGGTTAAAGTTTGTTTTTGCTTTGTCGACGATTGATCAACAGATATGGGTTTGATTAAAGGAACCCTTTGTTATTTCGACATAAAAAAACATCGACATTAGGAGCACAACAAGTGGCTAATTCACTTGAGGCAAAGAGTGATACGGGAGTAACCGGTTTTCTTGGTCACTGGTCTTTAAGAACAAAAATTAACCTCTCTGTTGCCTTTATTTTTGGTTTGGTGATTGTGGCGGTAACGATTCATACGGTGATCAATGAAGAAGACCGCATGATGGCGATGTTTGAAATGCAGGCAAAAGACCTCACCACACTCTATTTTGATAGCCTCAATACCATGATGTTGACCGGCACCATGGAACAGCGCACCATTTTCCGTAAAAAAATGCTCTCTCGTGACAATGTTATTGAAGCCCGGGTTATCCGTGGCGAGGCGGTTACTCAACAGTTTGGTCGTGGCGAAGAGAATGAGTCTGTTGTTGATGATTATGACCGACGCGCCCTCACCGGGGAGGATATTGCGGTTATTCGCAATCAGGACAATAGCCGTATGTTGACCGTGATAACGCCCTTTAGAGCAACCAAGGACACACGGGGGGTCAACTGCTTGCAGTGCCATACGGTGGAAGAGGGTACGGTAAATGGTGCGGTTAGAATTTCACTCTCACTGGATAAGATTGATGCGGCGGTCTCCAAGGCATTTTGGGTTTCAGTATTTGCCAATGTGACCTCTATTTTATTGGGTTTGTTAGTACTGAATTATGTACTGAAGAGCTGGGTGGTTAATCCACTTGGCCGTTTGATTGAGGTGATACAACACCGTGCAGAGGGTGACCTTTCGGTGCGTGCTCCGGTTACCACGGGTGATGAAGTCGGGCACCTTTCAACCGCATTTAACAGCATGTCGGATGGCATGGATGAAGCCTCAAGGCGTGAGCATGAACGCATGGAGCAGGAGCATGACGCGGCGGTTGCCTTGCGAGACAAAGTAGATCAGCTGTTAGCCGCAGTTAATCAGGTGGCGCAAGGTAACCTAGAGGTAGAAATCGCCTTCTCGGATGATGGGGCCATTGGTGACTTGGCGACGCAGCTGCAACATATGATTCGCCAGATCAGGGATTCAATTGAAGAAAAACACGTGGCAATGACACAGTTACAGAATCGGGTTGATTTAATGCTGGATGTGGTCAGTAAAGCGGCAAATGGTGATATGACCGGGCGTCTTGATACTCAGGGTGATGATGCCATGGCCAAATTGGCCGCAGGTTTTCAGCGTATGATTGAGCGCTTGAACGATCTGGTCACACAAGTACAGCATTCGGGTATTCAAGTTGCCTCATCATCCACCGCGATAGCGGCAACTGCAAAAGAGCAGGAGGCGACAGTTGCAGAACAAGCGGCGACAACCAATGAAATCGTCACCACGGCAACTGAAATTTCGGCAACCGCCAAGGAGCTGTTGAGTACCATGGAAGAGGTGGCAATGGTCTCTGAAAATACCGCCGTCTCTGCCGAGAGTGGCCGCGCTGGTCTATCACGAATGGAAAACACCATGAGTCAGGTGGTGGATGCAGTACAGACCATTAGTGGTAAGTTTGAGGTATTGAATGAAAAGGCTTCAAACATTAATACCGTGGTGACAACTATCACCAAGGTGGCAGACCAGACCAACCTGCTCTCATTGAATGCCGCTATTGAGGCTGAAAAGGCCGGTGAGTACGGTTACGGCTTCTCTGTGGTAGCTAAGGAGATACGTCGATTGGCAGATCAAACAGCGGTGGCAACCCTGGATATCGAGCTGATGATCAAAGAGATGCAGAGTGCTGTTTCTGCAGGGGTGATGAGTATGGATAAGTTCTCAGAGCAGGTGCGCATGAGTGTTGCTGATGTGGGCGAAATGAGTACCCAGCTGACACAAATTATTGGTCAGGTTCAAGCGCTTTCCCCTCGTTTTGAAACCGTGCACCAAGGAATGCAGTTTCAAGCCGAAGGGGCAGATCAAATCAACCAATCGATGATCCAGTTAAATGAAGCTGCGCAACAGACGGTTGAGTCACTGCGTGAATCCAACAGTGAAATTGAAAAACTCAATGATGCCGCAAGACGCCTGCAAATGGGTGTGACCAAATTCAAAGTGTAGGATAGGAAAATGTCACTCTATCTACTATCTGTCCACGAAGGGGAGCGTTATCTGATTCCCTCTGCGGATGTGGCTGAAGTCACCCCCTATGTCATGCCTCGAAAAATCACTCCAGTGCCTGAATATGTTGTGGGTATGATTGATTATCGGGGTGAAACATTGCCTCTGATCGATATCTGTCTCTTACTAAGCGGGGAGCCCTGCAAGGTTGTGTTGTGCAGTCGTATCTTGATTGGCATGATCAAATCCCCAGAAGGAAAGACGGTGAAAGTTGGATGGCTTTTTGATGGTGTCACAGAAACGGTGCGCATAACGGAGGATCGATTCAAAACAGCACCGTTGCATCTGGAGCAGGCCCCTTATCTGGGGGATGTGGCAACGGATGAAAAAGGCATCATGCAGCGCATTATTATTCAGCATATCCTGCCGGATGATGCTTACGCTATTCTGTTTTCTCCGTTAGATTGAATGCAGGTTTTATTACCAATGAAAATTGAATCGATTGTCGGGTACCTGCAAGAACAGATGGGCATGAACCCCGAAACGGTTGGTTTTGATACCATGAAAAAGGCGGTTTATACCGCGATGCTGGCTAATGACATTAATGAGCTGGATGAATATTATCGACTGATTCAACAGGATAGCTTGGCATTGCAAGGGCTTATTGATGCGGTTGTTATTCCAGAAACTTCTTTTTTCCGCGATAAAAAACCATTTCAGGTACTCAAAAATAACCTGCGTCATCTCTATCGAACACTGTGTGATGAGGGGGAGCCACTTAAAATTTTGAGTGTACCGAGTTCGACCGGAGAAGAGCCGTATTCTATTGCTATGACCTGCCTTGATGCCGGATTGAATTATGGTGAATTTGAGATTCATGCCTGTGATATTTCACAGCGAGTATTGGATGTTGCGCGACGAGGGCAATATAGCGAATACTCTTTCCGTGGCGGTCACACAACCTATCAACAACGCTATTTCACAACCAAAGGGCACTTTTTTCAGATTGATGAGCAGCTGAGAGCATCGGTTAATTTCTTTCAGGGAAATCTGATTGGTGATCAGTTTATGGGTCAGGTCGAAAAAGGGTTTCACATTGTTTTTTGCCGTAACTTATTGATCTATTTTGATAAGCCTACAAAATGCAAAGCGATTAGTGTTATTGAATCACTACTTCACGATGATGGTTTGCTGGTGGTTGGTCATGCCGATACCGCTATCCTGCCGAGTTTGGGGTACAAGCCGTTTTCAGATCAATTCTCGTTTACCTATGTTAAAAGCCACAACCAACAGAAAGCGGTTGTCACCACGACCAATAATCATGTTTTGGTCGAAAAAGGTAAGCAGGTAATGGAAGCACTGGTGGCTGCGCGTACCGATATTGCGGCTTCCTCACCCGCAATCATCAAGCATAACGAAGAGACTGTGCCCTCCAACAGTTCAATTGCTGATGTTGTTCAAAAAATTGAAGCGTTGTTGTTGAAAAAAGATTTTTCCCAGGCCACAACCTGTTGTCAGACTCTGATGGAAAAAACGGGCGACAAGAGTACGGTTCACCACTACCTAGGCCACATTGCTTTTTTACAAGATGAGATGCAGGTTGCAGAGAAACAGTTTAAAAAGGCAGTTTATTTACAACCGAATAATGAAGAAGCACTCTGTTTTTTAGCAAAAATATCAAAAAAACAGGGTGATGAGGCTGCCGCACTGCGTTACCAACAGCGTGCGGATAGAATTAAAGCCCGAATGTCGTCAGCGCAAGAGAACTTATGAAAAAAGATTTCGATAATTGCTGGAATACGATTGGCATTTGGAGTCGAGAACATAGCTGCCCAAAGCTTACCGAGGTTATCCATTGTCATAACTGTGATGTTTATCATCAGGCGACCTCGTTTGTTTATGATGCACCGATGTCGGAAGAGTACCGCGATGAATGTACGCAAATTCTGCGCGAACATAAAACAATTGGAAAGGTAAAAGAAAACTCGGTTTTAACCTTTGAAGTTTTTGATGAATGGCTGGCTATACCTATCTGTTACATCAAAGAAATTACAGATTTCCGCACTGTACAGCGGTTACCCCACAATAAAAACATATTTATTCAAGGTATTGTCAACATTTCTGGCGAGATTGAAATCAGTTTTTCACTTGAAAAAATCCTTAAATTGCATGAAACAGGGGGAAAGCAACGCAAGCTGCGACATGTGATTATTGCCGAGCATGAAAAAAAACGTTACGTTTTTCCGGTTAGCCAACTTGGTGAGGTGTTTCGTTACCACAGTGATAGCCTACAGAGTGTTCCAAGCACCTTGAGCGAGCACACGGGCTCTTTTATGCAGGGCATCATAAAATGGAAACGCCAGAAAGTTGGAGTCATTGATGCTGAACTCCTGTTCTCGACAATTGCAAGGAGCATGTGATGGGGAGCAGTGATTTTTCAATGTTGAACCTGTTGCGAACGGAGGTAACACAGCAGGGGGCCGCACTTGGCATCGTACTCGATAAAATCAAAAACTCACCAAATGATGCTGAACTATTCGATGAGGCCTGCCGTGCCGCTAGTGCCCTTAAAGGGGCGGCAAAATTGGTTGATGTCAAGGCGATTCATATCCTGGCGAGTCGCCTCGAAACTCTGTTTCAAATTCTGATAAGCGACGGTGGTTCGCTATTCGATGAGCATTTGCCACTCTTAAATTCAGTTTTGCAGCAAATAGAAGAGATTGCAGCGCTTGACGATGAGCCGATGCAGGGCTTTGATGTTGAGCAGCCAGCATTTGTTGCGCTATTGTCACAATTGGATAAAGTTGAGATTGAGCCTGCTGGCAATGGTGAAGGTGCTGCGGCTAATGCACAAGAAAAAGTAACTATTGACTCGTCGATGCTGGAGATGTTTCGTGATGAGGTTAAATCCCACGGTTCCATAATGGCTGACTGCCTGCTTGTGCTGGATGATGATCCTGGCAGTGATGTGGTACTGGAAAAACTGATGCGAGCCGCTCACTCAGTGAAAGGTGCCGCACGTCTGGTGGGGGTGGACGTTATCGTTCGGATTGCCCATATTATGGAAGATGCTTTTGTTGCCGCGCAAAACAAAAAACTGACTCTAAGTGATGGCACGGTTGACCTGTTGCTCTCTGCCAATGACCGAATTTTAGCCATAGCAGCACTACCTGAAACATCCATTGCCTCATGGGCGGGTGATAATGAAGCAACATTGAAATCGCTCCTTGCCGCATTAAACGGAGTGTTGAATGGCGATGAAACAAACATTGATGAGAGCCTGGCTATTACACCCATTGGGAGTGTAGAAAATAGCTCACCCGCTGTTTCGTCTGATGATGACAACATGCCAGCGCAGGCGGTGACGAGCGAAAGCCGGGTATTGAAAGTGACCGCTGACCGTTGGGATAGCATGATGGGGCTGGCAGGTGAAATAAAGGTAGAGTCCGGCTGGCTGGTTCCTTATCTGAACAACATGATGGTGATGCGAAAAAAACAGCAAGAGATGTCATCATTAATTGAAGGGGTTCGTGAGTTTGTCGCATCTGAAATCGACAACCTGGAGCTCAATGAACGGGTTTCACAAGTACATAATAAAATCGTTGAATTTCGAAATATCATTGTTGATCAAATGAACGATCTGGATCAACACGAGCGGCGAATCAGCAGCCTCACTGAACGCCTGCACCGGCAGGCACTCTCCACCCGCATGCGCCCATTTTCAGATGGTGTTCATGGTTTTCAACGTATGATCCGGGATATTGCACGCTCGCTGAAAAAAAAGGTAAAACTGGAGTTGAAGGGTGAGGCAACACTGGTTGATCGCGATGTACTGGAGAAGATGGAAGCCCCGCTCAATCACATTATTCGTAACGCACTGGATCATGGTATTGAGTCGCCCGAGGAGCGAATTAAAAGTGGCAAACCTGAGCGGGCAACCATCACACTTTCAGCTTGCCACAATGAAGGTATGTTATTAATCACCGTTGAGGACAATGGTCGTGGCATCGATATTGAAATGCTTCGAAATCGGGTGATCAAAAAAGACCTAGTTGACCAAGAGATGGCGGCCAGTTTGAATGCTGAAGAGCTGTTGGCCTTTTTGTTTCTACCCAGCTTCTCCACCCGTGATGAAGTAACCGACCTCTCTGGTCGTGGGGTTGGTCTTGATGTGGTGATGGATGCGATTCAAACTTTGCGGGGCCGGGTAAAGGTGGAGACTAACCTGGGTGTGGGTTCTAAATTTCTCATGCGCCTACCGTTAACACTCTCCGTTGTTCCCGGATTGCTTGTTCTGGTAGCCAATGATTACTATGCATTTCCACTCTCCCGGATTGTTTGTACTGCAAAGGTTCACGTTGATGAAATTAACGTTGTAGAAGGGCATGAATATGCCACGATCAACGGACAACATATCAGTCTACTGGCGGCCAGTAAGGTTTTTGAATTAGAGGAGAAGATCATTGTTCGCGGTGATTATCTCTATGTGATCGTTATTACCAATCACGATCAAACCTATGGCATTGTGGTTGATAAGTTTGTTGATCAACGTGAACTGGCGATTCAAACAGTCGACCCACGCCTGGGTAAGGTGCAAGACGTCAGTTCCACTGCACTGCTTGAGGACGGTTCAACTGTTTTGATTGTTGACGTTGATGATATTGTACAGACCATCGGCCTGCTGGTTAAAGGTGGGCGCCTGGGTAGTTTCACCATGACTGCTCACACTGACCTGAAAAGAAAGAGTGTACTGGTTGTTGACGACTCCCTCACGGTGCGTGAAGTCGAGAAAAAGCTGCTGGAGGATGCCGGTTTCAGAGTGGATGTTGCGGTTGATGGTATGGATGGCTGGAATGCGGTGCGTACAAAAGAGTATAGTCTCATTATCTGTGATATTGATATGCCGAGAATGAATGGCATTGAATTGGTCAATATGATTAAAGGGAATAAACAGTTTAGCCAAATTCCGGTAATTATTGTCTCCTACAAGGATAGAGAGGAAGATCGCCTGCAGGGGATGGACGCGGGTGCAGATTACTATCTGACCAAGGGGAGTTTTCATGATGACTCTTTCATTAATGCCGTACACGACTTAATTGGTGAAGCAAGCGAATGAGGATAGCCATAGTCAATGACAAACCGATGGCGATTGATCTACTCAGCAATATCATTGGCTCGTCACCCCATAGCGTTGCTTGGATTGCGTCTAACGGTTGTGATGCCATCACGCAATGTGCTGGTGATCTACCCGACCTGATCCTTATGGAAATGGTCATGCCGGGTATGAGTGGTGTCGAGGTGACCAAATCCATTGCTGCAGCTACGCCATGCCCTGTTCTGGTGGTGACCGCTTCGGTAACAGAGAGTGCATCCATGGTTTTTGACGCCATGGGCGCGGGCGCACTGGATGCGGTGGAGACACCGATTATTAATGCTGATGGTGTGATTCAGGGGAAAGAGGAGTTTTTCACCAAACTACGCAGAATAGAAAAATTATTAGGCCTGGCAAATTCAGCTACCGCTCGAGTTGCTGATATAGCGATGCCGATGGTTAAAACAAACTTGTTGGCCATTGGCTCGTCCACCGGTGGGCCTAATGCTGTTGCTCAGGTGGTTAAGTCGCTGCCCGCTGATTTTCCAGCCGCAATCGTGGTGATTCAACACGTAGATGAAGCTTTTGCGGGGGGCTTTGCCGAGTGGCTAAGCACGCAAACAGCGTTAGGCGTGAAGATTGCGAAAAATGGTGACAAATTGAAACACGGTACGATTTACGTTGCCAGCACCAATAATCATTTGATTTATGACGCAACGGGCCGACTAAAGTACACAGACCAGCACCAGGAGGTCGTATACCGTCCATCGGTCGATGTTTTTTTTAATAGTCTGGATGAACGATGGAAAGGGAATATGCTCGCTGTTTTGCTCACTGGAATGGGGAAAGACGGTGCGAAGGGGTTGTTGAGATTACGCAAAAAAGGGGTCTATACTATCGCACAGAATGAAGAGACATGTGCGGTCTACGGTATGCCCCGCGCTGCAGCAGAGATTGGTGCAGCTGAAACAATTCAACCGCTTGAGAATATCTCGCAGGTTATAAAACAACAGATGAAAAACCTTAAATAAGGCCCAGGGTATGACTGATAATTTGGCGATAGGAACCTCACAACACACCATTATCGTGCTGTTGGTGGATGATCAAAAAATAGTCGCGGAAGCTATTAGCCGAATGATTGATCAGGAAGATGATATTGAATTTCATTTTTGTGATGATCCTTCACAGGCGGTACAGCTAGCGACTGAACTGCAACCGACGGTCATTCTTCAGGATCTGGTGATGCCCGATGTTGATGGCTACACTTTACTGCGTTTTTATCGTGCCAACCCGGCAACCAGCTCAATACCGGTGGTGGTGTTATCAAGCAAAGAAGATCCACGGGACAAGAGCCAGGCCTTTACCAATGGTGCAAATGATTACCTGGTAAAGTTGCCAGACCAAATTGAGCTTATCGCCAGAATAAGGGCGCAATCTAAAAGCTATATGGCGCAACGAGAGCGTGATGAAGCATTTAAGGAGATGCAACGACTGCAAAAAGAGTTAGAAGAGAGCAATCAAAAGCTGGAAGAGAGCAACATGGTATTGCATCGCCTCTCAACGCTCGATGGCTTGACTGGTTTAGCAAATCGACGACACTTTGATGAGACACTCGATCATGAGTGGAAGCGCGCTATTCGTGAAAAACATGAAATTTCGATCATTCTTCTGGATATCGACTCCTTTAAAAAATACAACGATAACTACGGTCACCAAGGGGGCGACGATTGTCTGCGTACCGTTGCCTCAGCACTTAATAGAGCGATACACCGCCCAGGGGATTTTATCGCCCGTTACGGTGGTGAAGAGTTTGTGGTTATTCTGCCCAATACCGATTGCAAGGGTGCGGCAATTATTGCTGAAGAGATGCGCCGTTATGTTGAAGAGGAGAAGTTAGTCCATGAATATTCGGACGCATCGGAATATGTGACCGTGAGCTTAGGGGTTTCAGCCCATATTCCAGAAACAGATGATAAACCAAAAGAGCTGATTGAAAGAGCAGACAAGGCGCTATATAAAGCAAAAGAGACCGGCCGTAATCGTCATGTTATTGATTGCGTCTGCCGGGATTAGGCGATGGCTGGCAAGCTTTTTCCTTGTCACTGCTTTAGGGCATTTGTAACCCTGCCTTAGATTGCGTATCATCACAAGCGACAGGTATATCCCTTAAAAAACAAAAAAGTATGGTCAATGGATAAAAAAACTACAGAATCGATATTAAAACAGCAACTCAATCTCAATCCGACAGATGCCGAAGCGGCTGCCGCACTCGGGAATTACTATTTTGATGAAAAAAATGCCTCCGCTGCTATTGTTTACTATCAAATTTCACTGGCGAATAACCCCGATCAGCCCGGTGTGATGACCGATATGGCCACCATGTATTGGAATAACCAAGACGCGGGTCTGGCAGAGCATTTTTTCTCTAAGGTGATTGAGCAACAACCTGATTTTGGTAATGCTTACATTAACCTTGGTTTGCTCCACCTCCATGTCAAGAAAGATGCTGCGCAGGCAAAGACAATCTGGCAGCGCCTGTTGGATAGTTACCCCGAACATTCCGCAGTGGCTAAGGCAAATGAGTTGATTCAAGGTTTGGGTAACTGATACCTAAACCCAGCCAGTGGCAGAGAAAACACAACAGCCCTAATCCTCAGATAGAAATACAAGATGATATGTGAAATATTGGTTTCACTGTGAAATATAGAAATATGAGTCGTACTCATCGGCTCGGTGGATATATTTTATTTTACTTAAAAAATCAATAACTTGCGTAATGTTCTTGTTTTTATCTAGGGATTAGGGAGCAGTATATGAATTGAAGTAATAGGTGATGTATGAATCGAAAAAGATTTTATTCCGGGGTGTTGGTTGGCTCGGCATTGGTAATGTTGACCGCCTGTGGTGGCTCAGAGGTGAAACCGGTTGTAGAAGAGGCCAAAGTTAAGGCCAAAGAGGTGATAACCCCCGAGAAAGTAGAAAAAGCGAAAGAGAAGGTTATCGAGGCCGTTCAGAAGATCAAGTCTGAGCCTAAGTCGGTTGCCAAGGTTGAAGCGGTTAAAAAAGATCTCGACAAGCCAGTAGCAAAGGTTGAGGCAGTCAAGAGCGATGTTGCCCAATCCGTTGAAAAAGCAGAAACCGTTAAAGCTGAGGTTAAACCGGCAGCGGTGAAAAAAGTGAACGCCTCAACGGCCAAACTGGGTGCCCGCAATCCAACCAAAAATCGTGTCGCCTCAGAAAAAGAGCTGAAACAGAAAGTTTCCTATGCACGTATGATGTTTATGTCAAAATCGAGCAAGCGCGTGGCGGCCAGCAATAATGAACAGGCTAAAGCGATGCTAAGCGACTCCAAAAGCAAAATGGAGAAGGCAAAAGTATTGTTAGAGGGTGGCGACCTTCAAGCGGCACAATCTGAAATTGATGACTCAATGCGCCTGTTTAATGCTGCAGCGATTATGGTGCCTAGTGCGTCGGTCATTGCAGAACAGCGCAAACGCTACGAAAGCCTACTGAAAGAGTTAAGCGCTAACAGAATAACCCACCAGGAAAACTTTGATCGCATGGTCAAGAAATCGGGCAAAGAGGCGGGTGTTGAGTATGATGCAGAGCAGGTTGATATGCTGGTAGACGAAGCCGCCAAGATGGCGGTTGAAAAAGATTACGACAGTGCTGCCGCCACTGTGGATAGTGCCAACCGCATGGTGAATGCGGCAACATCTGATATGTTGCACGACCAGATTATCACCTATGAGCTAAACCTTGATACACCCGAAGGTGAGTGGGCCTATGAGCTGGATCGTTATCTTGGATATGAAGAGCTGATTCCGGTTGCCATGGAGAACAAAAAGCCTAAAAAGAGCTTGATGTTTCTGATTAACCGTAATGTAAAAAAAGGCAACGAAATGGCCGCAACCGCGAAAGAGACCGCTGCTTCTGGTGACTACCCTCGCGCTATCGCGATGATACTGGATGCCACCAAAGAGATACGTAAAGCACTACGTTTGATGGGTGTTAAACAGTAAACCAGCCTCAAACAAGGGTCTCCAGGCCGGGTATTTACCCGGCCTTTTTTTATCTGCTGAATACCTGCCCAATATTTAT
>UOFP01000118.1_pt1 | contig 17258 bp, 14 predicted proteins | sample 1988921 | NCBI WGS metagenome assembly UOFP01 (sample SAMEA4712195, study PRJEB27164) | hydrothermal vent metagenome | biome: marine basaltic hydrothermal vent biome; feature: marine hydrothermal vent; material: mineral | place: Pacific Ocean | collected 2011-06-14/2011-07-23 | depth 1719 m | reverse complement strand
TTAATTTTACTCTGACCCCAATTATTTTGTTGTGTTGTGTTGTAAATGACCTTTCTCCGTGCCCTCTGTGTCTCTGTGGAATAGTTACTTGAACTCTTGTATTGTTGCGAGAAGGAGTTGTCTGCTCCATTTTCAAAGGATAAAAAATAGTGGCAAACGAAATCTTTATCTCCCACTCCACGCTTGATGACCCCATCGTCACTGCCATCCGCCAAAAATTGGAGCTGGCCGATCTCTCCGTTTGGAGTGACTCGCGCAAACTCACCGCCGGCGATCAGTTGGAAGCCACCATCACCGAGGCGATTGATGAAGCGAGCTACCTCATCGCCATTCTCAGCCAACACGCCGTCAACTCCCCCTGGGTGGAAAAAGAGATCGACTACGCCTTGGCTAAGCAAAAATCGGGTCAGGCAATCAAAATCATCCCGCTGCTGATCGACCCAATTAAAACCGGTGCGCTGGGCACGCGGTTTGGTGATGAGCCGGTGGCGATAAAGTTAGAGGTCGCCGCTGGCGGCATTGATCAATCCCTGCCCGATCTCTTCGCCGCCCTCGGTCTGCAACTGCCCAACGACCCTCAGCCCCCGGAAACAAAAGAAGAGAAGCCCATCGCCGATCTGGTGCTCGAATTGACAGACCCCACTATCGACGAGCTTGATGGCAAACTGCGGGCCTCGGCCAACGCGGCGCTGGTCTACCACCCGGTGGCGGGCGAGAAGGTGCAGAGTACCCGCTTCCGTTTTAGCGCCCCCATCGGTGCCATCGAAGCTGATGATCTGCGCTGGTATCTGGAGTCCTGGGCGACCTGGCCGAGCGAGCACTTTAAAATGCGTGCCGACAAGGTTGAAGCGAGCCTGCCCGAGTGGGGCAAGCAGCTCTACGCCGCGCTGGATCAGAACGCCGCCCGTAGCGCCATCGAGGCGTGGAAAAAGGTGGCAGGGGATCAAAGCCTCTCCCGCCGCTTCACCGTCCAGGTCGATGCGGCGCTGATCGACGGCAGTAGTGAGGCGCAGCAGGCTCAGGCCAACGAGGCCGCCACCCAACTGCTGGCGCTGCCGTGGGAGTTGCTGCACAACCAGCGCAGCTATCTGTTCCAGGGCGCTGACGGGGTGCGGGTGCGGCGGCAACTGCCCAACCGCGACCCACAACCGGCGCTCATCACCGACCCGCCGATCCGTATCCTGATGCTCAGCCCACGGCCTGAAGATGATCGCGCCGGTTACATCGACCACCGTGTCAGCGCCCGTCCGGTGGTGGAGGCGTTGGCACCACTGGAGGAGCTGGTGCAGCTCGACATCCTCACCCCGCCCACCTTCAAGGCGATGACCGACACGCTGCAACAGGCGCACGAAAGCGGCAAGCCCTACCACGTCGTGCACTTCGATGGCCACGGCATCTACGACCGCCAGCACGGTTTGGGGGCGCTCTGTTTTGAAAACGAGCAAGACAAAAACAAGCTGCAAAAACGGCGTACCGATAGCGTCGATGCCGACAGAATTGCCGCCGCGCTGACGGATCACCGCGTACCGCTCTTCTTCCTCGAAGCGTGCCAAAGCGCCAAATCAGAGAATGACCCCACCGCCTCGGTCGCCGGTCGGCTGTTGCAGGGCGGCGTCGCCTCGGTGGTGGCGATGAGCCACAGCGTACTGGTGGAGACGGCGCGGCGTTTTGTCGGTGCCTTTTACCGGGCGCTGATGGCGGGTGAGCCGGTCGGTCTGGCGATGCTGGCCGGGCAGCGCGAGCTGCACCGTGATGCCATCCGTTTCAAGGGTTTTAGCGGTGATCTAAACGAGCTACAGGACTGGTTTGTGCCGGTGCTGTTTCAGGAGAGCGCCGACCCGCAACTGATCCACGCCGTGCCTGCCGAGCGGGTACAGGCGGTGACTGCCGAACAGCAGCAGCGCCAACTCGGCAAACTGCCCGAACCGCCACCCCACCACTTCGTTGGCCGCTCCCGCGAGCTGCTCACGGCGGAGCGGCTGCTGGAGCGGCAACCATACGTGGTGCTACGCGGTGAAGGGGGCGAAGGCAAAACCACGCTGGCGGTGGAGCTGGCGCGTTGGTTGGTGGCCAGTCGCCGTTTTCAGCGGGTCGCCTTTGTCTCGGCGGAAGATCACGACGATGCCAAAAAAATGCGCTGGGCCATCGGCTCGCAATTGGTGGCGGGATTCAAAGGCGAAGATGATGACGCGCTGCAACAGATCCAGCGCCAGCTCGACGACCATGCCACGTTGATTATCCTCGACAACATGGAGACGGTGCTGCAACCCCACCCCGATGCCGATGACTACCCCCTGTTTGAGCCGGAGAAGCTGCAACAGATCTTTCAGCTCTGCCAACAACTGAGCCAGAACAGCCACACCCGTCTTATTTTTACCAGCCGCGAACCGCTGCCTGAACCCTACCAGCAGCACCCCGTCACCATCGGTCGCCTGACCACTAGCGAAGCAATTGAGCTGGTGGGCCAAGTTTTACAAGGGGTGCTGGGCGAAGGTGAGCTGATGCCCCATACCGATGGTGATGCCGAGAGCAACGAAGAGATCGAAAAGCTGGTCGAGGCGGTGATGTGCCACGCTCGCAGCCTGGTGCTGCTGGCGGGGGAGATCGCCCAGTCGGGGGTGAGCAACGCCACCGAACAGCTGCACACCCTGATGGCCAGGCTGCATCAGCGCTTTCCTGATGATCGCGAGCGCTCGCTGCTGGCCAGTGTCGAGCTATCGTTACGGCGCCTGCCGCTGGCGTTGCGGCAGAAGCTCGGGCCGTTGGGGCTGTTTCATGGTGGGGGGCATCTTATGGTGATTGGCCAGGTGTTGGAGCTCGACAACGATGAAGAGGTCGCGCTGGCCCAACAGCTGATCCAGGTGGGCTTGGCGCAAGCGATGCCCTACAACCACCTGCGCCTCAACCCCGCCCTGACGCCGGCGCTGCGCCTACAGATGGCCGAGCAGCTCGACGAAACGGCGCAGCAGGCGGCACAACAACACTGGAGTGAGGTGATGGGGCAGTTCACCCATTTTCTCTATCAACAGCAATTCAAGGATGCCCAACTCGCCGCCACCCTCACCCTGCTGGAGCTGCCCAACCTGCTGGCCAACCTGCGCTGGCTGGAACAGCAGCAGCCCCAGCAACAATTTAGCGCCGAGCATTTGGTGGGGCTTGCCACCCGTGTTGAAGGGTTGCTGCAAAACCTCAACCGCCCCCGCGCCCTGGCGCAGGTGGTGTCGGTCCGCGAAAAGGCGACTCAGCGCCTGGGAGAGTGGGGCAGTGCCCGTTTTCAGGCTGAAGATGCGGCGGTGGATCGCCTGCTGCAGGCCGGTCATCTGCCCGAGGCGCTGACCGCCGCCCAAACGCTGTTGCAAAAAGCACAGAGCGCCGGTGAGCAGGCCTACGCGGGGGCGGGTTATGATCTGGCCATGGCCTCCTTCAGTCTGGGCCGTGTGTTACGAATGAGCGGTAATGCGACCGCCGCCCTGCGCGCCATCGAGAGCGCCCGAAAGGGTTTCCAGCGGCTGGCCGAGGGTGGCAACAGCAGCGCTGCTGGCATGGCTGCGAAATCACTCTCGGAACAGGGCAACTGCCTGAGAGACCTCGGTCGCCTGGAGGAGGCGGCTGATGCCTACGAAGAAAGCATCGAACTGGCTGAAGGGCTGAAAGACCCCAGACAGGTCGCCGCCGACAAAACCCAACTCGGCAGCGTGCGCCTGTTGCAGAAAAACTACGCCGCCGCCCTCAGCGCCTATGAAGCGGCACGAGACATCTTCACCGAGCTAAACGAACCGGCCACCCTCGCCACCGCCTGGCACCAGACCGGCAGGGTCTATCAAGAGATGAAACAGTTCGAGGCCGCCGACAACGCCTACCGCGAGTCGCTGCGGATCAAGGTGCAGCGCGACGACCGGGCGGGGCAGGCGAGTTCGCTCGGCCAACTGGGTAACCTCTATAGCGCCATGGGGCGGCGGGAGGAGGCGGTAAAACTGCTGCGGCAGGCGGCGGACATCTATGTGGCGCTGAAGGACTTGGCTAACGAAGGGGCAGCCCGAAGCAACATCGCTCACTTTTTCATCCAACTCAACCGCCCCGACGATGCCCGCACCGAGCTACAGCGCGCCATCGAATGCAAGGCCCCCTACGGCCACGCCGCCGAGCCGTGGAAAACCTTTAATATCCTGACCGACCTGGAGCGCACAGAGGGCAATCACCGCGCCGCTGCCGAGGCGCGCCAACAGGCGATCACCGCCTTCCTCGCCTACCGCCGTGATGGCGGTGAGAACCTCTCTGGCAGTCAAACCCCACAACTCACCGCCCTCGTCAGCCAGGCGATCCAGAGCGGCGAAACCGAAGCCATCGGAAAACAGCGGCAACAACTGACCGAGCGGCAACAACACCCCGAACTGCCCGACTACCTCAAAGCCCTCATCCCCGCCCTGCAACAGATCCTCAACGGCAACCGCGATGCAGCGCTGGCCGATGATCCCGCTCTCGATTATGACGATGCCGCAGAGCTGACGCTGTTGTTGGAGCAGTTGTAGGATGCGGTGAGGCACACGAACCGCATCGATCGAGAAAGGTGCCTTTGCCAAATTAATTGGGGTCAGAGTAAAATAAAACATGGAATTCTGAAATAAGTGAAGAGGGTCGCCCAGAAAGTGGGGCCAATGAACGAAAATAATTGATTGGTTTTAATTCTACTCTGACCCCAAATATTCTTCATAATAGCAGAATATAGGGCTCTGACCCCTTTTACGCGTGCTTTTACGTGCTTTTCATGGCAGTTTTACCCACCCATGCACTTTTTCAGTCAAGAACCCCGAACCAATGCAACGTCCCTAATATAATCAATGCAAATCCAGATGATGCCCATGACCAAAAAAACATTCGGGCTAGTACTCGGTCAAACGCTGTTGTATATTTATACAATAAATTAGCATTCGCATGAAACGCCCTATTTTTGATTTTTTTTTCTAGCGGCATGGGAATTGACAATGCCTGGGCCACATTAAGAATGTCCCAACCACTCGCAAGCTCCAAACCTAACTCATGTTTGGTTTTTGGGTTTTTCCTGAGCTTGCGCACAGTAACCTGACCAAAAATGACAAATAAAATACATGCGATAAACATCATGGCAAAAATCACCGCAAAAATTATATCTCCTAATGTCATAAAGTATTCAGCCATTCCATAATGTTGTCGTACCAATCCCCACTTTTTTCTTTTGCGATATAGTTTGCTACCACGGAAGCAGTCGCCGCAGTAACAATAAGACCAACCCAGCCAACAGGCGTCGCAATCATAAAAAAAGTAACCCCAGCTTTCACGGCAATTGTGCCTGCCAACGCACTTGCCGCAAAACTACTCGACTCAATAAACAGCTCCCGTTCCCAGTTACCATCAGCTTTGTACTCATTCTGCACATTACCAATACGGCTGGCCACATCGACAACAATCAACCCATTGCCTAGCGCCTTGCCATATTTGCTGAACCGGCCCACGGCACCTGCTTGAATCACCGAGGTCAATTGCAATTTTTCAATACTGCGACTGCTGCGGGCAATATTTTTAGCACGGGTGATATTCGTCAGAGGAATGCCTTTGAGGGAGAGCGCTCTCTGCGAGGAGGTGGTCATGCTAAGTTCATGTTGAAACTGTTTTTGCATCTCCCCGAAGGCGGTTCTTATTGCCGCACCTGCGGAGGCTTTTGTTGCTCCGGCGGTTCCTTTGCCTTGCATTACATCCCGATAAGCCAGCAAGGTATCCTGATAATACTGCACAGCGCGCACAAACTCGTTGCTGCGGGAGGTATGGACAGAGGCTGCTGCTCCAACCATGGCGGCAGTGGTGTCGTGCAACATTGTCATCGCTTTGCTAATGCCGACGATGTTGTCTTGTCCTGCTGCCGCAGAAAGTTTGTGGATGTTTCGTGGGCTGCCACAATAAAGGGCACGGAGAATACGTGCTTCTTCGTCTGTTGTCTCACCAACAGTGTAAGGTTCATGGGGCCACATGACACCACCCGATCCGCTGCATTGCATTTCATTTCATTTCATTTCATCAAGGAATTCGCCACACATCTGCTTGAACTGGGGTTTATTCCAAGTTTGGCTGCTGATGAGTATTTCTGCCATTTTGATGTCCTTTCATGTTTGTCTTTGTTGATTAATTTATGCGAACGATTTATTACAGCTAATTCACGCCAGAGAATCAAGACACCACAACTCTCGAACTGGATTGCACTTCATCCGGGTGATGTTGCTGGATACGAGCAAATCAATTGTGTTTAGTACAGGTACGTAGCGCCAGAGACGATTTTTGAATTGCTAGCTTGATCACCGTCAATGCCAGTGGTGCGGCTGTCCTCCGAAATTGCTCCTGCCGCCAGGGTGTTGCCATTGGCGGGTAGGCTTGACAGTACCACCGAACAGATTATCTCTCCCAGTATGCTGGCCTTGACATAAACTGGTTGCTGACCCCAAATATTCCCGCTGCGGCTGAATATATATACCGTACCAGAAGCTGATGCCACATTCGAGTTTAAATAATTGGAATAATAATTGGGGTCAGGAGCAGCCGACAAGGCTGCGATCTAGTAGGTGCGCGGAGGCGAAAGCCACAGCAAGTCCTGTCGTGTCAATTGCCCGAATTAATTGGGGTCAGAGTAAAATAAAACATGGAATTCTGAAATAAGTGAAGAGGGTCCCCCAGAAAGTGGGGCTAATGAACGAAAATAATTGATTGGTTTTAATTCTACTCTGACCCCAAATATTTTAGCTTTTTCACCAAACAAAGCCCTCTATTTTGCATGAGGCATACTCGATTTAATATCAGGAAAGCCTTCCAAAAGAATCATATCATCTCTATGATTTCTGTATGATAGAAAGATATACTCATTCCAGTAGTTTTGACTCAACCCATTCTTCATCAATTTTTGGTAGGATTCTTCAATACTTTGAAGCTTCATTTCACCTAAATTTCTTTCAAAATAATTTAGCCAATCATTTTCAACAAGTGGAATAAATGAATTATCATTTCCCAATTTTCCTAAAATATATGGCGTTGTAAAAACAACAGAGTAATCGAATGAATTAAACAGTGGTGGAAGAATTCTAGCAAACCAAACCTCCCCTTCCTGCCCCATATAACCACTAGAAGAAACCGCCCTTATTTCTGCGTTTGTTATCAATTCTCTAAAATTAATATACTTGCCAGACACCCCTTCATGCTTATAGACACCCATTCGTGAATTTTGCATTTCTTCAAACACTTCAATCTGACCATGATCAGCATTTATAAAATCACAAAAATCCGTCGCAATACTACATAATGTTTCCTGCTTTGCACCAAAAGAACAAAGATCAAACGCCCCCCAGCAGGTGAAATATGACGCTGTTAATGGACTCATTGGTGGCCCAGACGGCATATACTTATCGTAAGCCGTCGCATACCTATCAGCTAATTTAGCTAATATTGGCAGTTCGGACATTTGTTCGATTATTACAGACAGGTGATTTTGGCTGTATACATAAAGCGCATGGAGCGGATCAAGTTTACTTAGACTCTCCTCAGAAACTATGCTCTTTTGATATTCCTCTGATCTGAGCTTTCCTTCTTTCCACTCACTCAAACTGGTAATTTTTCTTTGTAGCTGCTGCCGCGCTGATTCAATCACTTTTCTTGCCAATGGGCCTCTGCCCCTATTTGTTTTTTGTTTATTTGACTTTTTCATTTTTTAATTAATCACGAACCAATAAGATTTTCGATGAAAGCTACAGTTAATGGACAGCAAATTGATGTGATATAACACCGCAATTTGCTGCATATCCCACAATATCTCGCCTTCCCTTCCAATAATGATAATACAATGTTACCGGTTTTTTAAAGACCTGAATTCGTATGATAAGTGCATAACCTCCACAATACCCAGCAATTCAGCTCTATTTATTCAGCTCAACGCCGTGACCACGCCATTATCAGTAACCATAGCCCAAAGCCGCCGAGTAGCCAGCTGGTGAGTGGTGCTCCGGCGATGAGGGTGGGGGCGCGGCCATCCAGGCCGAAGATGACGGCGGCGGCGATGATCATGGCGGCGGCGGGGAGTAGCAGCGAGCGGCGTTGGTTGGCCTCTTCCATTTCGCGTCTTAGCGCTTCAAGTTGCTGGTTCTGTTGTTTGTTGGTTAGCAGGCCGTCTCGGGATTGCTTTAACACATCGTGAATCAGCCCTGGCAGTTGTGGCAGGGTCTCTCCCCAGCGGGGCATCTGGCTCTTTAGCTCCTGCTTGGCGCGGCCAAAGCCCAGTTGATCATTCATCCAGGTTTCGAAGAAGGGTTTGGCGGTGCTCCAAAGATCCAGCTCTGGGTACAGCGTGCGTCCTAACCCTTCTACATTCAGCAGGGTTTTCTGTAGTAGTACCAGTTGGGGTTGTACTTCCATATCAAAGCGGCGTGCGGTCTGGAACAGGTTGACCAACAGGCGACCAAAGGAGATATCTTTCAGCGGACGCTCAAAAATGGGTTCACACACGGTGCGAATTGCTGCTTCAAATTCATTCACCCGGGTGTCTGCGGGTACCCAGCCGGATTCAACATGCAGTTCGGCTACACGGCGGTAATCACGCTGAAAAAAGGCGAAGAAGTTCTCTGCCAGGTAGCGTTGGTCATCGAGGGAGAGTGCACCCATAATGCCGAAATCCACTGCAATGTATTGCCCTTCCGGTGAGACAAAGATATTGCCGGGGTGCATGTCGGCGTGGAAGAAGTTGTGGGAAAAGACTTGGGTGAAGAAGATCTGCACCCCCTTTTCAGAGAGTTCTTGTAGATCAACCCCCTCTTTACGCAGACGTTCAATGTCACTGACCGGAATGCCGGAGATACGCTCCATCACCATCACTTCATGGTGACAGTATGGCCAGTGGATTTCCGGTACATAGAGCTGCGGGGAGTCGGCAAAGTTACGCCGCAGCTGCGAGGCAGAAGCCGCTTCGCGCATCAGATCCAGCTCATCGAAAATAGTTTTCTCATACTCAGCAACAATTTCAACCGGGTGCAGACGTTTGGCCTCGTTCCAATAACGCTCGGCCAGTTCGGCAATGGTGTAGAGCAGGCCAATATCACGCTCGATGACTTTACGGATATTGGGGCGCACCACTTTGACAATCACCTCGGTGCCATCGTGTAGCATGGCCACATGAACCTGGGCGATGGAGGCGGATGCCAGCGGTGTTTCATCAAAGTGTTTGAACACCTCACTCACTGGCTTTCCATACACCTTTTCAACGATGGCCCGCGCCTGCTCACCTGGGAACGGGGGCACGCGGTCTTGTAGTCTGGCTAACTCATTGGCAATCTGCCCGGAGAAGAGGTCACGCCGGGTGGAGAGCAGTTGGCCAAATTTGACAAAGCTTGGCCCCAGCTCTTCAAGGGCGAGCCGAATGCGCTCACCATGGCACCCTTTGGGCTTGCCTTTAATCCAGTTCCAGGGCAATAAAAGGCGCAAGAAAGCGACCGATCGAAACAGCGGCATCGCCAATAACATCTCATCAAGACCGTGTTTAATCAGCACCTGATTGATGCGCAACAGACGTAGAACCTGGCTGGCTTTAATCACGTCACGTTCTCGATATTCTGCTGCAACCGTTTGATGCGTGCTGCGGTTCGCTCAACATCATCTCTCAGGGTATGTACATTGGTGAAAAACAGATCCACCTCCTCTTGTACCGGTAACAGCCGCAGCTCTTCCTGAAGGTATTCAGTGGTGGTCTGCTGTCCACTGTTGAAATTATCACGACTCCATGCCAGCCCACCGCGTAGCACATCGCCCGCTTTGTGTGCGACCACATCTCCCACCCACTGTGAGGCGATCTCTTCCCAGTCGATATCCATTTCTTTGATAATCTCACCAAAACGCTGCCCCAATGTGCTGTCACCACTGAGGGTAATGTCACCACTGAAGAGGCTATCGCTACTGTCATCCGCCAATCCCATTCGGGCAAAGGAGAATGGGGTGCCACTCAGGGTGACATCCGCAGCACCATCATGAACAGCTGAGATTTGAACTTCGTCCTGAGTGGGAGAGAGGTAGAGCTGAACCCCAACCCCGGTCAGCTCGATGGCAATCACCCGGCCTTGTAGTGCGGAAAAGCGTTGGCGACTCAGTGAGTCAAATTCAAGGCATTGGTTAAACGCACGCTGGAGTGCGCTGGCGGCGATCTCGGCAAGGCTCATCTCAACTCCGTCAATAGCTGCTGAAGGCTCTTTTGTGACTCATCATTTAAGTCATGATGGTGGTCTTGAAGCACCAGAGTACCGGCCAGTTTGTCATGCCACCCTTGCTGTCGCTTATCCCAAATGGCCAAAAAAAATCCCAAGCCGAGCGGTATAAGGGAGACGATATAGCCCAGCGCTCGCACCGCCGCACTTTTCCAGCCGATTGGCGAGTGGCTCTGCTCATCCGCCACATAACAGCCCATCAGCAACTGCCCGGGTGAGCCGCGCAACTTGACCCAGCAGATGGCTAAAACCAGCAGGAACAGAACAGAGCTGAACCCCTCTGCCACCATTAAATCAACCGCACCGCCACTCAAACGCAGAACAATCAGCGACAACAGACTGGTGACCACTGCAAACAGGAAAAGATTGATAAGTAGCGCGGCGGCCCGTTGACCAAAGCTGGCGTAGGGTGAGGTCAGTGCCTCTTTCATAGTTTGTAACCCCGATGCAGCGCCACGATGCCACCGGTCAGGTTGTAATAATCGGCACGCTCAAACCCCACATCCACCATCATCTGTTTCAGTGTTTCCTGATCAGGATGCATACGAATCGACTCGGCCAAATAGCGGTAGCTCTCTTCATCACCTGCAATCAGCTTGCCCATTTTGGGTAAAATTTTGAACGAATAAGTGTCATAAATCGGTGCCAACCCCGGTATCACCGGTTTGGAGAACTCCAGTACCAGTAGGCGACCACCCGGTTTAAGTACTCGATACATTGAGGCCAACGCTTTGGCTTTGTCAGTAACATTACGCAGACCAAAGGCGATGGTAATCACATCGAAGTGGTTATCAGGAAACGGCAGTGCCTCGGCATTGGCTTGCACAAAGCGGACATTACCCAGCACCCCCTGATCTGTCAGGCGAATGCGCCCCTGGCCGAGCATTGAGGAGTTGATGTCGGACAACACCACTTCACCATCGGCACCCACCTGTTTGGCAAACGCCTTGGTGAGGTCACCAGTGCCACCGGCTAAATCCAGCACCCGATTGCCGGGGCGGGCACGGGCCATGTCGATGGTGTAGCGCTTCCACAGGCGATGCACTCCAAATGACATCACATCATTCATCACATCGTATTTGCTGGCCACGGAGTGGAAAACCTCGGCCACTTTGCCCGCTTTCTCGTCTGCCGCTACCTGCTCAAAACCGAAGTGGGTAGTATCACTCTCTCTCTTTTCCATGCTTGCCCCGCCGTTATTCAGCTATCTATTATCCGCAGTTTTCCGTGTGTGACCCGCGTCTTCAAGCTTGTTCAGATACGCCTGCCATAAGGATGTTTGATCAACACCTATTTTGTACAGGTATTGCCAACTGTAGAGACCGCTATCGTGGCCATCATCAAAGACCAATTTCACTGCGTAATTGCCCACCGGCTCAATCGCGGTGATGTTGACGTTCTCCTTGCCGAGCTGTAGTACCTCATTACCCACCCCATGACCTCGCACTTCGGCTGAAGGCGAATAGACCCGTAAAAATTCGCAACTGAATTCATAACGGGTGCCATCATCAAAAGCGACTACCAGTTGGCGACTTTTTTGATGCAGGTTAATTTCGGTGGGAATCGGCTGTGTCATCAAAGGATATAGCGGGAAAGATCTTCATCCCCCGCCAGTTCACCCAACTGAGCCTCCACATAAGCGGCATCCACCTGTTGCTCGCCACCCTCGCTGTCTGCGGTAAAAGAGATCTCCTCCAGCAGACGCTCCATCACTGTGTGCAGACGGCGAGCACCGATATTTTCGGTGCTTTCATTCACCTGCCACGCCATCTCGGCAATACGCTTGATGCCATCTTCACTAAAACTGACACTCAACCCCTCTGTTGCCAGCAACGCGATGTACTGTGTGGTGAGTGAGGCACTTGGCTCGGTCAAAATACGCACAAAATCCTCAACCTTCAGTGCCGACAGTTCAACCCGAATCGGCAGCCGCCCTTGTAGCTCAGGAATCAAATCTGATGGCTTGGCCAGATGAAATGCACCCGAGGCGATAAATAGAATGTGGTCGGTTTTGATCATGCCGTACTTGGTGGAGACGGTGCAGCCCTCAATGAGTGGCAACAGGTCGCGCTGCACCCCTTCACGGGAGACATCAGTACCGCTGCTCTCACCGCGCTTGGCGATTTTGTCCATCTCATCCAGAAAGACAATCCCATTCTGTTCTACCAGGTTAACCGCTATCTGCTTGATATCATCTTCATTCAGCAGCTTGGCGGCCTCCTCATCGGTTAACAATTTCATTGCCTCTTTAATCGACAACTTGCGACTGGTGGGCGGTGCATTGCCCATATTCTGGAACATGCCCTGTAGCTGGTTGGTCATCTCCTCCATGCCGGGCGGTGCCATGATCTCTACACCCATTTTGGGTGAGGCAATATCCACTTCGATCTCGCGGGCATCCAACTCACCTTCACGCAGTTTTTTGCGAAACTTTTGCCGGGTTGATGACGCCTGCTCACTCGGCTTCTCAGCATCACCAAAACCGGCTGAGGTGCGAGCGGGTGGTAACAATATATCCAAAATACGCTCTTCTGCCGCATCAGCGGCGCGAATACGCACCTTTTTCATCTCCTGCTCACGGGTCAGTTTGATTGCCGATTCAATCAGGTCGCGCACAATCGACTCAACATCGCGCCCCACATAACCCACCTCGGTAAACTTGGTCGCCTCCACCTTAATAAAAGGGGCATTTGCCAGCTTGGCCAGACGACGGGCAATCTCGGTTTTACCCACCCCAGTAGGGCCGATCATCAAAATATTCTTGGGGGTAATTTCGTTACGCAGGTTTTCGTCCAGCTGACTACGACGCCAGCGGTTACGCAGCGCAATGGCCACCGCACGCTTGGCCTCAGACTGGCCGATAATGTGCTCATCCAGCGCCTCAACAATTTCACGGGGTGTCAAACAAGGGACTTGAATATCATTCTCCATTGCTTATCTCCAGCTCTTCAATGGTTTGGTTATGGTTGGTATAAATACAGATATCACCGGCCACGGTCAGCGCCTTCTCGACAATAGCCCGGGAATCCATCTCGGTACAGTCCAACAGCGCCATCGCCGCCGCCTGGGCAAATGGCCCACCGGAGCCAATTGCAATCAACCCTTTTTCAGGCTCAATCACATCACCGTTGCCAGAGATAATCAGCGAAGCTTTTTCATCCGCCACCGCTAACAGCGCCTCCAACCGACGTAACATACGGTCTGTGCGCCAATCTTTAGCCATTTCAACCGCAGCGCGCACTAGATTACCCTGATGCTTCTCCAGTTTGGCCTCAAAACGCTCAAACAGCGTAAAAGCATCCGCCGTACCGCCAGCAAAACCGGCAATCACTTTGCCGTTATAGAGACGACGCACCTTGCGTGCATTGCCCTTCATCACCGTATTACCCAGTGTGACCTGACCATCACCACCGATAACAACCTTATTACCCCGTCGTACCGAGACGATGGTGGTTCCACGAAACTGTTCCAACAGACTCTCCTGACATTATTTTTTGCTATTGTACACCAATGCACACCAAGGTGGTGCAAGGCTCGTGGCCTCGCGGATAAATTCCCTAGGAGCCTGTCCGAGAATAGACAGGTCTACTGCGAAAGCGTGTTTTTTGCTCATTTTCCCGCCAATTTTCGTTAAAGGGAACAACCATTCGCCTCAAATTGTCGAAAAAATGAACTAAAAATCACACTCTCTCGCTACGACCTCTATTCTCGGACAGGCTCCTAGGGCTGAAATGAAAACCATTTTTTATACAAGGTTATATCTAAAGATTTTTAATTTTGAGTCGAAAACAGGTACGTATCATCGGAACACCCTTCCTTTAAAGGCTGGCCTCACCAGGCCAGCCTTTGTTTTTCATGATGATGAACTCCCCATGCCTTCCTGTTATAGTCTTCGCCGTATTTAATAATGAATGATGTAGCCGATTGATGAAACAGACAGCAGTGAATGATCAAAACAGTGATGCCGTTCAGGCTGGCCCGGTGGTGACTCTCGAACTTGATGGACATAAAGTGACCCTGCTGGGAACCGCTCATGTCTCTAGGGCGAGTGCTGAACAGGTGGAGCAGATGCTCGCCACCGGTGAGTACGATGCGGTGGCGGTGGAGCTTTGCCCGAGCCGTCATCAGGCGATCGCAAACCCGGACAGTCTGGCTAAAATGGATCTGTTTCAAGTCATCAAAGAAGGCAAGGCCACCATGGTGGCTGCCTCTTTGGCATTGGGTGCCTACCAACAACGCCTGGCAGATCAGTTCGGTATTGAGCCTGGAGCAGAGATGCGCATGGCGGTGAATAAGGCAGCTGAATCCCAGATCCCGGTACTATTAATTGACCGCGAAATTGGTGTGACCCTCAAACGGGTTTATCACAATATTCCGTGGTGGAAACGGATGAACCTGATCAGCGGCCTGATTGGCAGCGTCGTCACCAAGGAGAAGGTGAGTGAAGAAGAGATCGAACGCCTGAAAGAGGGTGACATGCTGGAGTCCAGCTTTAGCCAATTTGCCGAGCAGGCCCAAGAGCTATTTGTTCCTCTGATTGATGAACGTGACCGCTATATGGCGGCACGGATTCGCCAGGAGATGACCAATACACAGCCCAAGCACCTGTTGGCCGTGTTGGGGGCTGGTCATCTGAAAGGGATTGAAAACTACCTTGGGCAACTGGAACGAAACCCCGACAGCGAGGTTGAGAGCCTGGAGCAGCTACCAACGCCCAGCAAATGGCCAAAATTTCTTCCCTGGGTAATTGTGGCATTGGTGCTAACCGGTTTTGCGATCGGCTTTAGTCGTAACAGTGAACTGGGCTGGCAGTTAGTGATGGACTGGGTGTTGATCAATGGTGGTCTTTCAGCACTTGGTGCTCTAATCGCCGGGGCACACCCACTGACTGTACTCACCGCGTTTGTGGCGGCACCACTCACCTCGCTTAATCCAACCATTGGCGCAGGCATGGTAACCGCCGCGGTGGAGACTTGGATTCGCAAGCCAACCGTCTCAGATTTTAGTGATATTCGTCGGGATACCACCAGCATGAAAGGGTGGTGGCACAATCGGGTGACACGCATTTTATTGGTATTTTTACTCAGTACACTGGGCTCTGCAATTGGTACCTATGTTGCAGGTTTTCGTATTTTTGAGCGTCTCGCGGGTTAGGGTATGAGTTCTGACGAAATCACCGAAAAGCTGATTGAGTTTCGGAAAAAACAGTTGGCACTAACCCGACACTGGGAGCAGATTGGCAATAAAGATCTACTGCAATTCATTGCAGATATTTTACCCGCCAGCCTGCAAGCAGAGCGTTGCGGGGTGTTTTTGGTTAACCCTGACAGTGATAAGCTCTGGATGGTCAGTGGCACCCACCTCGAAGAGCGTGCACTCTTTGCATCTTTGGATGGCTCTATCGTCGGGCGGGTGATCAAGAGCGGTGAGCCGGTTGAAGTAAAAGACCTTGAAGATAAAGTGGGAGAACATAATATTGCCGGGGTTAAAACCGGCTTTTTAAGCAGCAATATCCTCTGTGTGCCGGTTTTCAATCAGGGCCGAAAAAAGGTCATTGGGGCAATTCAGCTGCTCAATAAACACCGTGCCGCCTTCACAGAAAAAGATTACACCACCTTGAATACATTGGCCGGACTGGTACGTGAAAACCTGGAGGAGATCTATGAACGGCAGAAACTGGTCACCGTGCTCTCTGAAGTTGAATCACACATTCGTCACCTGGAAAAGTTGATGATCGAGGCCCGTCGGCAAGAATCATAGCCTCCAAATCTGAGCAGTTAGCCCGGACAATTCATAAATTATGCACAATCTCGCTTGTCTATTGATTCCACAGAAAATATTTCCTGTGAAACCAATATCCTGCGCGATTTTTGCGCAAACTCATGAAATGTCCGGGCTATTTCAAGAAAAACATTATTACGTTATTATTGGTCGCAATAGCTCAACACGCCGCCATTCTGAGTAGATAAAAATGTGCACAATCCAACAAACGCTGCAACAGGCAACCAAACAACTGGCGGCCTTGGTGGATGCTGACCCACGTCTGGATGCCGAGGTATTATTGTGCCATCTGTTGAAAAAAAACCGCAGCCACCTGATTGCCTGGCCGGAAAAAATAGTGACCAAGGCGCAACGGCAGGCATTCAACACACTGTTAACCAGGCGAATGAATGGTGAGCCGATCGCCTATATTGTTGGTCACCGTGAATTTTGGTCTCTCGATTTGCAGGTGACCCCCGCCACGCTGATTCCCCGGCCTGATACGGAGCGGCTGGTTGAGTTAGCGCTGGCTCGTATTCCGGATCATGTTACATGGCATATTGCCGATTTAGGTACTGGATCGGGTGCTATCGCACTGGCGATTGCCAGTGAACGGCCTCGCTGTCAGCTCTATGCGGTGGATATTTCTGCCGATGCATTGGCTGTTGCTGAACAGAATGCTAAACATCTTTCGATTAAAAATGTGACATTTTCACAGGGTAGCTGGTTAACACCTTTGGGCAAACAACGCTTAGATATGGTGGTATCAAATCCACCTTACATAAAAGAGGGGGATAGCCACCTTAAGCGGGGGGATCTTCGTTTTGAACCGACATCAGCACTCAGCTCGGGGCCCGATGGTCTGGATGATATTCGTATTTTAATCGACAGCAGTTGCCAACAATTACAAGCTAACGGCTGGTTACTGATCGAACACGGTTATCATCAGTCGGCCGAAGTTCTCGAAATAATGCGCCAACAAGGGTACCGTGGGGTAGAAGGCTTCGTTGATTACAGCGGGAATGACCGGGTTGCATGCGGACAGGTATGAGGTAATTGGGATATGGGAGCAATAGACGAACAAGAGCTGGCATTGAGCAAACGACGTGAAATCAGTTTTTTTGAGTTTCACCCCGACTCAAACCAATGCGGCAGTGCTCAGCAGTTGTTAAGCCAAATTGCTGAAATTGATCATTGTGAGCGTATTGCACCGCGCACTCTCAGCATCCACTACAATCT
>UOFP01000082.1_pt1 | contig 17378 bp, 13 predicted proteins | sample 1988921 | NCBI WGS metagenome assembly UOFP01 (sample SAMEA4712195, study PRJEB27164) | hydrothermal vent metagenome | biome: marine basaltic hydrothermal vent biome; feature: marine hydrothermal vent; material: mineral | place: Pacific Ocean | collected 2011-06-14/2011-07-23 | depth 1719 m | reverse complement strand
TTGACCAGTGGCGAGCGTGTAGCCCACCAGCAGGTGTTGATCCCAAGCATATGTCCGGGTGTGACCATTGGCGTCGGTATGGCTCAACAAGTCAGGCTGGCCGTCAGTACTAGTTGGCGCAATGCCATACCGATAACTGGCGAGGACGACGCGGGTGTCTCCTGTCTCCACAATGACTTTGCTGAGTTGATTCTTATCCGTCCAGATCAGATGCAGAGTCCGCCCGGCGCTATCGATTAGCCGATCCGGCCGCGGCAATACAGCCTGCGGGTTGAAGTCATCACCAAAGTCGCCATCGTTGAAATGCAGCTGTATCCGTCTGCGATTACGGTCTTGTATGCCCTCCAATGGCAGCCGCCATTGCCTGGCATGCCGCTGACGGAAATGATGTGTGAACCCCTGATTGTGTCTCAGGATCCAGTGGTTAGCGCTGGGCCGGGTGAGAGTGAACTGCTCGTAGGCTTGAAAATGCTCTTGCCCCACGGCAATGGCAGGCAAGGAGATTTCGCGACCTTGCTCGTCCCAATAGCGCAGGACGTCATCCTCGATCCACAGCTCGGTGGTTAGCGCGTGAGTCCACCCTTGGCCGAACCAGCCGTCGCTACGCGCATCGCCACTGCGATATTGACGGCGCCATTTCAACTCAATCGGACCGGGCAATTCAAAGTCCAGCTCGTCGAGTGATTTTTCTCCGGTGGCGATGATGACGGGATGGCTGGACTTGGTCCTGCGCGCGGTGGTCGTGCGGGCAGGAGGATATGCGGCCGCTTTATCACCTAGCTCTTGTGCTAGCCGCGCTGTTTCGACTGGGGATGTGCTTTCGGTCGTCATCTCTTGGCTGCACAAGCAGTACAGACAGGCGCGTCAGGCGGGGCCATGCCATCGATATGGGGAAAGGGTGGAGTGTTGCCTGGCATAGACGACATATGGTTATTCGTCGTCAAATCTAGGTGCCTAGTGACATTTTTACCTTCAAACTTAACGTCCATTGACCATGCATTAAAATAAACTTTTCCTGTATTTTTACTGGTTACAACACCCTTCTTTGCTGCACTACCCGCTTCGTCTCCCATGCTTTTTTTAAAACAGGACTTGTTCTTCAACATCACTTCCTTGCCCGATATTTTCACTTTTTTTGAGCCATCTGTTGTATCGCTTGCTTTACCCGTGTTCGGGTAGGGTATTGGTACACCTGGGGGCGTAGCTGGATTTTCAGGGGGTGTAAAACAGACGTCAGGCATTGCGCATATCGTTTTACCACTTCCCGCTTTACAAGAAACCTCCATCATATTTGCATAAACTTTATTTGCCATTAGTGGCTCCTCCAGTGCAGAACAATCGCCACACGCAGCCCTGGATCAGAAGCCATGTGAGCGAGAATATTAATCCCTTTACTGTAAGCCTTACTGCAAGCGACGTTTGCAACTATGAGCATTACGACACCTGCTGCAGCTCCGACTTCTCCTATGCAATCCGCAGGGTGCCAAATATCGAAGTCTTCCTTGCTACGACGCAGGCTCCGGCTGAGGGCTAAAGCTGCCTCTTTAAAATAATACTGCTCACCAGAAACGTCACAAATCCGAAAGTCAAGCTCGTGCATCTCACGGCTAGCGTCTGCAAGTGCAGCCGCTATAGCGTTAGTCAAACCATCTGCACGCAAGGGTTCTTCTGAATCAATATGTGCTTTTTCCGTGGCTACTCCAATACCCAAGCAACAAAGCTGTGAAGTAGTATCGGGTTTCGAAACTAGGATGGCAGCACCAGCTTCCCCCGGTATGAACCCATTTGAGTTGTCATTGCTAAGTAAACGATCATCATTAACGTAGACTGATAAGGTGGGCCAATTCAACAGGCTATCTGAAGCGACGATGAGCACCAAAGGTATTTCGTCAGAGTAAATAAACTGCCGGGCTTGTTGTAGGGCCATTGCCACGCTCACTCGTCCATAAGGGATGACACTAGATCCTGGCGCAAATTCTACTTTAAGTTCCTGCTGAACTTTATTGAATAACTGGTCGTCCAGGAATTCCAGCCTTCCGGGTCGCTCACGCTCAGCCACGCATAACAGGAGGGGAATAGTTTTCCACTGGTTTTTCGGCACCTCTGCGAGACTTTCTCGGATCGCCATAACGGCCATCTTCACGAGCTTAGTCATCCCCTGCAAAGGCTGCTCAAGTGTCACCTTGTGTCCCATGACCCACTCTCCGTCAGCCCCTATGAAGCGAGTCTCCTGCGCGTTGCTGATACCCACGCGGATAGCAGCACAACTTGAATCTGTTGTCATTCCGACAGATGTTACCAAACCAGAATTTAAAATGGCGATTGGCTGCATATTCATGTTGGGTCCGTACTCTTTGACACACTAGAGGAAATAAAGTCAGGAAGCTCTGTGCGCACATTGTCAATATTTCGGCCCCGTTGCTCATTGCCACGTTTATCCACCAGCACCTGCGAAATCTCAAACATGTTTTTTTTCAACGGTAGACTTGCCCGCCAGGTAATCGAAAAACGCTGTTGGTCGGGCTCAATCAACAAGGTATCCGCAACGGCTAGCATTTCTTCTTTGTCACCTTTTTTTCGAAAAAAACAGACAGGTACATCAACTTTGGGTAATTTAAATAGCGTTCGTCCCTGAGGTGTCAAATTAAGTAATTCAACAACCTCCCCACCATTAATAAAATTCATTTGTTGATCTGCGGGTACACACTGAAAGTATTCATCTTGAAAATCTTCGGGCAAAAAAGGAAAGGAATTGTCTAACCAATTTTGATCGTAAGTGCCTGCATACCGATAACGGGGTTTCCAGTTACGGCCGATGACACCAAAGCCCATTGGGCGATACTTTTTATGGGGCATAGTGACAGTGGCATTTAACTCCTCCGTGTTAGGTAGCGGTGTACCATCCACCAAATTGCTATCAATCTCGTGGTGATAGCCACAGCCAATCGGATTAAGCATGTATGCGCTGTGTTTATTTTCATCGGGATGAAAATCATCCGTGCCCCCAAAGGCAACGTCATACGTTATGGATTTAGTGACAAAGGGTATGGCGAAACTTGAGCCAATTGAATAACGCGGAGACTCCCATACACGATCCCCCACAACATTAAATGCTTTTTTGATTGGGCCAAGCTTTAAACCCACCTGCACTTTCGTAGCTGCTCGCCCTTCGGGTGCATAAGCACTGCCATTGATAATGACATCACAACGTTTTTTCCTGAGTGCGTAATCTGTTTCGTAAAGTGGTGCAGAAAAACCGGGATCGCCGGTATAAACATCGGCCTCAACCGGGGGAATCTGCTCTTCTAATAAGACAGGTAGGCTGCCATCTAGCGGTAACGAATAAGTGCCTTTTACAACCACAAGCAGATACTCTCGGCCGCTAGGGTCCATGCCCATGGTGTAGCCCGCTAACATCTTGGTGGCGTTAATAAGTTCCATAATGACTTAGTTAATCTGCACCGAACCGCCTTTAATGCGATTGACACCTGAGGAGCGACTGAGTAGGTATGTTCCTCTTAAGATTATTTTTCCAGCCTTAGTTAAGGTGATACTCGCTTTACCACAGCGAAGTACAATTTCCTTTTTGGCATTAAATTCCAATCGATCGCCATCCAGGTCCACAGTGGATTTCATTTCTTTTTTTGGTTGAATAATCTCTTCAGGGTGTTGGATTCTGCCGATAACGATTGGCCGGCCTGGATCACCGCCTTCAAACAGCAGAGCCATTTTTTTTCCTACATCGTCTGAGCTCAATGTGGACGTGGTATTCGCTGCGATTCCTGTTTCACTTTTGTTTCCTGGGAAGGCAACCAGAGGTTTACTCTTGTCAGAAAAACCTAACAACACACCGATTACCACGCCGTTTATTTTTTGCTCTGAAACAAGGTTATCAACAATTTCCAGGGTTTCTTCGTTCATTTCTTTCCCACCGTTTTCTTGCCACTCAGGATTGTGATATTGGCTTGTTGGGGTTCGTTACACTCACCACCAACCTACATAATTTTTGTGTCCAGCCTAATTCTGTAATATTTTTTTGCCTTTCATTACGATGTCGTCAGATGCCTTCACATTAATTTTCTTACCATTAATAGTAATATCCCCGTTCTTCTTCATCAAGATTATTGCCTTGCCAACCTTGATGGTCAGCTCATCAGCAATCTCGATAACACCTTTTTTCGCGCCGCTGATGGCAAAATCATCCCCAGCGGTTAATGCCATTTTTTTACCCGCAGAAACACTAACATCGTCTCCTGCACTCTCTGATATATTTTTTCCTGCGCTAGCGGATATATCCTTCCCTGCACTAACGGATTTATTACCCCCTATATTCTCACTACTGTTTACACCAACATTGACAGATTTAATACCACCAATTTCTTCTGCCTTTAACCCACCAATGGTTTCATTCATGGCCGCGCCAACGGTGACCTGATATGCCCCACCAATGGTCAGCTCTTTGGCAACACCAATGGTTTCCGCTTTATTGATCGCGATGGTTTCACTTTTATTACTGCCGATAGTAACGGAACGGCTGCTGCCGATGGTGATAGTCTCATTACTACCTACATCTTCGGTGCGATCTGCACCGATGGAGATGGTCTCGTTGCTGCCCACTGTCTCTGTGCGGTTGTTGCCGATTAAGATGGTCTCGTCATTGCCCACATCTTCTGTGCGATCATTACCAATAGAGATGGTTTCATCGTTGCCTACGGTCTCCGTACGGTCATGCCCGACAAACGTCGTTTCATCGTTTTCTACATGATTATTTTGATCCTTTTCTGCATGAATATAAACCTCTTCACTGCCTTTTTTATCTTCAAGACGAATCTCGTTGAAGTTGTCACCTGAGCCACCCTTGGAGCTTCTACTTTTAACACCGCTTTGTGTGGCGTTAGCGGGCAGTTCGTAGGGAGGCATGCAGTCTGCGTTGTAAACACGCCCGGTAATAATAGGCCTGTCTGGGTCACCCTCGATGAATGAGACGATCACCTCTTGGCCAATGCGCGGCAGGGCAATCGAACCCCATGATTTACCTGCCCAGGGGTGGGAAACTCTCACCCAGCAAGAGCTGTTTTCATTGTTCTCACCATAGCGATCCCAATGAAACTGCACTTTCACCCGGCCAAACTCATCGGTATAGATTTCATCACCCGAGGGACCCACCACTATCGCAGTTTGCGGCCCTTGCACCATGGGCTTGGGTGTAATACGCGTAGCGCGGAACGATTGTTCGCTGTTCATCACTTCAAAGCGGCATGAATAGGTATCACCCTCGCCCCCACCGCCTGCTTCAAATTGGTTTGATTGCAGACTATAACTGGCGGAGATAACGAGATATTCCCGATTTTGATCATCACGCGGATAGCCAGTTAAGTTAAACAAACCACCTGAATAGAGCCCATGAACATTACCTTCGCCCCGCATGCGTTCATAGTGGGCGTGCAGCTCTTCAAGCCGTGCGCGCACGTACTGATTGCCTTCATCGGCGGTGACATATTCACCCGGATAATCGTAGATTTCGAAATCCGATTTGTCATGGTTAAACGGGTTGGCGAGTTTTGTTTCTAAATTGGCTTTGGGGTTTTTGAAATCAAAATCCCGTTGGCTATAAGCGCCCGGTTGCAGATCACGAGAGATAAACCAGTCTTGAATATAATCTTCATCACGTTCAACATTTTGTGAGGGTGGATAATAGGGAACATCCGGGGTTGCGATCGGTTCGTGGGCACTGATTGAATCCGAAAGTTTTAAAGTATGTTTTCCATCTTCATGGACAAAATAATAATAAATACCTTCTTGTTCCATCAAGCGACTGACAAAGTTGAAATCAGTTTCACGGTATTGAACACAGTATTCCCAGGTGCGATATTCGCCGCTTAGGGACTCTTCAAAATCTGAAAATCCGTTATCGCGAAAAACGGCTTTGATAATATCGGGAACCGTCATCTCTTGAAAAATGCGGCAGTCGGAAGTTCGGGTTAATAACCAAAACCACGGACGCAGCGTGGCTTGATAACTGAAAAACTCACCCGACTCACCCACTTGGCAAAAACGGCTGACGATGCCGTTGAAATAACGTGTCTCGCCATCGGGAAGCATCAGTTCTACGGTTAGGTTTTGGCCCAGGACATCTTCGAGTTTTATCTGATCGTCACGGCTTAGCAGGTCGAGATCAAACTGTGAGAGACGCCCAAGCTCTTCGCTGCCCGACATGGCACGCAACATCAGCACGTCATCACCCAAGGGGGTTTTAACTTTGATTGGTCTGTTTTTTTGCGTGTAGCTCACAGATAATTCCTAACAATGTTGTGTGCCTCGCGACACGCTTGTTGGGTTTCATGCTTCAACCCAACCTACATTAAATCGCTATATCTCTTCTGCCACCCATTTCAGGCAGGCTTCTTTAATGTCGTGTTCTTTGATGTGGCCCGCCTCAGTCGATTAACAAAATCGTAGTAATAAACTTCAACTAACCTGATTCGTTTCATTCACCCCTCCGACTGTATTGATACTACTCTTCTTACCCGGTTTTTTCTATTAAAAATTAAACCTGAAACAGATTAAAACTGGTAATCAAACTCATCACTCTTAACGGTCACATGAACTCTCTCAATCGTGTCACCTTTCAGCATACGATTCAGGAATTCTTCACTGATTCTCGGCAAAACGGTATTGGTTAAGATAGAGTCAATCATGCGTCCGCCGCTATCGAGTTCGGTACAACGGCTGGCGATGAGTTTAACTACGTCGTCATCGTAACTAAACGGTATGTCGTAATTCTCCTGGATACGTTTTTCGATGCGTCCAAGTTGTAGCTTTGAAATGGCAGTAATCATTTCATCACTCAGTGGATAGAAAGGGATGGAGACCATTCGGCCCAACAGGGCAGCGGGAAAAATATCTAACAGCGGCTTACGCAATGCTTTGTTCAAACCTTCTGGGTCGGGCATTAACTCCGGATCCTGGCACATATTCATAATGAGGTCGGTACCGGCATTGGTGGTAAGCAAAATAAGTGTGTTTTTAAAGTCGATGACGCGACCTTCACCATCTTCCATCCAACCTTTGTCGAACACCTGGAAAAATATTTCATGTACATCAGGATGCGCTTTTTCTACCTCATCCAACAGAACAACACTATAGGGGCGACGACGTACCGCTTCTGTTAACACACCTCCTTCACCATAACCCACATAACCCGGAGGCGCACCTTTCAGGGTGGAGACGGTATGAGCTTCCTGGAATTCGCTCATATTGATCGTGACAATATTTTGTTCACCACCATAGAGCGCCTCAGCCAATGCCAATGCGGTTTCTGTCTTACCCACACCCGATGGACCTGCAAGTAGAAACACACCAATAGGCTTGCTGGGGTTATCAAGATTTGCACGTGAGGTTTGGATACGTTTGGCAACAATCTCTAGCGCGTGACGTTGCCCGATGATGCGCTGTTGCAGAACATCCACCAGGTTGAGTACCGTCTCAATCTCATTTTTCACCATGCGCCCTACGGGAATCCCAGTCCAATCACCCACCACTGAGGCGACGGCCTGGGCGTCTACGCTAGGGATAATGAGCGGTGTTTCGCCTTGAAACTCAGCTAACCGAGTTTGCATCTCATCGAGCTGTTCCAGAAGCGTTTCTCTAGAGAGGTTTTCTTCTCCAACAACGGATAAATCGGGTGTTTCATCATCAACCTCGGGCGCAATTTCTATCTCACGCAGTTGTTGATGAACCTTGAGTATTTGATCTACTAACTCTTTTTCTGATTCCCAACGTGATTCCAGGTTTTCAAGTCGTTCACGTTCATCACTTAACGCATTGCTGACTCTCTCTTTACGCTCATCGGCAACAATGCCAATCGTCTGCTCCCTTTCAACGATCCCTAATTCTGTCTCCAGTGCATCAATACTTTTGCGGCAATCGTCAAGCTCTGCAGGCACCGCGTGCTGACTTATTGCCACCCGAGCACAACTGGTGTCTAGCAGGCTAACAGACTTATCCGGTAACTGACGGGCAGGAATGTAACGATGAGAGAGACGCACTGACGCTTCTAGCGCTTCGTCCAATACCTGCACCCGATGATGTTGTTCCAACACGGAGACCATCCCTCGCATCATCCGAATCGCTTTCTCTTCATCAGGCTCATGCACTTGCACCACTTGAAAACGACGCGTTAAGGCCGGGTCTTTTTCAATATATTTTTTGTACTCCGCCCAAGTCGTTGCGGCGATGGTTCTTAAGGTACCGCGTGCTAAAGCCGGTTTTAACAAATTAGCGGCATCCCCTGTGCCGGCTGCTCCTCCTGCACCGATCAAGGTATGCGCTTCATCAACAAACAAGATGATAGGCTTGCTTGATGCCTGTACTTCATCGATTACTTGTCGCAGACGATTCTCGAATTCACCTTTCATACTGGCACCCGCTTGTAACAGGCCAATATCTAATGTTCTCAGGGTGACATCCTGCAACGAAGGGGGCACGTCACCACGGGCGATGCGCAGTGCAAAACCTTCTACCACAGCGGTTTTACCCACCCCTGCTTCGCCGGTGAGTATCGGGTTATTCTGGCGGCGGCGCATCAGAATATCGATGATCTGACGAATCTCGTCATCACGCCCGACAATGGGATCAATCTCGCCGTTACGGGCCTGTTCGGTAAGATCGGTGGTGAACTGTTTCAGGGCCTGTTGCTTGCCCATTTGTGCCGGGGGAATGGCACCACTTGCTTCGCCAGGTTCTGCCCCAGCCTGAAAACCGTCTGTAGCCTGCAGTGACTCCTCCGGTGAGCCCGCAACGACTTCATCAAAGCGATCGCTTAAGGTATCGAATTTGATTTTTTCGAACTCTTTGGAGATGCCATACAGCGCATTTCGTAGTCCTGATGTTTTGAGAATACCAACAATCAAATGACCAACACGCACCTGGGATTCACCAAACATCAGGGTTCCGTAGACCCAGCCTCGCTCGACTGCCTCTTCAACATGGGAGGAGAGATCGGAAATAGAGGTTGAACCACGCGGTAGTCGATCCAACGCTTCAGTAAAGTCTTTTGCCAGTGTAGATGGGTTGATATCAAACTGTTTGATAATGCGGTGGAGATCAGAGTCTTGCAGCTGCAAAACCTGATGCAGCCAATGAACCAGTTCAACATAGGGGTTGCCCCGCAATTTACAAAATACCGTTGCGCCTTCGATTGCTTTATAACCCACACTGTTTAGTTTGCCAAATAGTGCAACGCGCCCGATCTCAGCCATGATTATGTTCTCCTGCTAACCCTTTTATAATGGTATCCCCACGATCCACAGAGGCATGACCAGAGTGTAACCACATTGACCGCCCCAGTTGATTATCGCCACCTAACACAAACCCTGGCACCTCATCTTTCTGCAAAACAAGATTTACATCCCAATCCAGCTGAAAGCCGACATAATTTTTTACCGCAGCAGCGACACATTTTAGATCTTCGCCACCGGGAAGCAGTCGTTTAAACACCGCGAAAGTCAACGGCCCAAAACGAAGACGAAATTTGTGTTGGCAACCGTAGGCCTTTTCACCCACCAAGGTTGTCTGCCCCAGTGTTCCCGTCTCTTCACTTTCACCCAGTCGCCACTGGCTCTCTTTTGGTACCGACATCCATTCGCCAACAAATTCATTCACTGCCACGGGCATATTGAAGTAAGCACTTAAAATCGCCGCCAGTCCTTCCGCGCTACGCACCTGGTTTGCAAGCAGACCGGAAAAAAACAGTTTAGCTCGATCGGGCAACTCATCCCGTTGATGTAAAGCTTGCATGCCCTGGCCAAACAGTGCACCAACATATTTTTTAAAGTGATCTGATGCTTCCCGCTCAAAACTCACGGTGGGCTCTTTATTGGCCCATGCACGATAAAAGAGCGACAACATTCGATGATGGAAAAGATCAGCAAATCGAGAAAAGGTGGGATCTTTGCTGTGCTGAAGCCTGTCTTTGGCATACTCAGTCAAGTGTGCTGGCAGCGCACCGTGGGGACCGAATAATCCCAGAAAAAAGCTGTTCAATCTAGCGGGACTGCCCTCTTTCCCTGCGTCAAAAGAGTCTAGGGTTGCGTTAGCAAAAGAGAGGGAAGGCGTTTGTGCTAAACGTACGGGATCAGTCCCAGGTCGAGATGACTCACCGAGACGTGGAAACTCATCCGAGGCACACTCAATAAAGCGCAACGCCAAAAAGAAGCTGAACTTTTCAGGTTTTTGCTTGAGTGCTTCGAGCTGCGTTAGATCGTTGGACATCGCCCTATCCTCACTGGCCAACGCATAATTTCACCTCGGCTGGTGCTCATGATCACGGTTTGTGTAAAAGAGTTTATGGAGACATAACGCGCCAGGAACTGCTCTAGTACGGCACCCAATAAAAAAACACCAACACCTTCAAAAGCACTCTCTTCAAATTCAAGTGTAATCTCCACCCCCCGCGCCATCGCCATGGGCCCCGAGATGGGTACCCTGCGTATCACCGATTGGGATGTGACTGATAATAAACCATCAATCTGCTTATTGGTGGAGACATCGTTTTCGTCGCTATACAAACGCAACAGGTCACGCAGTGCTTCCGCACCCTTCTCTTCATCATTGTTTACCAATGAAAGGTAGTTAAGTGATAAGTGGCTTATCAAATCCCAGCTCACACTACTTGGGCTATGGGCAGGCCGTGGCTTTGTCGGCCCGGTGATACAACGCACTGACATCACTGGCGCACTTGACTCCATTGTGAAATCTGTTTTCCCTTTACCTACCGGCATATGGAGAGGCAGATCACGATTGGTGCAGAGTAGTTCGATGCCGAGTTGTCTTAAGTTGCTGGAGTAAGGTGTTTCGTTGCCATCAACCAAAGAAACAAAAACCTCGCTACCCACGTAGCTGGAGCGCGGGCCGTTAACACGTTGGCGCGCAGAAAACATTCTCGGTTCACGGTAGTTGGTAAAATAGGCCATTTTTTCACGACTACCGACACTATTATCCACTGAGTAGAATGGATAGAATGGCTGCTCAGACTCGGTACTGGTACCGTACCCAGTGACACCCTTCATCGAGTGAACTTCGAAGTCCATTGGGCGTGTTCGGTCTGGAACAACGTGATATTCCGTCTTGTTGGTTGTTAAGTGGACACGGTCTGCCCTTTTCGGAAACAAGTTCACCGCAGGCGTACTAAAAAGAGAGAAATTCTCTTTGTTCAATCTATTTTCCAGCAGTGGTTCTGAACGGTCTAGCAACACAATAATTTCTAATTCATTACCTGAACACTGCCTGACGGCCTCATCCAGCCCCCCCACTTTTAGAAATAGAAACCGCTCATAAAAGGCAAAATACTCTTGCAGTAAGCGATAACCTCCAAATGATCTTTTTGTGTAGGGCAAGATGGCGTCAGAATCATCAAAGCCACCGGTATGGATCTGTTTTTTGGACAAAAGTTTGTACCAAGAAGAACCATCAGCCAATCCACTATTTGGACGAACAACAACACCCACTCCATTCGCTACAAGTTGTTCATAAATGCGCGTGGGTAACTCACCACTTCCTCTCATGTAGAGTGGCAGAGAACTTAAGCTCAGTTGATCAAAATTCAGACCCGCTGTACATCTCAGGCAGAGCCGAATAGCCGCTTTTACTTCAGGCACGTCAGGCACGCCTAAAGAAGCCACTGCGCCACTACCGGAAATATAATTCGCTTCGTATAATTCCAATGGCCACAACGTTACTTCATGGGCGGTGCGATATTCGCAAGCGGTTTGATCATCTTTCCCCAGAAGACTCCGCAGCACACTATTACGTGGCACCACAAACCCATCAGCTAATGAACCCTCCATTAAATCGGGTTCGAATTTTACTACGGCCATTGACGGAATAGGGGAAAGATAGTGGGGATAAACCATAGACAATAGGTGTTGAGTAAAGCGGGGAAATTCCGAATCTATTTTCAGCTGCACTCGCGCAGCTAAAAAAGCAAACCCTTCTAGTAAACGTTCGACGTAAGGGTCGGCACACTCAAAGCTGTCCAAGCCCAAACGTCCAGCAATCTTTGGGAATTCCTCGGCGAACTCTCCGCCCATTTCCCGCATAAACTGGAGTTCTTGATTGTAATATTTAAGGAAACGTGGATCCATTAGCTTATCTTTTGGCTGCCCGATTCAGAAATGCTCACATTGCCTGTTTCAAGATCAACTTCTGTTTTCATAAAAAGGCGTAAAGGTATGGGTTGTGCCCACAGATCGCCCTCTATCTCAAATTGCACTGCGTTTTGATTCATCTCTTCGTCATCAACACACATACGGACTCTAACAGAGTTGCGCAAAATACGAGGTTCAAAATCCAGAATGACCTGGCGCAATTGGCGCTCAATTTCATGCACATTCAAGGTTGCGACCGTATAACCGGTTAAACCGTGCATACCGTAATTTAATACCGAGTTCTTTATCTGTTGAAAATCGGCCAGAGATGTTGTCTCTTCCAGGTTCCCGGTATTAAGTAACCAAGCTAAATCCCGGATGACACAAGCTCTTAACTGGCGAATAGAGAGTACACGCTGGTTGCGTGACTCCTGTGATTGTTCGGGGTCTTCGTCGGTCAACCGGTCTAATAGCGAGGGTTGTAGACGCTCTTGTGTCGTTAATTCAGCCATTACAACTCAACGTAATATCCCTGATGTCCATTAATGAAAACTCACCCACATCGGTTATTAACAGACGTTGTCCCTGGCCAAAATAGAGATCATTGCCACCGTCCAACCAATCCGTTTTTTTCGATAATATGACTTGAGAGTCTACTGAATTTTCCGAACCAAAGTAACGGGTAGGAATCAAAGCGGCACTCTCACCACCGTTAGCCCAGGTAAAGTAGGCAGGCATCCACACCGTGTCGCGTAAGTCACAGGGGGCTTCCATCTGAATTCTGGAAATCCGCTTGAATGGCACCCAGTAATAGCGGCCGTTAACAATCACTTCCAACACCGGCCCAAAACGGCTATCCGCATCAGCAATCCAGCTAAACGCCTCGCCATTAATTTCACCTGTTGTTGCTGGTGCCGCATCAAATGCTTTTTGGCGCAATTGCTGAGACCTGTCGTGGTGCCCTTCAGCAACCAATTTAAACGCTTCCACTAGTTCTGCAATCCACTGCTCTGGCTCACCAAAAATAAGCGGTGATTGCTTTCCTTCAAAAACATCACAACGCAGTAGCTCACAATTCAGTGCTTCACGATAAGTTTGAACCATGGCCAACGCAGAATCATCCAGATCACCAACAACGTTTAACTGAACCAAAGCTCTATTCCAATCACCCATAACAGCAAGCAACTGAAACAGGAAAATGCGCTCTTTGGCACTCGCAGGATCACTGCGCACTCGCTCTTTAATTTGGGTTAACGTGCCATCCAAATCACCATTTTGTAAACTTTGCAACGCATTGTCCATTTGAGTTATTCCTCCTACAGCAACCATATTATATTGGCGGATCAGCGTTCACGGTCAGGCGCACTTTGCAGGAAATGGTCATCCCCTGCAAAGCCTGCCTTGCCATAAAAGCAGACAGAACAACTGATCCGCCAATATAACCTGGACAATGTACTGGTGCTGCCCCGCACACCCTCCCCATCCATTAGGGATGTAGAATTCATTAAAATACCGCTCTTACTGGTCTTTTTGCCCGCTCTGTCTAGGCAAGTATTCGTTGCGTAGCCCACTATGCGCCCAATACCTGCCTAGACAGAGCGAACAAAAATCCGGTGCAATAACGGTACTTTAATTTTTTCTACATCCCTTAGAACCAGGGAAGATATGCATTTGCAATACATTCGGTCCGTTACAACTCGGTGTTCTGCTCAATATTCCAACCAAAGGTTACTGCCGCATCACCACTACCATCTTCCATCTGTTCGACGTACTCCACAGAAACCTCGGCAAAGTTTAGGCTAACCGTCTCTGTCAATCGATCTTCAGCTGGCGTGCCGCCTATAGAAACGTTGGTCACCATTATTTTCTTCATATTGATAACAAGATACTCAAGCTGTTCTCCACCGGCTTTGCGGCAAACAATTTTACCCTCTTCAAAGTGGTTTCCTTTAGCACAATAGAGCATCAAATTAACCGAGGCTGTATCAACATATTTGGTGATAATTATATCTTGTATATCAACCTTTCCTGCGCCAGCTCCGCCACCAAGATGAGAACTTCCTGTTTGATTCATTCCCCAATTCCAACCGAGAATGTCGATTTTTCCTTCATAGACAGAATCCTTAGACTCGCCTTTGATGGTCTCACCAAGATCTAAAAAAATATCACCAGCCATTGTTCAATCCTCCATACATATGTATAAAAAAGTAGATGTTTCGTTTTTGCAGTTAACCCTTCACGGAAGGAAGTTTTGATACAAGGCGCAACGACACAGTCAGTCCTTCCAGCTGATAGTGTGGCCGTAAATAAAACTTCGCCGCGTAATATCCAGGGTTCCCCTCCACCTCTTCCACTACAACTTCAGCTGCAGCCAATGGCTTTTTCGCTTTGGTTGTCTCACTGGAGTTTTGGGGATCGCCATCAACATATTGCATGATCCACTTCTGTAACCAGCGCTGCATATCCGCCCGCTCTTTAAAGGAGCCTATTTTGTCGCGCACAATACACTTCAAATAGTGGGCAAAACGGCAGGTAGCAAATAGATAGGGCAAACGTGCCGAGAGCTGGGCATTAGCCGTCGCATCCGGGTCATCATACTCGGCTGGGTTTTGAAGCGATTGGGCACCGATAAATGCAGCAATATCAGAATTTTTGCGGTGTATTAAGGGCATAAAACCATTTTTTGCCAACTCTGCTTCACGCCGGTCACTGATCGCAATTTCGGTTGGGCATTTCATATCCACACCACCATCATCGGTTGGGAAGGTATGAACAGGCAACCCCTCAACCGCGCCACCCGATTCGATACCGCGAATACGCGAACACCAACCATACTCTTTAAACGAACGGTTAATATTCACCGCCATAGCATAGGCTGAGTTGGACCAAGTGTAGTTGCTGGAGTCTGCGCTTTCTGTATCTTCTTCGAAATCAAAATCTTCGACGGGGTCTGTTTTCGCACCATAAGGCAGGCGTGATAAAAATCTTGGCATTGCCAAACCGATATAGCGGGAATCTTCAGACTCTCTCAGTGAGCGCCACGCCGCATATTCAGGCGTGGAAAAAATTTTGGTAAGATCCCTTGGGTTGGTTAACTCTTGCCAAGAGTCCATCTGCATCAAAGTGGGAGCGGCACCTGCAATAAAAGGTGCGTGTGCGGCGGCGGCAACTTGCGCCATGCCATTTAACAGTTCAACATCGGGCGGGCTATGGTCAAAGTGATAGTCGCCCACAATGCAACCATAAGGTTCGCCACCAAACTGACCATACTCCTCTTCATACATTTTTTTGAAGATGGGGCTTTGATCCCAAGCGGTGCCCTTATATTTTTTGAGCGTTTTGCCTAACTCCTTTTTAGAGACATTCATCACCCGAATCTTGAGCATTTCATCCGTCTCGGTATTGTTAACGAGATAGTGGAGCCCGCGCCATGTTCCCTCCAATTTCTGAAACTCTTCGTTATGAAGAATGAGATTAACCTGGTCCGTCAGTTTTTTATCTATTTCAGCGATAATCGCGCTAATAGTATTCACTGCTTCATTCGATATCAGTGTGGTATCTTTAAGCACATACTCCGCTAACGTCGTTACTGCGGTTCCAACCGCTTCTCTGGCCCGATCCGATTTCGGTTTAAACTCTTTTTGTAAAAGCTCGCCAAAGGCGCTCGGCTCTAACGTTTCCGTGGCCGATTCCGACGCGCCTAACTCTTCTGCTTCAGCCATTTTTATGACTCCTCTTTGGTTTCTTCTTCATCTGTTTTCTTGGCCGCAGCCACTAAGGACTGCATCAGAGCTGGGTCATTGATCGCCTGCGCGACCAACTCCTCTGCTCCGGCTTTGCCATCCATATAGGTCACAAGATTGGAAAGCTGTGAACGCGCCTCCATCAGCTTGCTTAATGCACCCACTTTTCTCGCCACAGCCGCAGGGGAAAAGTCATCCATACTCTCAAAAGAGATGTCTATGTTCATGCTTCCTTCACCCGTTAGGGTATTAGGAACGGAAAAAGCAACATGAGGATTCATCGACTTAAGCCGACCGTCAAAGTTATCAACATCAATTTCCAGTGCTTTACGATCGGCGATCGGCTCCAGGGGCTCTTTTGGGTTACCTGTCAAGTCACCCATGACACCCATCACAAAAGGTACTTGCACCTTTTTTTCAGCGCCATAAACTTCAACGTCGTACTCAATCTGCACTCTTGGCGCTCTATTACGTGCAATAAACTTTTGACTGCTTGGTTTTGCCATCGTGTTGCCTCCTAAACTGAATCTGATCGTCTTAAATGCATTAAATGAAATTAAGTGGTGTCATTCATAAATTAGCTCTTTTTCTCATCAACACCCATGACTTTTTCCGCTTGTGATACCCCATCAGAAGCGAGGTCGTTTATAAGTTCCATAAAGCCCATAGACGCCAGCCGCTTGGCCCGCTGCAACAATAAAGGCACGGGACTCGAGGGTTCATGACGAGTGTAGTAGTCGCAAATTTTGTCCAGCATCTGGTTAACCTCAGCACGGCTATTGACTTCACTACTGGTCAAGCTTCCACCCGCACCCGCTTTCACGACATCGTCACTACTCACTTCTGCTCCTGATTTACTCGGCACTGCATCCGCTATCCCCCGCCGTGATAACTCTTTTCCCAGCACAGTCTGGGCGTGTGTTAATTCGGTTGTCAACTCTCCTAGTTGCGGCGCACTCTCTACATCCACCAAATCTATCAACAATTTTCTGATCTGCTTAATTGAATCCAAAGAGTCATTAATGGCGGTGGTATTTTCCTGCAACTCATTCAGCTCACTGCCCATGAGTGCCCCATCAATAATAGCCTGTGTTGGAGGAGCTGCACCCTCTTCATCATTTGACAAAATAATTTTGCCAGCAGCAATGTCCATATCTCTCAGGCTGAAAACACCAACACCTTGCGTATGGACTAGAGGCGAATGCCTCAATGACCGGAGAATAGTTTGCGGGTCACTTAGTGCATTAATCGCATTAATCCGACTAATCGGGTCGAGATTATCATCAGGGTCTAGCTGTGGATGAACAGTATCCCAGTACTGTTCCAGATAACCACGAATCAGTAATAATGCCTGTGCACATCCGAGAAAACCGTCGGTATGTATAACTGCGCGCGTAAGATAGCTGGCAACGACACGAAGATCCTTTGTGCGCAATAAAATGTCTGTCGCAAGCGTTTGAACCTTATTCCAATCAGGTTCTTCGGCAGG
>UOFP01000001.1_pt1 | contig 17884 bp, 15 predicted proteins | sample 1988921 | NCBI WGS metagenome assembly UOFP01 (sample SAMEA4712195, study PRJEB27164) | hydrothermal vent metagenome | biome: marine basaltic hydrothermal vent biome; feature: marine hydrothermal vent; material: mineral | place: Pacific Ocean | collected 2011-06-14/2011-07-23 | depth 1719 m | reverse complement strand
CTAATATGCTCAACCTAACTGTCGCCTTACAGCAATACATCCGTTACAGCCAAGGAGAGATAAAAGTAACAGGCACAAAAAAGGCCAGCAACTTGCTGACCTTTTTCGTTTTTTATGGTGCGCTCGGCAGGATTCGAACCTGCGACCCCCTGGTTCGTAGCCAGGTACTCTATCCAGCTGAGCTACGAGCGCATTGTTCTGAGGTGCGCATTATGCTAATTCCACTAGCTTATGTCAACCTGTTATCTTGTCTGTTCAATAAAGTTTTTTCAACAATATCAATAAATAATGGCGGAGAGCGAGGGATTCGAACCCTCGATAGAGTTACCCCTATACACCCTTAGCAGGGGTGCGCCTTCAGCCACTCGGCCAGCTCTCCAATATGCGGCGTATTCTCGCAAAAAAAACACTAAGAGAAAAGCCAAATATCACATTTATTTGATATTTTTCAATAAAAACAAAAACGGAGCCTCTCGGCTCCGCTTTTTAAGCGGACTTAATTGCTTGCTTCCCACTGGGAACAATCAATAATCACGCTTGCTCATCACCAGCAGCAGCAGCCTGTTGAGCCTTTTCTTGCTGAATACGTTCATAGATTTCTTCACGATGCACAGAGACATCCTTTGGAGCGTTAACTCCAATACGCACTTGATTACCTTTCACACCAAGAACGGTCACCGTGACATCATCACCAATAATCAGAGTTTCACCCACACGACGGGTCAAAATTAACATCTACATCTCTCCTTTACTACCGCATCCAAAACCGAGGTATTACCAATAAACAGAGACCTTTGCACGATTCATATTTTCCGCCCCAGCGGCGTTAAAAATGATCTCAAAATCCTCATTTACTCCAGTAAACTTCGGTTTTTCGATCATTTTTGCCTTGCTGGAGCGAAAACTATCTTTCGTGCAAAGGTCTCAAACAATATTACCATTGACTAAATATAGCTCTTCTCTCAGCTTAATGTCACAATGCCTTTATCAACAATTGTTAACATTAAAAAATCAAGGACACTATCATCCTTCCCAGATCCATCTTGGTATCTTACAAAATAACAGTTTCATTTCTGTGAAATAACACCCATCACTCTGCAACAGCCAATCCTAAGCTGTTTTTTCTAGCTCAAAACCATCGTGCAGTGCACGAACGCCAAGCTCTAGATACTTTTCGTCCACAACCACGGAAATTTTAATTTCAGAGGTTGAAATCATTTTTATATTGATTCCTTCATTGGAAAGAATTTTAAACATACTGCTCGCAATGCCAGCGTGTGAACGCATACCAACACCCACCAGTGACAGCTTGACGATTGAGTCATCACTATTCACTTCCCGCGCACCCAGCTCGTTGGCCACGCCGTTAAGCACGTTAACCGCTTGTTCAACGTCATTACGGTGTACCGTAAAAGTGAAATCGGTTGTTCCATCACGACCAACATTTTGGATGATCATGTCCACTTCAATATTTGCTTCACCGATGGGGCCTAGTATCTGATAGGCCACACCCGGATGATCTGGCACCCCCAGAACGGTTAGCTTTGCCTCATCCCGGTTAAATGCAATTCCTGAAATCCGTGCTGCTTCCACGCCATCTTCCTCGTAGGTGATCAAAGTTCCTTCGCCTTCAGTGAAGCTGGAAAGCACACGTAATGGCACATTATACTTCCCGGCAAACTCCACGGCACGAATCTGCAAAACTTTTGAGCCAAGACTTGCCATCTCAAGCATCTCTTCAAACGTAATGCGGTCAAGTCGCCTGGCCCGAGGTTCAACCCGTGGATCAGTAGTATAGACCCCATCCACATCGGTGTATATTTGGCACTCATCCGCCTTCAATGCTGCAGCTAGGGCAACCGCCGAGGTATCTGAACCACCTCGACCAAGCGTTGTAATATTGCCATTGTCATCCATCCCCTGGAAGCCAGCAACCACCACCACACGGCCCGATGACAAGTCGCGGTGAATACGAGAGCCATCAATTTTTTTTATCCGCGCTTTACTGTGCGCACTATCTGTCAATATATGCACTTGCGAACCGGTATAGGATACCGCAGGGCAATCCCGCGCATTCAGCGCCATGGCTAACAACGCCATGGTGACTTGCTCCCCTGTCGAGATCAACACATCCATTTCACGCGGCGATGGCTGCCGGGATATTTCCTTGGCCAGCGTAATTAAACGGTTCGTCTCTCCACTCATCGCAGAGACAACCACAACCACGTCATCCCCCTGCTTCTTTGTTTTGATAATTCGGTCTGCAATATTCCCTATGCGTTCTATTGTACCAACCGAGGTGCCACCATACTTTTGAACTATCAGAGCCATGACCTTATTTTTACCTGGCAAGGGAGTACCCTACCATCCTTTGCTTGTATTGTAAGAAAATTCCTACTTAATTTCACGAAATAATTTGTTGTTTAACCCAGTTTTCCACTGAAATGAGTGCTTGATCCAGTTTTTCAGGCTGATTTCCGCCCGCCATCGCCATGTCTGGGCGACCACCACCTTTACCGCCCACCTGCTGCGCCACTTGATTAACCAGCTCGCCGGCCTTGATACGATCAGTGGCATCTTTCGTCACGCCTGCCGCCAAACTGATTTTATCGCCATTGACACAGGCCAATACCACGGCCGCACAGCCTAACTTATTTTTCAGCTGATCAACCGTATCTCGCAGGCCTTTTGCGTCTGCACCATCCAGCTTTGCTGCCAGCACCTTAACCCCACCGATATCAATTGCCTGAGAGGCCAGATCAGAGCCTTTGGCACTGGCAAGTTTCGCTTTGACTTTTTCCAGCGATTTCTCCAGGCCACGGGTTCGTTCAAGCAACTGGGCGACTTTATCGGTAACATCACCACGGCCTGTGGCTTTTACCAGTACCGCCACCTCAGCCAACCGGGCATCACTTTCGACTGTCCATTGCTGGGCTGCCTGGGCACTCACCGCTTCGATGCGGCGCACACCGGCAGCAACACCACCCTCTGAGGTAATTTTGAAGCAACCAATATCGCCCATACGTTTAACATGTGTACCGCCACAAAGTTCCACAGAAAAGTCACTCATACGCAACACGCGTACCGTATCACCGTATTTTTCACCAAACAGTGCCATTGCACCTTCGGCTACAGCATCATCAGCTGACATCACTCGGGTTTCAATATTAAAATTGGCTCGAATCTGGCTGTTGACCAAGTTTTCAACCTCTACCAGTTGCTCTGCACTGATGGCTTCAAAGTGGGAAAAATCAAAACGCAGGCGTTCGGCCTCAACCAACGAGCCTTTTTGTGTCACGTGTTCACCCAGAACATTGCGTAATGCAGCATGTAACAGGTGGGTTGATGAGTGGTTGCACTCTATGCGACTGCGAACTGAGGAATCAACCCTGGCACTCAGCCTGTCACCCACTTTAAGTGAACCCGCGACTTGCTTGCCAAGGTGACCAAAAACATTGGCCCCTTGTTTTTGAGTATCAATCACCTCGAAGTGCAGATTGTCATGACTCAACAGCCCGGCATCGCCCGATTGCCCACCAGACTCCGCATAAAATGGGGTGCGATCCAGCACCACCATCCCCTGCTCACCCTCGTCAAGCGTATCAACCGAGCGCCCTGATTTGTGAATGGAGAGCACCTCTGCCTCCACCACCAAATGGTCGTAACCGACAAATTCAGTGTGCCCGTCTAACTCTATTTTTTTGCCAAAGTCACCGTCGAATGAACTGGCGGCCCGTGCACGTTCACGCTGGGCATTCATTGCCACTTCAAATCCATCTTCATCAACACGCAAACCTCGTTCACGTGCAATATCAGCCGTTAGATCCACCGGAAAACCATAGGTATCGTACAGGCGAAACAGCACATCACCGGGAATCACATCAACTTCCAGCTTGCTGATTTCTGATTCAAGAATTTGCAACCCCTGCTCCAGAGTCTCTGCAAAACGCAGCTCTTCCATTTTCAGAATGCGTTCAACATGCTCAGCAAGCTTGATCAGTTCGGGGTAAGCTTCACCCATCTCATCACAAAGCGGGCCAACCAATTTATAGAAAAAAGGCTCTTTTGTACCCAGTTTATTACCATGTCGAATCGCACGACGCACAATCCGGCGCAGTACATAGCCACGTCCTTCATTGGAGGGAACCACTCCATCGGTTACCAGAAATGAGCAGGCACGAATATGGTCGGCAATCACCCGCAGTGACTTATTGCGGTGGTCTTCGGTTTTGGTCAGTTTTGCCGCCGCATGAATCAGATTGCGAAACAGATCGATATCGTAGTTATTGTGTTCACCCTGCATGATCGCGGCCAGTCGCTCTAAACCCATGCCGGTATCAATTGAGGGTTTGGGCAGAGGCACCATGGAGCCATCAGCATCACGGTTAAACTGCATGAAGACCAGATTCCAGATCTCAATATAGCGGTCGCCATCTTCTTCTGGCGTACCCGGTGGGCCACCCGCCACATCGGGGCCGTGGTCATAAAATATCTCAGAACAAGGGCCGCAGGGGCCGGTATCGCCCATCGACCAAAAGTTATCGGATTCATGTTTTTTGCCGCCGGGCTTATCCCCTATTCGACTAAGACGCTCTTCACTGATACCTATTTTTTTAATCCAGATGTCAGCCGCTTCATCATCTTCACTGTAAACCGTGACCCAAAGCTTCTCTTTCGGTAGTTTTAACTCCTCCGTCAGAAACAACCAGGCATACTCAATAGCCTCTTCTTTGAAATAATCACCAAAGCTGAAGTTACCTAACATCTCAAAAAAAGTGTGGTGGCGTGCGGTATAACCGACATTTTCCAGGTCATTGTGTTTACCACCCGCCCGAACACAGCGTTGCGATGATATCGCACGGCAGTAAGCCCTATCTTCTATCCCTAAAAAGGTCTCTTTAAACTGAACCATGCCCGCGTTGGTAAACAACAGCGTTGGGTCATTGGCAGGCACCAGTGAGCCGCTGGCCACTTGCTTGTGTCCGCGCTCCTGGAAAAACTCCAGAAATGCCTTGCGTATCGCTGCACTCTTCATTTAACAACTCTCTTGGTTTGCGGCATCTGCCTAATCGTTCTGCCGCATTGCGACATTTATCTGTTCCGAGCTAAAACCCCGGTATTGCAAAAAACGCTGCTGTTTTGCCCGGGCTTTTAGATCAGCGACCGGCTCAATACCAAAACGTTTTCTACGCACCTCAACGGCTCGTTCATACCAATCCCAGTCGTGGTACAAAAATTCATTTACAACTTGCTCATCAATCCGCCGCTCACGCAACTCCATACTAATTCGGTACGGCCCATATCCCTTGCTGGCACGGGAGCGGATGTAACACTCAGCAAAACGCTTGTCACTCAGCAAATTCTCAGCTTCCAATTGATCCAAAATCTGATCAACCTGTGGCAGCTCGTAACCTTTTGCCAGTAGTTTATTGGTTAATTCGAAACGTGCGTGCTCACGACGAGTTAACAATAAAATGGCATGCTGACGTAATTTAACCAGCTGTTGAGGCATTTCCACTAATTCAGAACCTCCCCCTTCACACCCATAAAATAGGGGAAAATCCAATACAAGCGGCGAGCTGCGAAGTATACCATCGTGTAGATGTGGTGCAAATCCCCGCCAACAGCCGTGTTGCCGCCAGTGAAGCGCTTCCAAATAAACTAATTAGATTAAGTCTAACACTGCTCAACCACGATGCACTAAAAAGTGCACAGATTGCTCTTGGACTGAGAGTCTGCTCACCCTATTATATGAACCGAAAAATATCGAGCTAACGCACAACAAACCGGCTGAAGCCTCGACCTCCAAAGCCCTCTTGGTTAAGAAAGGTATTTGGAGGTCGAGGCTTCAGCCGGTTTTTTTGCATATAGGAAAATTGAGGGGCACAATTTCAGTGAGGGGGAGGCTGATTTCTCTCTCAGCACAATGAAAATCCTGATTCCAACCCGCTCTCTCCCACTACGCCCCCTGCTCTCAGGCAGGTTTCTCAGTTCCTTCGGTAGCCGGTGTGGCAACTGGCAACAATTCAGCACGAATCGCTGCTTCAATGGTTGCAGCAACCTCCGGCTTCTCCTTCAGGAATTTACGCACGTTGTCTTTACCCTGGCCAATACGATCACCATTGTAGCTGTACCAAGCACCTGCTTTATCAACCAGACCCAGCTTTACCCCTAGATCAATAATTTCACCCTGACGTGAAATGCCCTGACCATACATAATCTCGAACTCTGCCTGTTTAAAGGGCGGTGCTACCTTGTTTTTAACCACTTTAACCCGGGTTTCATTACCCACAACTTCGTCACCCCGCTTGATCGCACCAATGCGACGGATGTCCAAACGGACAGAGGAGTAAAACTTCAGGGCGTTACCACCAGTGGTGGTCTCGGGATTACCGAACATCACGCCAATTTTCATGCGAATTTGGTTAATAAAGATAACCAGCGTATTCGAACGCTTGATATTGGCGGTTAACTTACGCAGTGCCTGTGACATTAAACGCGCTTGCAAACCAACATGCGTATCGCCCATGTCACCTTCGATTTCAGCTTTGGGTGTTAACGCGGCAACTGAATCGATAATCACCACATCCACTGAGGCAGAGCGCACTAGCATATCGGTAATCTCCAGCGCTTGCTCACCCGTATCAGGCTGTGAAACCAGCAGTTCATCAACATTAACGCCAATTTTTCCAGCATACTGCGGATCGAGTGCGTGCTCTGCATCAATAAAAGCACAGGTACCACCGGCCTTTTGTGCTTCAGCAATTATCTGTAGTGTCAGGGTTGTTTTACCGGAAGATTCCGGGCCGTAAATCTCGACCACACGCCCTTTGGGTAGACCACCAATACCCAGTGCGACATCCAGCGTCAGCGAGCCTGTTGAGATTGTTTCAATATCCCGCAGTGCGCTGCAATCACCCATCCGCATGACCGAGCCCTTACCAAACTGTTTCTCAATTTGGCCCAATGCCGCCTGTAATGCTTTCTGTTTATTTGCGTCCACCTGAGTTTCTCCTAACCAGAATCTTTATTTTTGCTAACCACGACTTAGCATCGCCTGAGATAAATTATACACGGCATGTATATTTATACACTACTTTTTTTACCCAACAGACGCAGCACTCCCTGCAAAGCATAAATAATCGACCGCTCACGAACTGCGTCACGATCTCCGCTGAAAAGCTTTACCTCAGACTGAGACTCAGCCTCACCGTAAACCCAGGCAAAACAGACCGTGCCAACGGGCTTATCTGCCGTCGCACCACCAGGGCCCGCAATACCGCTAATCGCCAATGCCAGCTTAGCATCACTATGGCTTAGCGCTCCTGTAGCCATCTCAAGCACCGTTGCCTCACTAACCGCCCCCTGGGTGATGAGTGTTTGTGGAGAGACATCCAGCATGTCTTGCTTGGATTGATTGGTGTAGGTGACGAAACCCCGGTCAAACCACGCCGAGCTACCGGCAATCGCGGTCACTGCAAAGGCGACGCCACCACCAGTACAGGACTCTGCCACGGCCATCGTAACACCCCGGGCTTTAAGTGCATGGCCCACTTTTTCTGCCAAAGTACGTTTATTCATCTTGTACTACTTCGCTTCGAGTAATAAGGTTACGGCCAATATAGAGCAACCATTGTGCCGTGGAATGAAAAATAAGACAAAACAACGCATCACCCTCACCCTACTCATGTTATTGGCCTCGAGCATCGCTACCGCAGGTTGTGCCGACGAGCCACAAGCCGGAGTTAACTGGATGGACTGTGACCACAGTGGTCGTGATTTATCCGAAGCAGAGCTGAGTGAGGCACTGCTGCTTAACAGCAACTTGAGTGGTACTGACCTGAGTGGTGCCGACCTCAGCGGGGCAGACCTTGATCGAGCTGACCTGAGCAACAGCAACCTCAGCGGTGCCTCAATGCGCAGCAGCCATGCGGTACGCGCCAACTTCAGTAACGCCAATCTTCAAAAAGCCAAACTCCAAAAAGCCCGCCTTGACCGGGCCATCCTAAAGAAGGCCAATTTAACCAAGGCCCGCCTGCAAAATGCCCGCCTCTACAATGCCAACCTTAGCCGGGCGATATTGAGTGGTGCCAACCTGAGTGAAGCCAATTTAGAGCAAGCCAACCTGAGTAACGCCAAACTGGACAACAGCCAGGCCAAGCTTGCCAACTTTAACAAAGCAAAATTAGACGATGCTGACCTCAGCTACGGTGATTTCACCAAAGCCAATTTTAAAGGTGCCTCACTGATGGATACCGATCTAACAGGTGCTAACCTGACCGGAGCCGATTTTAGCACCGCCGATTTGAGTGATGCCATTTTCGATGAAGCAATTCTTGGTAATGCAATCTGGCCAAACCACAAACGCTGCAAACCACAATCTGTTGGTGAGTGTTTGTGAGGGGCAAACGGGGTCTTTGCAACGGTTCATAAAGCCCATCAACCACAAACCGTTATTTTCAATCCTTTCCAGAGACCTTTGCAGGTTTTTCAGAAAAACCACTTTTCACGCCACCAAATAGGTTAAATCAGCATAACTACTCAGCGTGTTTAGATTTTGCCTCAAATCGAGGCATTTTCGCACGCAAAGAGGGCGCATATAGGGCATATGTAACCGATTGAGTACGAAAATAACGACGAGTTGAGGCAAAAGATGAATACGCTGAGTAGTTACAAATCAACCAATACTCGGCACACCCATCAATTTGAGCGCCTTGCGAATTTCAGCAGTGGCGTCTTGTAGCATGCGGATCGCCCGGGGATAATCGGTTTCAGTAGCAGTTTTACGTGCAGCATCTGCCATTCTTTTTGCCTCTTGCACATGACGCATAGCGAGCATTTTGATTCCCCGGCCCGGTTTTTTCTGTTCAATCGCAATGGGGATCAGCTCTTCATAACCGATATATTTGTTCAGTTCATATTTGAACTCTGCTTCCGGTGTATCAAGGTTCAGTTCATACACAATTTTACGACCACTCATCATTTGCCGGATGGCGGCTTGAATCATATCCCGGGCAATCATTAGGCTCTCGTTGGCATTCAGATAATCGTCATTACCCGCCTGTTTTTCTGCCTTTTTTTCCAACCTGGCAACACTCTTGTGATCGTAATTGACTCCAGCTCCCATCCCTTGTTTTGCGGTTATTTTGTTATAATTTCGTTTATGTAAATCCTTGGCCACTTCAAGCTCTTCTTTCAGTCCCGGAAAGTCTTTTTTCCACTGATCCTTGAGGCTTTCACTGGGCACCATTCGTCCGGCAATATTAAACAGCCGCAGTGCTTCACCCAAGGTTTCATCTGCCCTCACCTGTTGCTTGCGCTCAAGAAGCCGCTCAACCTGATTCAATTTATTGCTCACATCCTTGATAATCAGTTTCGCCTCCTGATGATCACTTTCAGAGATACGACGCCCTGACTTGGTCATCAACATCATACGAGCAAAGCGTAACTTTCTGGCCACATCAACTTTGTTGACCGGTGCAACCGTTGGCTTTTGATTGACCGAGCGATCCGCAATCAACGCTCTCAGCGCCTCAGAATTAGCGGGAGGGTTTCCCATCCCCGCTGGGGCACCCGCAGGTTCGAGCGGTGCTTGGGCTGCCAGAGCAGCGGCATTAACGACATCACCAGCTGAGGTTTTTCCCACATCAAGCGGCTCCATAGAGAATGCCTCTTTTCGCCTACCAAGCGCTGCCACTTGAGCAACCGGCTTTGGCGGAACCACCGCCACCGGCTCAGGAGCCACCACCACAGGATCCGGCTCCGCTTTTGTGGCGAGGCCGCCACCACAGCCAGTGAGCACAAAAAGCGCGGTGATTAGAGTGAGTGGTTTTTTATACAACAGCGACATAACAACTACCTATACTAAATATCAATCTCAATGGGGATTCCCTACCGTAATTATAACCTGAGTTCAGCTATTCAAACGACACCTTTGCCGATGAACAAAAAAAAGGGGTAGCGAACTGCTCGCTACCCCCCTGTCTCTCACAATGGCTTCCTAACTAGCACTCATCTCCATCAGTAGCTTATTCAAGCGCTGTACAAAACCGGCCGGATCTTCAAGCTGACCACCTTCAGAGAGTAACGCTTGGTCAAACAGAAGGTTACTCAACTCATCGAAGCGTTCGCCCTCTTCGGCTTTTAATCTGATGATCAACGGATGCTCTGGGTTCAGTTCCAGAATCGGCTTGCTGGTGGGAACATCTTGACCCGCCGCTTTCAGAATACGCTCTAAATTGGCGTTCATATCATGCTCGCCGGTCACCAGACAGGCGGGAGAGTTGGTAAGACGATGGGTGATACGCACTTCGCTCACCTTGTCGGTCAAAATTCCCTGAGCCTTTTCAACCAGCGCTTTAAAGTTCTCTTCTGCTGCTTTTTGCTGCTCTTTCTCTTGCTCATCTTCCACGTCGCCCAGATTCAGCTCACCACGGGTGACCGCTTGCAGCGGTTTGTCTGAGTAGTTTTGTAGCGAGGAGACCAGCCACTCATCAACACGGTCTGAAAGCAGTAGTACTTCAATGCCTTTCTTACGGAAGACCTCAAGGTGCGGGCTGTTTTTCGCCGCAATATGGGTATCGGCAGTGATGTAGTAGATCGCCTCTTGTCCCTCTTTCATGCGCTCGATGTATTGATCAAGTGAGACGGTCTGCTCGGAGCTGTCATTATCGGTGGTTGCAAAGCGAAGTAACTTGGCAATTTTCTGCTGGTTGGCATGATCTTCTGCCGGCCCTTCCTTCATCACATTACCAAACTCACTCCAGAATTTGGCGTATTTCTCTTCATCCTTTTTAGCGATCGATTGCAGTGTGTCCAGTATTTTCTTAACCGATCCGGCACGCATGCTGTCGATGGTTTTATTGTGCTGTAGAATTTCGCGCGAGACATTCAGCGGCAGGTCGTTAGAATCCACCACACCACGAATAAAGCGCAGGTAATTTGGCATCAGCTGTTCTGCATCATCCATAATAAAAACACGCTGCACGTAGAGTTTAATGCCGTGGCGTGCTTCACGATCCCAAAGATCAAAAGGTGCCCGGGCAGGAATATAGAGTAGTGAGGTGTATTCAACACGACCCTCTACACGGTTATGCAAATGTGCCAGCGGATCTTCGTAGTCGTGGGCAACGTGTTTATAGAACTCGTTGTACTCCTCCTTTTTAATCTCACTCTTTGGGCGCATCCACAGGGCAGAGGCGCTGTTAACCGTCTCATACTCTTCCTTCTCTTCTGCCGCCGGTGCCTCGTCATCTTCCGCGCTGGGTGCGGCCTCTTTCAGCATCTCGATTGAAACGGGGATGTGGTCGGAGTATTTGCGAATGATTGTTCTCAGGCGAATCCCTTCCAGAAACTCATCTTCACCCTCACGCAGGTGCAGCACCACTTCGGTGCCATGCTCTGCTTTTTCGACATTTTCAAGGGTGTAATCACCTTCGCCACTGGAGATCCAGCAAACGCCGTGTTCTGCACCGGTGCCCGCACGGCGGGTTGTGAGTGAGACTTTATCGGCAACAATAAATGAGGAGTAAAAACCAACACCAAACTGGCCAATCATATTGGAGTCTTTTGTCTGATCACCGGTCAATGAATCGATAAATTGACGTGTACCTGACTTCGCAATAGTACCAATATTGTCCATCACTTCCTGGCGATTCATGCCAATACCATTATCACTAAAAGTAATGGTGCGGGCCTCTTTGTCGAATGCCACCCGAATTTTCAACTCACCATCACCTTCCAGCAACGCTTCATCGGCCAAGCTTTCAAAACGCAGTTTATCAATTGCATCGGATGCATTTGAGATCAGCTCACGCATGAAAATCTCTTTATTACTGTAGAGAGAGTGAATCATCAACTTCAGCAGTTGTGATACCTCAGTCTGAAAACTCAGTGTCTCCTTTTGGGCCTCAACGGTCATATTTTTTCCTCGTTACGCGGTCAAATTTGGTTAATATCAATTTTATGATGACAAGGATATAAGGGCGAGGCAATCGCATTTCAACCCCAAGCCTCACCCGCTTAAACAAACCCACGTGCATTCACCGAAAGCATATGGTTCAATTGACCGAAAGGTGAGCCATCAAAAAACAACTCGAGAGCAGCATATGAGCGCCATTAAAACCATCAGCAGCAACCCATTCAGTGATCAGAAACCCGGCACCTCCGGGCTACGCAAGAAAGTGACTGTTTTCCAGGGCGAGCATTACCTGGAAAATTTTGTGCAATCCATCTTCGATAGCCTGGAGGGTTTTACGGGTGAGACGCTGGTGGTGGGTGGTGATGGTCGCTATTACAACGATGTAGCGGTTCATACCATTTTAAAAATGGCCGCTGCCAATGGCTTTGGTCGAGTGCTGGTTGGCCAGAGCGGCCTACTCTCCACCCCGGCGGCCTCCTGCATCATTCGCAAATATAACGCCTTTGGCGGCATCATTCTTTCGGCCAGCCATAACCCCGGCGGGCCAGATGGTGATTTTGGTATCAAATACAACATTGGCAACGGTGGCCCGGCACCGGAAAAATATACCGAAGCGATGTTCCAGCGCAGCAAAGAGATTAACACCTACAAAATATTGGATGCAGAGAACATTGACCTCAATGCCCAAGGCCGTTACACCCTTGGAGAAATGCTGGTTGAAGTGATTGATCCCGTCGCTGATTACGCCGAACTAATGGAAGAACTGTTTGATTTCCCCAAATTAAAATCGATGTTCCGTTCCGGTAGTTTCAGCATGTGCTTTGATGCCATGCACGCCATTACCGGCCCCTATGCAAAACAGATTCTGGAAGAGCAGTTGGGTGCCCCTGAAGGCACCGTCATCAACGGTGTACCGTTACCTGACTTTGGCGGTGGTCACCCGGACCCAAATCTGGCTTACGCCAAAGAGCTGGTCGAGACCATGAACGGTGTCAGCGCACCCGATTTTGGTGCCGCATCCGATGGCGACGGGGATCGCAACATGGTGCTCGGTAGACGCTTTTTTGTTACCCCCAGTGACAGCCTGGCCATCATGGCGGCCAATGCACACCGTATTAAGGGTTACAAAAAGGGCATCACCGGCATTGCTCGCTCGATGCCCACCAGTGCCGCAGCGGACCGCGTTGCCGAGCGCCTGGGCATCAACAGCTTCGAAACCCCTACCGGTTGGAAATTTTTTGGCAATCTGCTGGATGCTGGACAATGCACCCTGTGCGGTGAAGAGAGCTTTGGAACCGGCTCAGATCATGTACGGGAAAAAGATGGCCTGTGGGCGGTGCTGTTCTGGATGAATATTATCGCCGAGCGCCACCAATCGGTCGAAGAGATCGTGACCGAACACTGGAAGAGCTATGGCCGTAATGTTTACTCTCGCCATGACTACGAAGCCGTGGATGCCACTATTGCCGGTGATATTATTGCTAATTTACGCAGCCGTTTCGTCTCACTCATGGGGCACGGCTTTGGCGCTTACTGTATCGAAAAAGCAGATGATTTCAGCTATACCGATCCGATTGATAAAAGTGTCAGTAAAAATCAGGGGGTACGCATTCTCTTTACCGATGGTTCACGCATTATATTTCGTCTATCCGGCACCGGAACCGAAGGTGCCACCGTGCGTATCTACCTGGAAAAATTTGAACCCAACGAGGCGTTGCAAAGTATTGACGCCCAAGAGGCATTGGCCGATTTGATCGACATTGCAGAGGAGCTGAGCGGACTGAAAGCAAAAAGTGGCCGCAGCGGGCCAACCGTAATCACCTGAGACAGCTTCAATAAACCGTCATACTTGGCGGCACCAACAAACATCATCAACAAAAGGAATTGTGATGAAAATAACGCGGTTGCCCTGCTTGTTTCTGCTTATCCTGCTGAGCCAGTCGCTGGATGCTGCTGCCACCCTCTACCGCTGGCAGGATGAGGCGGGGCAATTTCATTTCTCAGATAAAGCACCTGAAAAAAGCAGCCCCGCCATCCAGCTGGTCGAGATCAAAAGTAAGCCTCTCAACTCAATGCCCGCCGTTGCCCCATTTAACCCCCCCATCACTCCCCGCAAAATAGAGAAAAGAAAAACCAGCAAACCCACAAAAAAACCCAACACCAAACGGTGTCAGAAATACCAGCGTCAGCTCGACACGCTTCGTTCCAGAATGCGTTTAGGCTATTCAGCAACCCAAGCGCCCAAGCTGTTGCGACGGGAACGGGAGTTGAACGAAAAAATCTATCATCAGTGCCAAAAAGAGCAATGAGACCTTTGCACAAAACAATCGCCTGCGGGTATAATTCCGCCCCACGATACCCAATGTCCCAAGGATTCCCCGATGAAACGAGTTGGAGCCCACGTCAGTGCGGCAGGTGGTGTTGAAAACGCCCCGCTGAATGCGCAAAAAATTGGTGCCAGGGCCTTTGCCCTGTTCACCAAAAACCAGCGCCAATGGCACGCAAAACCACTGACCGAAAAGAGTATTAACGCCTTCAAAGCTAATTTGATCAAAGTCGGCATTGCCCCTGAGCATGTATTGCCCCATGACAGCTACCTGATCAATCTCGGCCACCCCGAACAGGAGGGACTAGAAAAATCCCGTGCCGCTTTTTTGGATGAGATGCAGCGTTGTGAGCAATTGGGACTACCGCTGCTCAATTTCCACCCCGGTTCTCATCTGAAAAAAATCAGTGAAGAGGAGAGCCTGAATCGCATTGCCGAGTCGATCAACCTTGCCTTGGCACAAACAACCGGCGTGACGGCAGTGATCGAGAACACCGCCGGGCAAGGAACTAACCTGGGGCACCGCTTTGAGCATCTGGCTCACATCATCGATAAAGTAGAGGATAAAAACCGGGTGGGAGTTTGCCTGGACACCTGTCACACCTTCACCGCCGGTTATGACCTGCGCACCACTGAAGCGTGCGAACAGACCTTTGCCGAGTTCGAACAGATTGTCGGCTTTCGCTACCTGCGTGGCATGCACCTAAATGACTCCAAGCCAGAGCTTGGCTCACGGGTGGATCGACATGAGAGCCTGGGGCTGGGCAAGATCGGCATGGCCTGCTTCGACTACATCATGAATGATCAGCGCTTTGATGAAATCCCGATGGTATTGGAGACCATTGACGACTCACTATGGGCCGAAGAGATAGAAATTCTCTATAGTTTATAGTCTAGGGGTAGGCGATCAAGCTCAAAAGGGTGTGACCAAAGCTGTTGCAACAACCGTTGCTGTTTTTTCAGATCACCGCTACTCCAACACTGTAGTGGGCGTATCGAGGGATGAGGGTTGAGTAATTGCCGACTAATTAGCTGTTGCTTCAATTGCCTCGCAACCGCAGCCCCGCCATCCAGTACCGCAACCGCCTCACCCACCAGCTCAACAATCAATCGGTGGATTAACGAATAGTGGGTGCAACCCAAAATTAACGTATCCACCTGGGCCCGCAGCAGTGGCTCAAGATAGCTTGACAATAAATCACGTAACGCCACTGATTCAAAATCGCCCTTCTCGATCTCCTCCACCAACCCAGGGCAAGGCTGGCTGATAACCGTCACATGGTAAGCGTGCTGGCGCAGCAAAGATTCATATTTTTCACTGCTTAACGTACCGGCTGTCGCCAATACCCCTACCCGCCCCGCCCGCGTAACTTTTCCTGCGGGCTTCACCGCAGGCTCCATGGCAATAACAGGCAGCGCATAACGAACACGCAGTTGATTGACCGCCACAGCGGTTGCGGTATTGCACGCCACAACAAGTGCCTTAACCCCCTGCCCCACCAACCAATCGGCACAGACAACACTGCGCTGACAAATCTGAGCCACCGACTTTTCACCGTAGGGTGCATAGTGTGAATCGGCAACATAACAGAGTGATTCCCCGGGCATCAGCGCATGAATCTCCCGCAATACCGAAAGACCACCCAATCCCGAATCAAAAACCCCAATTGGAGCAGCAGAGGACATCTACTCTATTTTAGCTATCAGCGGGTTCGCTGGCCTGTGATGCGGGTTGTTTACGGAAGGCAATCCCGCCCAGTACAAACGCACTCGCCAACACCGCACCGGTAATGAAGAATTTCACAAAGATAAAGGGGATAAACATCAACGCAGCACTCAGCAAAACCGCATTATCATCGAAACCACTGTGGCGCGCCGCCCAAAGAACCAGCGGCACCATAACCAGGAAAAAAACCACGTTCATTATCAGGTAACCCAGTTGATCTTTTTTGATGTTATCTGCCTTGTTCAGCTCAAGCAGCAACGCATCCAATCGTTCTTTTTGCTCTTTGGTCACCTCAGGCGAATCCACCAGTTCGGCATACAACGCCTTATATTCCACCATGGTTGAGGCCGATGCAGGCAACAGGTAATTACTCACCAAAAAAGCACTGATTACCGAAATCCAGACCACTAATAATATTTTTAAGAACTGCTTCACTGCATCACCATCATCAATTTATATTCAAAACGTGTTGGCATAATACCGAGGAACCTCTCCGAAAACAAAAAACTACCGAGGAAAAACTGGATTTGGCCAGATTTCTCCAATATACCTCTCTCGCCACGGCACCGGCTCCCGGACAGCCGGTACTAAAAACATCGCCGGTGAGTGTTACCACTCAACACCTAAAGAATAACCCAACAAATAATAATGTTTTATACCAAATTGCCGCTAGATTTCTGAGCATAGTGTGATTAACCCGAACGAAAAAATCACATTGAAATAAAAAAGGGTAATTAATGAACCGATTTATGCTCGCTGCAACTGCCCTGATACCCTTAGTGGCACAAGCCCAACCGGTATTCCACCCATCAGGAATGAACCTAACCTATGGCATGAATAGTAATGTGCCATCGGTCATCGGTATCACCAGCAATCCTGCTGCAGCAGCAGCCACATCAACACGCAAGAGAAACAGCACTACCACTGCCATCGGTGTGATCAGCTCCACCGGTATATCCACTGAGCTAGGCCAAATTGACAATTTTTCACAACAGGTTGATGACTTGACGAGCCAGCTTGACCAAGCCAGCATCACCCCACAACAAGGGCAACAAATTATTGATGATTTTGATGGCTTCCTCTCTCTGGCTGAGAAAGAGGGCTACTTGATCGTCAATACTACCGCACACCTTCCAATAATGCCCTTGATGATTAACAGTGAAAAGCTGGGGGGTGCGATCACCATTGATGCCAACGCGGGCATACAGGCCTACATGGGGGTACTTGCCGCACCGCTCATCTACAACCCCACCACTCAAGAGATAGAAACCGATAGTGCATTCTATGTAAAAGGCGCTGCAGTTCTGGAGGCCAGTATCGGTTACAGTCGAAAAGTATGGAGCAATCAAAAGGGCAACTTGTTTGCTGGTGTCACCGGAAAGTATTATCAGGTTGGCTTGAGCAAAAGCGTCATCCCACTGGTTGATGATACCAACAATGATATTGGTGACACCCTTGTGGATGAATTTGATCAAAACCAAAATACCACTGATGGTATCGGCATTGATCTTGGCATATTGTGGGTGGGTAACAGCTACAGCCTGGGCGCAACCCTCATCAATGCTAATTCACCAACCTTTGATTATGGTGAAATAGGTAATGACTGCCAGCTCTTGAGCGGCAGCGCTCAAGATAACTGCAATGCAGCGGCACTACACAGCAGCAAAATCAACCCCACTGAAACCTATACCATGGATGCTCAGATGCGCATGGAGGCCTCTCTCCACTCGAAGAATAAACATTGGCAAATCAACGCCTCATACGATGGCAATGCAGTGCACAACCCGGTCAACAATGAAATGCAATGGATGAATATTGCTGTTGGTTATGCACCTGATAACTGGATTCCCGGAGTTCGCGTAGGTTACCGTGAAAACTTGGTTGGCAGTCAGTTGAGTATGGCAACCTTTGG